>Ga0334722_10003214_pt1 | contig 17782 bp, 14 predicted proteins | sample C3_bottom_MG_FD_207210 | JGI IMG/M metagenome (GOLD analysis project Ga0334722, IMG submission 207210) | Sediment microbial communities from Yellowstone Lake, YNP, Wyoming, USA - C3_bottom | ecosystem: Environmental > Aquatic > Freshwater > Lake > Sediment | place: USA: Wyoming | collected...
CATGGGCAACATGGGTTCGGAAGATCACATGGATTACACGGTGATCGGGGACAACATAAATATCGCGGCCAGAATGTGCGGGATCGCGCAGCCGGGAACGGTGCTCGTCAGCAAGGCGATCGCGGACGCGATCGGCGACCAGGCGACGCTGATGGACCAGCATCCCGTCATGGTCAAAGGGAAGGATCAGCCGATCGGCATTGCGGAAGTCGTCAGCGTCAAAGGCGGTGCCCGGCGGTATATGAGAAAGACGCTGGACGCGCCGGCGACCTACTCGCTCGCGGGATTTACCGATGAGACCTTCGCGGCCATGGTAAAGAACATCAGTCCTTCCGGGTGTCTGCTGATCGTCGGTGCTCCCATCGGCATTGGCTCAAAATTGAACGTGAATTTCGGCCTGCTTGAGCTGGACAATATCACGGTCCGCGCATCGGTCTACCATGCGCGAAAGCAGGACACCACCTATTACGTCGGGCTCTGTTTTGAAGATCTGCAGGAAGACGTGAAGTATCGCGTTGTTCAATGGGTGCACCAGGTGAACTCGGAGATCGCCGAAGGATTGATGCTCTAAAGGTCTCCGTTTCTTTCCGGAATTTGCGCCTCCCCGCCCTCGATGGAACAAAAAAGGCCGACCGGTCCCGGTCAGCCTTTGATCCTCGTTCAACTAATAACGTCGTGTTCCCGCGCCGACGCTATACCGTCTGGCGCTTTTCGTTCTCTTCCTGCTCGGTCCTGCACTCAACGCAGAGGGTCGTGACCGGCCGCGCTTCAAGATGCTTGAGGCCGATCCGCCCGCTACTTTTTCTTCAACGCGTCCTCATAGCAAGCTGTTCCGCGGATGCTGTCCAGGTCCTTGTCTGCCCGAATCAGCTCTTGTTCGTTGAAACCCTTGACAATCGCCTTGCTAAGCCAGTCGCACGCCGCGGCAGTATTCTTCCGTGCTGATTCCAGGCAGGCGCGGTTATAGTAGGTGATGGCGTTCGACGGGTTCAGCTCAATGGCCCTATCAAGGTCTGCAACGGCTTTGTCATACTGACCCATGGCCTTATAGGTGTTGGCTCGGTTATTGTAGATCATGGTGTTCATGGGGGTCAGCTTGAGAGCCTTGGCAAAATCCGCCAGCGCCTCATCTTGGCGTCCCCGGCCCTTGAGCGTGTTGCCACGGTTGTTGTATGCCATGCTGCTCGCGGGATCCAGCTTGATGGCCTTGGAAAAATCCACGATCGCCAGGTCGGACTGGCCGGTCTTGTTGTAGGAATTTCCGCGGTCAATGAGGATTCCGGCCCGGATCTGGGACGATAGTCCAGGCTGGTTCAGGCAGATCGTGAACTGCTCAATGGCCTTCTGCTGATCGGTTGACTTGGCGAGCTCCACCGCCTGGAGACAAGCATCGACCAACGGGGCTCCTGGTGAAGCCGCTGGTGCAATGTTCGGCAGGCACATCGTTGCTACAAAGACCAGGAGGCAGAAGCGTACGACCGACCGCGAGCACTGTTTCATCTAGCATCCCATCCTTTCTCTAATCAGCGATTCCGCACTGAGGACCGGTTGAGCCGGCGCAGTATTCAGCGCCTGCATCATGAGCACTTACCCGGGTGTTGGCTGATCTGCTTCGCTGTGCGTCTGTTCGAGTCCTGGTCCATCGGGCATAAACGGAAAAGGCCGACCACGCTTTTGGTCGGCCCTGTGCCATGCCTGTGTCGCGTTAAGCGTCAACCCGTCTGGCGCTTTTCGTTCTCTTCCTGTTCGGTCTTGCAATCGATGCAGAGGGTCGTGACCGGCCGCGCTTCAAGGCGCTTGAGGCTGATCTGCCCGCCGCAGGTTTCGCATACGCCGTAGGTCCCTTCGTCGATCCGGGCAATGGCCTCATCGATCTTTTTTAGCAGTTTTTGCTCCCGTCCGCGAAGCCTGAGCGTGAAGTTGTTGTCCAGCTCCGCGGCAGCCTGGTCCGTGGGATCGGGGAAACTCTGCTTCTCAGCCCCCAGTTTGGCGCTGATCGTCTGCTCGGCTTCGGACAGGAGCTCGTCCCTCTGGACCACGAGCTTCTTTCGGATGACATTGACTTTAGTATTCATGCTGACAACCTCTGCCCCTCAGTGACGATAATGAAAAGGCGAACGGAAAAATCGATCCGTTCGCAATTTAATGTTACACTATAACAAAAAAGCCACGGTGAGTCAATTAAGAAAACGTAATCCGGTCCGTCCTTGATTTGACAAAGCGCTGTTCCAGGGAGTACACTTGAACGCATGTTAACGGAGAAACAGAAGTTTGGAAAGATCATCAGCCTCGGGATAGAGATCACCCAGGTGAAGGACCTCGACGTGCTCCTGGAGCGCATTCTGAAGGAGGCAAGGCTCCTGGTAAATGCCGATGCCGGGTCCATTTATGTCAAAGAAGACGACAAGCTCAAGTTCAGCTACAGCCAGAACGATACCCTGCAGTTGCGCCAGCCCGGCAGGAAGCTGATCTATTCCACGTTCAAGATGCCCATCAACAACCAGTCCATCGCGGGCTATGTGGCGAACACAGGGGATCTGCTGAACCTGCAGGACGCCTACAAACTTCCTTCGACCCTCCCCTTCTCCTTTAACCGCAAGTACGACGATCTTTCGGGATATCGCACCCAGTCCATGCTCACCTTTCCCTTGAAGACCAACCGCGGTGATACGATCGGCGTACTGCAGCTGATCAATGCGAAGAACGCCAAGGGAAAACCGATCGCCTTCTCGAAAAAGGACGAGCCGTTGATCCTGCATTTCGCGAACATGGCTGCCGTCGCCATCGAACGCGCCCAGATGACCCGCTCCATGATCCTCAGGACCATCAAAATGGCGGAGCTTCGGGACCCCAAGGAGACCGGTGCACATGTGAACCGCGTGGCGTCCTATTCCGTGGCGATCTATGAGCACTGGGCCGCGAAGCGCCGTGTGCCCCACGAGGTCCTCGAAAAGAACCGCGACATCCTTCGCATGGCGGCCATGCTCCACGACGTGGGCAAGGTGGCCATCGCGGACGCGATCCTGAAAAAACCCGCACGCCTTGACGATGCTGAGCGGGAGATCATGAAGCAGCACACCTTTATGGGCGCCCGGCTCTTTGCCGAACAGTATTCCGAGTTCGATGACGCGTCGGCCAGCGTGGCGCTGAACCATCACGAGAAGTGGGACGGCACCGGCTATCCGGGCCATATCAATCCCTTTGATACAAAGGTCCTCCCGGGCTACGAAAACAGCGACGGGTCGCCCCGCCCCAAAAAAGGGGAGGAGATCCCCGTGTTCGGCAGGCTCGTCGCGCTGGCCGATGTGTACGACGCGTTGAGTTCCAAGCGGGCCTACAAGGAGAAATGGGACGAAGCGCAGGTCCTCGATGAGCTCAAGGCCTGCTCGGGCACGCACTTCGATCCGGAAATGGTCGAGACCTTTTTTGCCTGCATTGATACGATCCGTAATATCGCCGAACGCTATCCCGACCATTAAGCGGCGGCGCGCGACGCATCATCACGGAAACGATCTCTCCCGCGGTCCAACGATGCAGCCACGCTCCCTATTTCCATGAACCGGAACAACAAAAACAACAAGCGAACGCAGGGCACCGGCGCCTTTCAAAACGCTCCGTTCAAGATGCTGAAAGGCATGTCGACGAACGAGCCCGCTTCTTTGGCGCCATCAACAGCGGCGCCGAAGACGCCTTCCCGAGTGGTCGACGAGGACGACGACGAGCTGTTCCTGCGCTCGGTGAGCGGTGCAAGGCCGATCGATCGTGAGATCGAGGAAGGGCCGGGTCCGACGTCCCCGGTACAAGCAGACCAGCAGCCGGGCGATGATGAGATAGAGGGGAAGATCTTTCTGCAGGCCATAGGGTCGCTCACGACCACGACGTTCCGCGACGAGGCGCCGGAGCTGGAAGACGAGGCTCCTGCACGATCGAACTCAAGCCGGATGCGCCAGCTCAAGCGGGGGACCATTCATATCGGTGAGGAGCTCGATCTGCACGGATTCCTGAAGGATGAAGCGCTCAAGCGGCTCGAACAGTTCATTACGAGCGCCTATGTCCAGGGATCGCAGGCGGTCCTCGTGATCACGGGAAAGGGGCTCAATTCGCCCGAAGGACCGGTTCTCCCCGGCGCCGTTGACGCATGGCTCCGGAGGCAGGGGAAGGTCATGGTCGCCGAGTTCCTTCCCGCCCCCCGGGACAAGGGCGGCAGCGGCGCGATCGTGGTATTCCTGCGAAAACGGTCGGGAGAGTGACAGCCCCATCAAGCGAATACCTGTAGACAAAGGACTAAACAAAGACGTATCATATGTCATTACGTAATGGCTAGGTAAATAATAGGCATGACAACACCATCGGCCTTCCAGCCGATAAAAAACAGATTCGGTATTCTTTACCTTCTTTCCCTGGTATTTCTGCTCCAATCCCTGGTCGTACGGATGGTCCTGTTCGCCAAATCGCTGCCCGGCATGACGCTCGATCCCCTTGTTCTGTTCAAAATGTTCTTCGTCGGCTTTCTGTACGACTGCATCACCTTCACCTATTGCGCCATCCCCTTCACCCTGCTGCTGGTGCTCTTGCCTGAACGGGTATATCAGCACCGGTCCTTCCGGTTTGCCATGCACGGGGTCTTCTTCGCCGTCCTGTTCATTCTCCTGTTCGACGCCGTTGCCGAGTATGTCTTCTTTGACGAGTTCGAGACACGATTTAATTTTATAGCCATCGACTACCTCGTCTATACCCGTGAGGTCGTGGGCAATATCCGGGAATCCTATCCCTTGAACAAGATACTTCTCGGGATCGCTGCGGCAGCTGCCGCGCTCTACTTCCTTCTCAGGACTCGGATCGACCGGGCCGTTGCGCCCGCTCCGGGAACGTTCGCACTGCGGTTGCGGCAGGGATTTATCTTTGCCGCGCTGCCGCTTGTCGCGCTGCTGTTCGTTGACCAGTCCTGGACGAACATTTCCCGGAACAGTTATGCCAACGAGCTTGCCGGGAACGGCATTTACGACCTCTTTGCCGCATTCCGGAACAACGAGCTCGATTTTCAAAAGCTCTACCTCACCACGGACGAAGATAAGGCGCTTCAACACCTGCGCGAGCTGTTGTCAGAAAAGAACGGACAGCCCAGCGGCAGCGATCCGCGGAACATCACGCGGATGGTTGCCAACACCGGCCCTGAAAAAAAGCTGAACGTCATCGTCATCATCGAAGAAAGCCTCAGCGCCGAATACCTGGGGTCCTTCGGGAACAGCGAAGGGGCCACGCCGAACCTCGACAAGCTCGCTAAAGAGTCGCTCTTGTTCACCCATGCGTTCGCCACCGGTACGAGGACCGTGCGCGGCCTGGAGGCCATCACGCTGTCCATGCCGCCGCTGCCCGGAACATCGGTTGTCAAGCGTCCCCGGAACGAGGACCTTTTTTCCTGGGGGACGCTCATGCGGTCCAGGGGATATGACACGAGGTTCATTTACGGCGGCCACGGGTATTTCGACAATATGAACTATTTCTTCGCTCATAACGGATTTGCCGTCACCGACCGGAGCGACCTTGCAAAGGACGAGATCACTTTTGCCAACGTCTGGGGAGTATGCGACGAGGACCTGTTCCGGCGCGTTATCCGGGAAGGGTCGCGGTCCCATGCCGCAGGGAAGCCGTTCTTCTTCGAGGTTATGACGACCTCGAACCACCGGCCGTATACCTATCCCGAAGGCAAGATCGACATCCCTTCGGGCACGGGCCGCGGCGGCGGGGTAAAATACGCCGATTACGCCATCGGACGGTTCATCGACGAAGTGAAACGGCAGCCATGGTTCAAGGATACGATCATCGTCATCGTGGCGGACCACTGCGCTGCAAGCGGCGGCAAGGTTGACCTGCCGGTCAAGCGCTACGAGATCCCCCTGCTCGTCTATGCGCCCATCCATGTCAGGCCCGGGAGGGTTGACCGGATGATGAGCCAGATCGACATCGCGCCGACGGTCCTGGGCATGCTGAACATGCGCTACCGGTCTGAGTTCTTCGGCAGGGATGTCTTGCAGCCCGGTCCAGCCCTCGAGAGGGCATTCATATCGACCTATCAGAAACTTGGATATATAACGGGCGACCGGCTTCTGGTCATGGGGCCGAAAAGACGCCTGGACTCCTATGTCGTCGCCCGGGCTGACGGGAGCGCGGCTGATATCAAGCCCCGCGAACAGGACGTTGCCGATATGCTGAGCTACTTCCAGGGCGCGAGCACGCTCTATAAGAACCGACAGAACAAACGTCCGTAATGGACGCTCATCCTCGCTGAGCCGCAGCTCATCGTAGCGGCGGGCCCCGCTTCCCTCCGCAGCATGTCTTCTGTTGACAATTTGTCCCGGCCGCTTTAAAATTATGCTTCATCACTCGTCTGCATCATTGCCATTTGAAGGAAGGAACGCCCTGTCCATGGAAAAGACCTTTGCCATCATCAAGCCTGACGCCTGCAGCAGGAACATTGCGGGCAAGATCCTGGCGAAGATCGAGGAGAAGGGTTTTCGCGTCATTGCCATGAAGAAGATCGCCATGACCAGGAAGCAGGCCGAAGGGTTCTACGCCGTGCACCAGGGGAAGCCGTTCTTCGACAACCTTACAACCTTCATGTCGTCCGGTCCCTGCATCGTGATGGTGCTGGAAAAAGAGAACGCCATTGCGGCATGGCGCGCGCTCATGGGCGCCACCAACCCAGCCAATGCCGACGCGGGTACGATCAGAAAAGAGTTCGCCCAGAGCCTTGAGGCGAACTCGGTCCATGGGTCGGACGCGCCGGAGACCGCGGACTACGAGATCAGGTATTTTTTCAGCGCCCTTGAAATAACAGCCTGAGAGGGTGGAAGGCGCGCTTGTAACAAGGCCCCTGAGCTTGATCGGCAGGATGTTCGAGAAGTGTTTTTGATTTCGCTATAGAGATGATTTGCATCGATCCGGCTTTCCCAAGGAGAAGGCACCGTGTCCATTACCGTGAAGAACCCCATCGTCGAGATGGACGGCGACGAGATGACCAGGATCATCTGGAAGATGATCAAGGACAAACTGATCCTGCCTCATCTCGCGATCGACCTCAAGTACTTCGACCTTGGCATGAAGCACCGCGACGACACGGACGACAGGGTCACGGTCGAAGCGACCGAGGCCATCAAGCGGTATGGAGTCGGGGTCAAGTGTGCCACGATCACGCCGAACGCGGCGCGGGTGAAGGAGTACAATCTCAAGAAGCAGTGGCCGAGCCCCAATGCCACGATCCGCTCCGGCCTGGACGGCACGGTCTTCCGGAAGCCTATTATCGTCCGAAATATTCCGCCGGCCGTGCGGTCCTGGACGAAGCCGATCATGATCGGACGCCACGCCTACGGCGATATCTACAAGAACAGCGAGCTCGTTGTGGACGGCCCCGGCAAGGCGGAGATCGTATTTACGCCTGCCGGCGGCGGACCAGCGCGAACGGTCTCCATTCACGATTTCAAAGGCCCGGGCGTGGTCATGGGGATGCACAACACAGAGAGCTCCATCCGCAGCTTCGCGAAGGCCTGCATCCAGTACGCCCTTGCAGAAAAGGTGGACATTTGGTTCGGCGCGAAGGACACGATCTCCAAGCAGTATCATGGCCGCTTCCGCGACATCTTTGCCGAGGAGATCGTGAAGGCGAAGGCCGACCTGGAGCGCACGGGGATCCAGTACCGGTATATGCTTATCGATGACGCAGTCGCGCAGATCATGAAGGCTTCCGGAGGCATGCTCTGGGCCTGCATGAACTATGACGGTGACGTGATGAGCGATATGGTCGCTTCGGGATTCGGCAGCCTGGGTCTCATGACCTCGGTGCTCGTGTCGCCCGACGGCAAGTATGAGTTCGAGGCGGCGCACGGCACGGTGACGCGCCATTACTACGAGCATCTCAAGGGTAATCCAACGTCCACGAACTCCGTTGCCTCGATCTTTGCCTGGACCGGCGCGATCGCGCGCAGGGGAGAGCTCGACGGGACGCCGGAAGTGGTCGAGTTCTGCCGGCGGCTCGAATCGGTCGTGCTCAAAACGATCGAAGAAGGTATTATGACCAAAGACCTTGCGGCGATCGCCGATCCCCGCCCCGGCAGCTACGCGCATACGGAAGAGTTCATCGATGTCGTTGCGAAAAACCTGGGCGCGTCATGATCTGTTCGCCCGTCCTATCACCGGAGCGTTCTTATGAATGGTAAATATCTGTCGGCGCTCCTTTTCCTCGCCGTAAGCGCGCTGAGCATGCTTACCCTGCTCGTTGAAAGCGTGCTGCAGTTTTTTGGAAAGAGCATCTGCGCCACCGAGGGATGCAAGGTCGCGGCGCAATATACGCGTTTCGGCGACCTTACGATGGTCCTGCTGGGGCTAGGCACGGTCGCGCTGATCACCGTTCTGGCGATACAGGAGCTGCGGTCGGTGAGCGTGCGCAGCGAGCGGACCATCAACTTTCTTCTTGTCGTTTCCCTGGCAGGTGAAGGTTTCTTCGTGGGATACCAGCTCTTTCGCCTCGATACGGTCTGTGTGTTCTGCCTGGGCGTGTTCGGCGTCTTTGTCGTGCTCGGGGGGCTCCGCATCCTTTCCGGCCAGCGGGAGGTCGTCGCCGGATTCGGCGCGCTCCTTGTGATCCTGGGTCTTTTCTATCTCATCCTGCCGGCAGGCGGCACGGCGCTCCCCCGGGACGCAAAATACATCCTGTTCTACAGCGCCGATTGCAAGTACTGCTCCGAGATCCGAAAGGAGCTAAGCGAAAAGAAGATCGACGTTCGGCATGTCGAGATTAAAGAATATGCCGCGACGCTCAAGAACCTGGGGATCGAGCACGTCCCGACCCTGATGGTGAACGGGCCCCAGGAAAAGATCTTCCTTACCGGCACCGATGCAATACGCCGCCATCTCCTCACCTGCGAGCAACCCCAACCTGCCTTACAGAAGAAACAAGGGCTGCGCACTTCCTCCCGGCCGGGAAAAACACAAGTCACGCCTGATCAGGGCGCCGGGTCGCTGATGCCCTTTTCGCCCGGAGGCGGGTCAAACCCGATATTCAACCCCCTGCCGGACACCGGCATATGTAAAGAAGATATAAAATGTGACTGATCACCCTGCTTTTTTCCCTCCGCTCCTCGACAAATTCAGCTATCATGTACGAAAGAGCAAGGCTATCAAACTGCCATGGAACGCGGGATGGGTCGTCGCACTGCAGCGATCCGGTGAGCGTATCCGATAGCGGCCAATGCAGGTTAGGAATGTCCCGAAGGAGGAAACGGTGGAAAAAATAGACGACGAGATGCTCCTTGACGAGCTCAAACAAAGGTTCGATGAGAACCGGATCGCAGTCGCCAATCTCCGGACCATGACCCAGAACCTCGAGGCGGTGAATGAAAAGCTCCGGCAGTCAGAGGCGCTCAAGACCGACTTTCTTTCGAACATACGGAACGAGATCAACAATCCCTTGACCTCCATCATGGGCCTGACAAAACAGATCGTCGATAAGAAAGCCGATGCTGACCGGACCCGCGATATCGCCGGCATGATCTACCACGAGGCGTTTGACCTGGACTTCCAGCTCAGAAATATTTTTACCGCCGCGGAACTCGAAGCGGGAGAGACGAACCCCAGTGTGGCCCGGGTGGATGTGGCCGCACTTGTCCGGAATCAGATCGTGGCGTTCGGCCATAAGGCCGCGGAGAAAAAGGTCTCCCTGGAGTTCCCCTGCGTCAGGCCGGACAGCGGCGGGATCACGTTCACGACGGACCCCGAGTGGCTGCAAAAGGTCATATCCAATCTCCTTGCCAATGCCATCGAGTTCTGCAACGAGGGGAAGCGTGTAAGCCTCCGCGTCTGGCTGGAAGGCGCCCGCTTGAACATTGCCGTGACCGATGAAGGCCCCGGGATCCCTGAGGCGGACCGAAAGAAGGTGTTTGACCGGTTCGTCCAGCTGGAAGCCGGGGTGCGCAAGCGCCACAAGGGTCACGGGCTCGGCCTCAGTATCGTGAAGGCGCTGGTGGAGATGCTGAACGGGAGCATCGTGCTGACCGCTAATGAGGGCAGCGGGTGCGTATTCACCGTGTCCCTGGCCGAGATGGAAACAGGACGACCCGTCGATGTTACCTCGGGGGACGGCAACGAGTTCATATTCGGAGAGGGAACGCAGTTTTAAACGAGTTCTCGCCGCAAGGCTCTTGTGCGCGCGGCTCCGCAGGAAATTCTGAAATGCTTTATAATCCAGACGAGAACAGCCATTACCTTCTTGCCGGCAGCCTCTTCGTACATGAGGAGCGGCATTTCGTCACGACCGTTCTCGGCTCCTGCGTGTCGGTCTGTCTCTGGGACTGCGTCCGGAGCCGGGGCGGGATCAATCATTACATGCTGCCATTTTGGAACGGCGAGGGGCTGGCTTCCCCGAAATACGGAAATATTGCCATCGCCAAGCTGATCGAAAGGCTGCAGCAGCTTGGCTCGGACAAGCGAAATCTTCGCGCGAAGGTCTTCGGCGGCGGGATCGTCCTGAATGTCTCAAATCCGTTCATGAACATCGGTGAGCGAAACATCCAGCTCGCAGAGGATATGCTCCGCAGCGAGAACATTCCGATCATCAGCGCTGACACCGGCGGCAAGGTCGGGCGCAAGCTTGTCTTCAACACCGAGACAGGAGCGGTCTTTGTCAAGAAGCTGACAAAACAGATCGACGATATCAGGATTTAGACCCGGGAGCGAGCGATCAGGATAACGACAACTTTCTTGAAGGATCGAAAATAACTTTCTGTGCGCTACCGGAAGCCGCACCCCTTCTTTTTCTCTCAAAACCACCTAAGTGTTCTCCCTGTCCAACAGTGTCGCGACTCCGGCGGCCAGCTGGCTGTCAGCCGAGAAACCCGCTGTATTTCCTGGATAATTTATTGACATTTCCTTTTCGTACGTGCTATTATCGGTGCGTAACGAATTAAGAGGAAAAAAATGGCCGGGGAGAAGATCCTCAATATAGACGATAGCCCAACCGTTCAGCGGCTGATCGAAATGATCCTCTCATCACAGGGGTATCAGGTCGTTCTTGCGTCCGATGGAGAAGAGGGCATCATTAAGGCAAAATCGGAGCGGCCCGCGCTCATTTTGGTCGACTTCGTCATGCCGAAGATGAACGGCTACCAGGTCTGCAAGACCTTGAAGGACGATCCGGAATTCAGAGATACGCCGATCATCCTCGTTACGTCTAAAGGCGACAAGGTCGGCAGCAAGTTCGTCGATGTTCTGGGTATCAGCGAATATTTTACCAAACCGTTCCAGCCCGAAGAGCTTCTCTCCAAGATACGCGAGGTCCTCGATAAAAAGGCCCAGGAGGCAGCTGAGGCCAAGGCTATCGCTGCGAAGGCCAGGACCTCATCCGCGACGACCACGGTTCGCAACACGACCGCATCGGCTCCTGACGGCCTTGAGGCCATGGTCACCATGATCGTGAAGCGCGTCCTTGATGATTTCGTGCAGAACACGCTTCCTGCGCTCATCAGCAAGGGCCAAAAAGGCGTCAAGGGCGGCGGCGCTGCCGCTATACAGGGGAACCTAGCGGCCTTCCGAATTGTCGAGCTCATGCAGATGCTTGCGCTTCAGCGTCAAAGCGGCAGGCTTGTCATCACCCGACGCGAGGGAGAGGCGGAGATCTTCTTCAAGGATGGAGCGATCGTTTTTGCCGGTACGACCATGAATGGAATTATCGGCGGTGTCGAAGGCCTGCTGAAGAAGTCGTGCCGTGTCGGAGAGGACGGGCTGCAACACGCGAGACGAATTGCAGAGATGACCGGCCAGCCTCTTGATGGTGTCCTCGCCCAGGAAAAGATCCTAGACCAGAAGACATTCGGGGCATGCCTAAAGCGTCATACGGAATCCGTGGTTTTTAAAGCAATGGAGTGGAAGGACGGAGAGTTCTATTTCGACAACATCCTCGCCCCGGTATTCGCCAATCCCGTTGCGCTCAAAGTGGACGATCTGATCCTTGAGGGGACGCGGAGGTCTGACGAGTGGGTACTGATCCAGCAGAAAATCCCTAATTTTTCAATAGTATTCGAACCGCTTATTGGGAACGCCGAGGAACTCACGCGGCGGGGCTTAAGCGACATGGACCTCAAGGTGTTTGCGTTGGTAGACGGCAGAAGCTCTGTGCAGGACATTATTGAGCGAGCAATGCTCTCTGATTTTGATGTAGCGAAAAGCATGTTCATCTTGCTTTCGGTGAACTTGATCAGGAAAAAAGGCAGCCCGAAGATGACCGCAACCCTGTGATAAAACGATAGAAAACTTGACACTACCAACAAAATATGTTATCTTTGCTCAGCATTGTGTGACATAAAAAGGAGAGGAATATGGCCAAGATACTTGTAGCAGATGACAGCCTGGCGGAGTTGCAGATCATCCAGCAGACGTTGCAATCGACAGGTCATTCCATCGTGACCGTAATGGATGGCGAAGCGGCCGAGGCGAAGGCAAAGTCTGAGAAGTTCGATCTTATCATCCTTGACGTTATCATGCCAAAGAAGAACGGGTTCCAGGTCTGCCGCGAGATCAAGACCTATGAGCAGACCAAGAACGTTCCGATTATCATGGTGACCTCGAAGGACCAGGAAAGCGACAAGTTCTGGGGAATGAAGCAAGGTGCCGATGAGTATCTTACCAAGCCCTTTAAACCTGAAGATCTGCTTAAGACCGTCAAGAAATACATCTAATCATTATTCCGGAGGAGGGCCTGGTTGGCCGACATCAATACTGAAGTCACCGCCGAGGTGGTGCAGCATGCGACTGCGGAAGAGGAAGTTCGGATTTGCCTCTTCAGCATAAGCGGGGACACCTATGCCGTGACGGTCGACCTCCTGGCCGAGATCATCATTCCGCAAAAAATATTTCCCGTACCCACGACACCGTCCCATGTTGTCGGCATCATAAATCTGCGGGGCAATATTGTTCCGATCGTGGATATCCGCCCTGCGTTGTCCCTGCCTTCCACTACCGTCCTCAATCAGGTTGCCATTATCCGGCATGAACAAATGACCATCGGAATTATCGTGGATTCCGTTGCTGACGTTATCTCGGTGCCCGCGAGCAGTGTGCTGCCCCTTCCTGCGGAGATGGCCGTGCAGGAAACGGATGCCAAGAACCGGAGCCGGTATCTGAAGGCGATCGTGCAGCGGCAGAACGGTGTGGCAGCCTTGTTGAACGTTGATCGTCTCCTGGAGGCGATTCGATTATCATAACACGCGGTCCCGCGCGTCTGCGTGATGCTATTATTATCTACCTGCGTAAAGGAGTTCCTCCATGAAAAGCGATGCAGCCACACAGAATGTCTCCATGAGCCGCCATATCAGCATCAGGACCAAGGTCGTGTTCATGATCGTGGCCATGTCTGCCGTGTTCGGGTCGGGCATCCTCGGTTTCATCTACTATCAGCTTCAGAACACGCTTCGTGACGAAGCGCTGAACAAGGCCCTCATCCTGGCAGACGGACTGAGCGTTAAAGCGGCAGAGCCTGTCCAGGTAGAGGACTTGAACGCCCTCCAGTTCATCCTGGGCGAGGCCATTGGTCAGGCCGACGTGGCATATGCGTTCATTCGGGACTCCCGCGGCAGGGTCCTCTCTTCCTCGTTCGAAGGGAATGTGGTCCCTGCGGAACTCCAGAACATCAACCAACTTCAGCCCAATGTTCCATTCGGCACGGAGAACGCCAACTTATTGCTCAAGGACACGGTGATCGAGGTGACGGACATTGCCTCGCCTGTCGGCGGCGGAGCACTGGGCAGTATTCACATCGGCCTCAACATCACCCAGATCAAGATGAACATCAGGAATATCCTACTGAAGATCCTGTACGTCGGTGCCGGAGGCCTGCTGATCCTGGCTATCCTTACGATCGTTATTGTCGCCATAATCATCGCGCCGGTACGGGACCTCATGGAGGTGTCCGAGGCCCTCGGGCGCGGCGATCTTTCGAAAAAAGCCAACGTAAAATCGAGCGACGAACTTGGCCAGCTGGGAACAACGCTGAATACCACCATCGATCGTCTTCAGGGTCTGGTACAGACCGAATCCGACCGGGACAAGATGCAGCACCAGGTTATGGACCTTCTTTCCATTGTGAGCGGCGCAGCCGAGGGAGACCTGACGGTCAAGGCGGAAGTGACCGCCGACGCGCTTGGGTCGGTTGCTGACGCATTCAACCTCATGATCAACGGTCTTACGGCGCTTGTCGCGCAGGCGAGCGATGTGGCAAGCAAGATCCAGAATTCCACCAGCGATATCCTGAAAGCATCCGAACGCATGCGGCAGGGAGCCGAACTGCAGACGGTCCAGATCCAGGGAGCGTCGGGCGCGGTGAACGACATGTCCCATACGATTCAGCGCATGGCGGAGAACGCCGAGGCCGCCACCCAGGCCTCCCTTCGGGCAACCCAGGCTGCTGTGAAGGGCGGAACCTCCGTGGCAGAGACGATCAAGGGTATGCAGCGGATCCGCGCTGCGGTGCAGACCACGGGAAAGAAGATCAAGGGTCTTGGCGAGCGCTCCCTCGAGATCGGCGCCATCATCGAAGTGATCAACGAGATCGCCACCCAGACGAACCTGCTGGCATTGAACGCCGCGATCGAAGCTGCCCGCGCTGGCGAACAGGGCAGGGGTTTTGCCGTCGTCGCCGACGAAGTCCGGAAGCTTGCAGAACGCGCGGCCCGCGCGACGAAGGATATTACCAGCCTCATCAAGGGCATTCAGGTGGAGACCAGCGAGGCCGTGACGGTCATGGAAGAAGGAACCCGCGAAGTGGAGGAAGGAACGAAACTTGCCGACCAGGCGGGTGCCGCTCTTCGCGAGATCGAGCAGATCGTTAAACAGACATCCGGCCTGGTGACGGACATCACCAATTCCGCTGTGAACCAGGTGAAGGTTTCGGAGGGCATCGTGACCTCCATGGACAGCATTTCCAAGCTTACGCAGGAGACCACGGTCGGCGTTCGCGATACCGTGGAGACCATCAGCAAGCTGGCCGAACTTTCGACAAGACTCACCGTCGCGATCGGCCGCTTCAAACTGGGCAAGGAACAGCTGCAGCCGGCCGCTGAGGGAGGCCTTCCGGTCATGGAGGGCAGCTATCCACAGCTTGCCGAGGAAGTTACCACCAGTGATGAGGAGATCAAGCTGGGCTTTGTTGAATAGACCCTATGGCAGGCTCCCTCGATAAATCCGGCATAATTGAATTTTTCCTCATTGAGGCCAGTGAGCATATTCAGAACCTCAACGCGGGGCTGCTTGCCCTCGAAAAGGATCCGACGAATCGCGAGGTCATTGACGAACTTTTCCGTGCGGCCCACACGCTCAAAGGGTCTGCCGCAATGATGGGCTTTCAGGGGATCAGCGATGTGGGGCATAAGTCCGAGGATATGCTCGGGCTCTTTCGCTCCGGGTCCATTCCGATCACCCGTGAAACACTGAACTTTCTCTTTGACAGCGTCGATGCCGTGAAGCTCATGGTCGACGGGATCGCGTCCAAGAAGCCGGAAGATCCGCTTATCATAGAGAACATAACCCAGTCCTTTACCAGCCTTGTCGATACCCTCCGCGGTGGAGCTACTCAATCATCACAATCGGCGCTCGATGAAGCTCTTGCAGAGATATCACAACCTGCCGCAGCACCGACGCCGTCTCCCGTACCGGTAACTGCGCAGCCCGCTGCCAAGGCCCCAGAGAAACCTGCGTCACTTCCATCGAAGGAAGAGCTTGATGTCGCATGGGAGAAGGCGTTCGCCGAGGAAGCAGGAGAGTCACCGAAGCCGGAAAAAACCGCCTCGCCAAAACCGCCGGTCTCCGCCCCGAAAAAGGCGCCGCCGCCTAAGCCAGCGATCACAACCCCTTCGCCGGCTGCACCGTCGCTTCCTGTGCCACCGAGGCCGTCAGCGTCACAAGCGGCTGCCGAAGCCGCGGCCATTGAAGCGGCCGCAGAGGAGTCGCTCCACAAGGAGATCGAAGATGCCAAACGGGCGGGTGTCGTGGAGAAGCGCGGTGTAGGCAGGCGCGCCGCGGACGCCCCTGATATTGAAAAGCAGTTCATCCGCGTCAATATCGAGCGCCTCGATAATCTCATGAACCTCGTGGGCGAGATGGTGGTGAACCGCAACAAACTGACCCGCCAGGTGGACCTCATCAAATCACTTCGGGATGAACTCACGTTCAGTCAGAATCGTCTGCTCTTCGAGATCCGGAAATTCGAGGAGAAGTATGAATACACGATGAATTTTCAGACACCGGCACCGTCTGGCCCCGAGCAGCGGCCCTCTGATCAGTCGGGAGATTTTTTTGAACTTGAATTTGACCGATATGATGATTTTAATCTGCTATCACGCAAACTCACGGAGATCACGAACGATACCAACGAGATCATGATGGAGTTCTCCGGGTTCTTCGACTCCTTCGAGCTTGATACGTCAAGGATCTCCACCATCACCTCCAATCTGCAGAACGAGATCACCATGGCGCGGATGGTGGAGATGGACCGCCTGTTCCAGTTGTTCCAGCGGCCGGTGCGCGACATGGCCCAGTCGGAGAACAAAAAGATCAATATGGTGGTGACGGGCGGGGACACCAAGATCGACAAGACGATCTTCGAGATCATCTCCGATCCTCTTATGCACATGGTGCGGAACGCCATCTACCACGGGATCGAAGGACCTGAGGAGCGCATGCGGAACGGCAAGGACCCGAGCGGCGCGCTTATCCTTTCTGCGCGCCACGATGGGAGCAGCATTGTGCTCCAGATCGAGGATGATGGTCGCGGCATGGACCCGGAATACTTGCGGCGCTCGGCGGTTGAGAAAAAGTTCATTACGCCTGGTGAAGCAAAAGCAATGTCCGATGCCGACGCGTTGAACCTGATCTTCCGCGCGGGATTTTCCACGGCCGCAACGGTCGGCAAGGTGTCCGGCAGGGGTGTGGGTATGGACGTTGTAACGACCCAGCTCGGGAAGATCAACGGCCGCATCGAGATCAAGACGGAAAAAAATGTCGGCACCCGGTTCATCATCAGGCTTCCGCTCACCCTGGCCATCGCCCAGGCGCTGATCGTCAAGGTGAAGGACCAGGAGGTTGCCATCCCTATGAACCTCGTGGAGGAGACCACGCGGTTCTCCGACAAGGACATCCAGCGGGCTGCCGGCGAGGAGATGGTGAACCTTCGTGGCTCCCTCATGCGCCTCATGCGCCTGAACTCGCTTCTCGCGTCAGGCAAGCTCCCGAAAAAGGGAGAGGACTATCGCTACCCCACCCTCATTCTCGTTCTCGCAGAGAAGCGCGTTGCCCTCATGGTGGAGGACATTGTCGGCCGGGAAGAGATTGTGGTAAAGTCCCTTGGAGAGTACCTGAAGAACGTGCGGATGTTCTCAGGTGCGACGATTTCCGGCGAAGGCGATGTCCGTCTCATTTTGAACGTCGCGCACTTGTTCGGCGAGGAAACCATCAGCACCAAGACGAGCTATATCGGCGGGCGGGAATCGGTCGTTGCGGAAACATCACTGCGAAAACCGCGCGTTCTGGTGGTGGACGACTCCATCAGCATACGAAAATACGTTCAACGCTTCCTCGATCGCAGTGGCTATGACGTTGAGACCGCGACTGACGGCATGAACGCGCTCGAGGTGCTGGGCAAGACGAAGGTCGACGCGGTGGTCACTGACCTCGAGATGCCGGTCATGCATGGATATGATCTCATGGCTGAAATGAAGCGCAATCCCGTTTTCATGAACATTCC
>Ga0334722_10003215_pt1 | contig 17778 bp, 23 predicted proteins | sample C3_bottom_MG_FD_207210 | JGI IMG/M metagenome (GOLD analysis project Ga0334722, IMG submission 207210) | Sediment microbial communities from Yellowstone Lake, YNP, Wyoming, USA - C3_bottom | ecosystem: Environmental > Aquatic > Freshwater > Lake > Sediment | place: USA: Wyoming | collected...
ATTTTCTTATTAAGAAAAAAATTATTGATACCAATCCTTTTTTCGATGTTAAACCCATTAAATTCAAAAAGAAAATACCTACCATTCTTACGGTGGAGGAAGTTGAAAGATTGCTGGAACAACCTGATTTGTCATCCCTAAACGGAATAAGAGACAAAGCAATTCTCGAGTTATTATATGCAACCGGATTAAAAGTTTCGGAACTTGTTAATCTTGATGTTCAGGATATAGATTTTGAGATAGGATTTGTGAAATGTTGTAGCGACTATAAAGAAAGGGTAATACCTTTGGGAAAAATGGCTCTCAGAGCTCTCGAAAACTATGTTAAAAATGCGAGAAGTAAATTTGTAGATGGCGTAACAGATCAAAAAGCACTTTTTGTAAATTTTAAAGGTGAAAGAATTACCAGGCAGGCTTGTTGGAAGATCATAAAGAAATATGCCAAAAAAGCATCTATAAACAAGACGATAACGCCAAATACTTTAAGGCATTCCTTTGCACTTCATTTGATTGAAAACGGGGCGGATTTGAAGTCGGTTCAGGACATGCTCGGTAATGTAGATATGTCGAGTATTCAAAAGTACGTAGTGTTGACAAAAAATAAGATAAAGGAGGTATATAATAGAACTCATCCGAGAGCATGAGGAGGATTGTTATGGTCAAGAGGGTTGTTATAATAGTTTTAGATAGCGTTGGTATAGGTGAATTACCGGATGCTCATTTATACAATGATCAGGGCAGCAATACACTTTGTAATATTGTTAGAAGGGTAGGGAAATTAGAAATAAATAATATGTTAAGACTTGGTCTCGGAAATATTGATGGAATGTATTGTTTTGATAAATTTCAAAATGTTTTGGGTTCCTATGGCAGATTCATGGAGAAATCCTGTGGAAAAGATACAATAACTGGTCATTGGGAGCTCATGGGTATTGTATTGGATAAACCATTTAGCCTATTTCCAAATGGTTTTCCGATGGAACTGATTGAGAAATTTAAAAGGGAAGCTGGGGTTTTCGAAATACTTGGGAATAAACCTGCTTCCGGGACTCAAATAATAGAGGAATATGGGGAAGAACATATAAAAACGGGTTTTCCGATAATATATACTTCAGCCGATAGTGTGTTTCAAATAGCGGCCCATGAAGAGGTTATACCACTTGAAAGACTGTATGATATTTGCAGGGTAGCTAGGAGGATTTTGGATCAAGAAAAAGATATATTGGTGGGTAGAGTTATAGCGAGACCTTTTATTGGTAAGAAGGGTAGTTTTAAGAGGACCCCAAATAGAAAAGATTTTGCTATAGACCCTATAGGGAATACGGTTTTGGATTATGTTAAAGAAAACGGATTGGAGGTAATAGGTATAGGCAAGATCTGTGATATATTTAATAAAAAAGGTATTACTGAATGTGTGCATACAGAAAACAACATGGACGGAGTAAATAAAATTATTGAATATCTGAAAAAAGATTTTGAAGGGATATTGTTTGCGAACCTGGTTGATTTTGATATGTTGTACGGGCATAGAAATGATGTTTATGGTTATGCGAAAGCTTTAGAAGAGTTTGACATGAGATTGCCTGAAATACTATCGAATTTGAAGGATGAAGATGTTTTGATAGTTACATCCGATCACGGATGTGATCCGACTACCGAAAGCACAGATCACTCCAGGGAATATATTTTTGCTATTTTATACGGAAATGCTGTGAGAAAAAACATAAATTTAGGTACCAGAAAGTCTTTTGCAGATATCGGCGCCACTATTTTGGATATGTTTGGGATAAAAGGTGATGTAAAGGGTGAAAGTTTTTGGAAAGATATAAAAAACTGTTAGAAGGGGGTTACCTATGATTCTGAAAATTAAGGAAACAGTGGAATTTATAAAAAGCAGAATAGAATTAACACCGGAAATAGGTATAATTCTGGGGTCTGGTTTGGGAGATTTTGTAGAAACTCTTAAAAATTCTTTTTCTATAGATTATAAAGATATTCCGAATTTCCCGGTTTCTACTGTTAAAGGCCATAAGGGAAGGCTGGTTTTTAGTGAAATAGAAAACAAAAAGGTTTGTGTAATGCAGGGAAGGTTTCATTTTTATGAGGGTTACAGCATGAAGGAGATAGTTTTCCCTATTTTTGTGATGAAGGAATTGGGAATAAAGGTTTTAATTATTACTAATGCAGCTGGAGCATTAAATGATAATTTTAGAATAGGGGATCTTATTATAATAAAAGACCATATAAATTTAGCTTTTAAGAATCCTCTTATAGAATTAAAAGAATTGGAAGATTTATATGGGGAAAGGTTTGTTGATATGACCGAAGCCTATAATAAAGAACTTATTAAATTAGCAAAGGAAACGGCCAAAGCTTTGGGAATGGAATTAAAAGAAGGAGTTTATATGGGATTTACCGGTCCAAGTTATGAGACTCCTTCGGAGATTAAAGCTGCGAAAATATTAGGTGCTGATTTGGTAGGCATGTCGACTATTCCGGAGGTTATTGTCTCAAACTATATAGGGCTTAGGGTTCTTGCAATATCTTCGGTCACCAACATGGCAGCTGGAATTGCCGAGGATAAATTAAACCATCTTGAAGTTATCAAAAATAACCAGCTTATAAAATTTAAATTTAACGAACTTTTAAAAAATTTAATAAGAAATATATAAATCTTGATTAGATAGATAAGACAAAAATGCCTGTATATTTTAGATATATAGGCATTTTTATTTTTTAATTTTTGCTATTTTACATGTCGAATAACTTTTATATTTATTGGAAATGATAATTTTGAAAAAATATAGAGTATGGGGAGGAAAACTATGAAAAAAAGGCTATTTGTTTTAATATTATGCTTTTTAATATTTTTTGTAAACGTAATTTCTGTTGTCAAAGCATATACATTGGAAGATCAGAAATTACCATTTGAAATAAAGTCTAAATCTGCTATTCTTATGGATGCATCAACAGGTACCATTTTATTTGAAAAAAATAGTCATGAAAAGTTAGCACCAGCCAGTATTACAAAGATTATGAGTCTGATACTGTTTTTGGAAGCCGTGGAAAATGGCAAAATAAATCTAAATGACAAAGTGATTGCCAGCGAACACGCAAGTAGTATGGGAGGTTCACAAATTTTTCTTGCTCCAGGAGAAGAAATGACGGTTGAGGATTTAATAAAGTCTGTTGTATTGGTTTCGGCTAATGATGCTACAGTGGCATTGGCAGAATATATTACCGGAAGTGAAGAAATTTTTACTAAAATGATGAACGAAAAGGCAGCTGCATTGAATATGAAAGATACTCATTTTAAAAATAGTACAGGTCTTCCCGAGGAGGGCCATTATACATCTGCTTATGATGTTGCGTTAATGTCAAGAGAACTAATAAAGCATCCTTTGTTTTTTAATTGGTCGACTATATGGGTGGATAGTCTCAGAGATGGTAAATTCGATCTTGTTAATACAAACAAGCTTATAAGATATTATAAGGGAGCAGATGGTGTTAAGACCGGTTCTACAGAAGAAGCAAAATTTTGTCTCGCAGCAACGGCAAAAAGGGGGAATCTGAGGTTAATAGCTGTGGTAATGGGAGCACCGGATTCAAAAACAAGATTTAATGAAGCGGCCAAACTATTGGACTATGGATTTGCAAATTACGATTATTTGCCTGTTTATGGCAAGAATGATATTGTTAAAACGGTAAATGTTGAAAAAGGAAATCTTTCTCAAATAAATTTGATTGTTCAAAATGACGTAGGAATTTTAGTCAAAAAAGGCGAAGTTCAAAATATAGATAAAAGAGTTACTTTGAACCCAATCATAAAAGCACCGATTAAAAAAGGGCAAGAATTAGGTAAACTTATTCTTTTAAAGGATGGAAAGGAATTTCTAAGCGTTCCGTTGGTTGCAGATAGGGATGTAAAAAAATTATCTTTATATGATGGGCTCTTAAAAATCTTTAAAAACTGGCTAAAAATCAAATAAATCCTCCTTTTATAGGGAGGATTTATTTGATTAACGGAGGTTTATTATATGGATACTTTTAGTCATGGTTTTTGGAGTTACTTTATATTTAGAAACTTTAAAAAGAAAGTTATATATATAGTTATAGGTTCCATTTTTCCGGATTTAATATTTTTTCTAAATTTTTTTTATTTATTTATTTCTGATATTTGGTTTAGAAGAGAATATATAATTGAATTACTGTATGAATGGTATCATTATGGGACGCTACCTCGAGAAAAAATTGCACAATTTTTCTTTATAACAACCGATAACCCGAATATCGTAAAGATAACGAAATATGCTACGCATTCTATAGTTGTTTGGCTATTTGCCCTTTTTATTTTCTGGATATTTTTTAGACATGAGAATTTTTTTAAATACTTTTTGCTTGGTTGGTATATTCACATATTTGAAGATCTTTTTACTCATGTGGAGGATGCTTCACCGATATTTTGGCCGTTGGATAATACCTTATATAAGGGTATAATATCCTATTGGGATCCACAATATTTCGGGGAAACCTTTAATTTTGTAAATAAAGTCCTTCTTATAATTGCCATTATTTTTTTAATATATTTAAGATATAAAAAATAAGTAAAAATTAAAAAAATTTACAAAAACAAGAAGGAAAAAAATGAGCGTTTATAGAAAATATATATTAGAAAATTTAAGGGAGGGAGAAATATTGCAACTGTCTTTTCAATTGAGGGGTAACACTTTAATAGTGAATGTATCAGGCGAGCTTGATCATCATTATTCTGAGTATTTTAGAGAAAAGGTTGAAGAGAAGCTTCTGGAGAGTAATGTGAAAAATCTTGTGCTGGATTTTAAAGGCCTAACTTTTATGGACAGTTCAGGCATAGGTGTGATAATAGGAAGATACAAGAATATAAGCAAACTTGGAGGTAAACTGCTCATCGCAAACGTTAAGTCTAATATAGAACGGATATTCGAAATATCGGGATTAAATAAGATAGTTCCGGTATATAAAAATCTGGAAGATGCTCTAAAAAATTTATAGAAGAGGTGATCTCTGTGACAATAAAAAACGAGATGAAGCTGGAATTTTTAAGCAAATCCCAAAATGAAGGTTTTGCCAGAGTGGTGGTAGCTGCTTTTGCTTCACAACTTGACCCTACCATAGAGGAACTGGCAGATATTAAGACGGCGGTTTCGGAAGCGGTCACCAATGCCATAATACATGGTTATGAAAATACGGTAGGAATTGTTACCATAATTGCAAGAATAATTGATGATAATAAAATAGAAATTGAAGTAATAGATGAGGGTAAGGGTATACCTGATATTGAATTGGCAAGACAACCTCTTTATACTTCTAAACCAGAATTAGAAAGGTCAGGCATGGGCTTTACCGTGATGGAGACTTTTATGGATGAATTATATGTATATTCCGAAGTTGGCAAAGGCACAAAAGTTAAAATGGTTAAATATATCAATAAAGGTTCTTAATTGAGAGGCAGGATGACGAAATGGAAAGGGAAGAAAACAGGGAATATGCTATACATCAGGATGAAATTATAGAGTTTATAAAAAGAGCCCAAAAGGGAGATAGAGAAGCCTTGGATATAATAGTAAATAGGAATCTTGGGCTTATTTGGAATGTTGTGAAAAGATTTGTGAATCGCGGTCATGATATGGAAGACCTATTTCAAATAGGGAGTATCGGACTTATAAAAGCTGTTTATAAATTTAATCCCGATTATGATGTTAAGTTTTCTACATATGCTGTACCTATGATAATAGGCGAAATAAAAAGGTTCATAAGAGATGACGGACTAATAAAAGTGAGTAGATCTTTAAAAGAGATGGGCGGGAAGATAAGGACGGCGAGGAATGAATTGGCGAATGAATTAAACAGGGAACCTACTGTAGGTGAAATAGCTGAGAAATTGAATATTTCAACCGAAGATATAGTACTTGCTCTTGAAACCAACAGTATGTTGGAGTATCTTTATGATACAATACATCAGAAGGATGGATCTCCGGTCTTATTAATTGATAAAATAGAAGATAACTGTAATGAAGCGGATATTATCAACAAAATAGCTTTAAAGGATGTTATTGCTAAATTGAATAGTAAGGAAAAACAGATAATTTTTCTGAGGTATTTTAAGGATAAGACCCAGATGGAAGTAGCGAAGGATTTGGGAATTTCTCAAGTACAGGTTTCTCGAATAGAGAAAAAAGTTTTGGAAAAATTGAGAAGAGAGATTTTGTAAAGCGCATAGACGCTTTATTTTTTTGTATTGGTTTATAAAAAATTTGGCATAATAATAAAAAAGACAAAGAGGTGGCCACCATGTATTTGGTTAACAGAAATAAACAATCCATTCTATTGGATAGCTACGAAGAAGAAAAGGTGTTAGATTTTAAAAATTTAAAATTACAGGAATTAAAAGAGGTTTTTGAATTTAGAGAGATAAAAGAAAAGATTTTGGAGTGATATTTGAATAATAATATAAAAAAGTGCAGAACATATATTTGAAATAAATTGAAGAAGGAGGAGAAGAAAATGGCTGTGATTAAAGTTCTAAATTTGGTTGGTGATTCAACTGTTAGCTGGCAGGATGCAATAGAAAAAGCTGTGGCTGAAGCAGCAAAAACCGTAGATAATATAACTGGTGTAGAAGTATTAAATCAGACTGCTAACGTAAAAGACGGTAAGATAGTAGAATATAAAGCTAATATTCAGGTAGCCTTTAGAGTTGATAATAATAAGAGGGAAATTTGATAAGCACCGTATAAGGTGCTTATTTATATAGAAATCAATTTATTAATTGAGGTGTTATAATGGCTAAGGATGTAATAAAAGAGCATGAATATCAGGAATTAGTTAAAAAAACAGAACCAAAACCTAATTTAATAAAAAACGGAATAGGGGCTTTTGTTGTAGGGGGAATAATTTGTACTATAGGCCAGTTTTTTTTGAGCTATTTTATGCAAAAAGGTTTAAAAATGCAGGATGCTTCAACAATTACATCCATTATAATGATATTTTTAGGAGCTTTTCTTACGGGTCTCGGAGTATATGATGATATTGGGAAAAGAGCTGGAGCTGGTTCCATAGTCCCAATAACTGGGTTCTCAAATTCCATAGTTTCGCCCGCTATGGAATTTAAAAGGGAAGGATATGTCTTTGGAGTAGGAGCAAAAATGTTTGTAATAGCTGGACCAGTGTTAGTATATGGAATAACAACTTCTGTTATTGTAGGTATTTTATACTACTTTTTTGGTAGGTGATGAAAGATGATGACAAAACGTATAGGTACTCAAACCATAAAGTTTCAAAGTCCGCCTTCAATTATTTCAAGGGCTTCAATTGTAGGTCCTAAGGAAGGTCAGGGTCCCCTCAAAGATTATTTTGATGAGATATTGACCGATGATTATGTAGGGGAGAAAAGTTGGGAATTGGCTGAGAGTAAAATATTTGAGAAAGCCGTGGATTTAGCCTTGAAAAAGGTTAACTTGAAGCCATCGGATATAAATTATTTGTTCGGCGGAGATTTGCTTAATCAAATAATATCTTCCAGTTTTGCAGCAAGATCAATGCAGATACCGTTTTTTGGACTTTATGGAGCTTGTTCTACCATGGCAGAGGCACTAAGTCTTGCTGCAATGATGATCGATGGTGGATTTGCCGATTATACTATAGCTGCCACTTCAAGTCATTTTTCATCGGCAGAAAGGCAGTTTAGATATCCTTTAGAACTTGGAAACCAGAGAACACCCACATCCCAGTGGACCGTTACCGGAGCCGGAGCTACAATACTTTCTAAATACGGTAACGGCCCCTATATAACCTATGTTACAACAGGAAAGGTAGTGGATTTAGGGATAAAAGATGCAAACAATATGGGAGCGGCTATGGCTCCTGCAGCAGCGGATACAATAATAAATCATTTTAGGGATACGGGATTTTCTCCAACCGATTATGATCTTGTAGTCACCGGAGACCTTGGGAGAGTAGGCAGCGACTTATTATATGAGATATTAGCAAGAGAAGGATTCGATATAAAAGATATTCATATGGATTGTGGATTAGAGATATTTGATGAATCACAGGATATTCAGGCAGGAGGGAGTGGATGTGGTTGTTCGGCCGTCGTACTTAATGGCTATTTACTAAGTGAAATGTCTAAGGGTCTATTTAATAGAATATTTTTTATGGCTACGGGAGCACTACTATCGACTACCAGTACCCAACAGGGCGAGTCAATACCCTGCATAGCGCACGGTGTGGTTATAGAAAGATTTTTGAATTAGGAGTGGTTATATGGAATACTTAAGGGCTTTTTTTATAGGAGGGTTAATTTGTCTTATCGGGCAAATACTTATGGACACTACAAAATTAACACCGGCAAGGGTTTTGGTTATATTTGTAACCACAGGAGTAATTCTTGGGGCATTAGGGATATATGGTAAAATTGTAGCTTTTGGCGGCGCAGGAGCGACCATACCATTGCCAGGTTTTGGGTATTCTTTGGCTATGGGCGTTATTGAAGAAGTTAAGAATAAGGGGTTAATCGGAGCATTTACAGGTGGTGTGAAGGCAACGGCAGGAGGTATAACGGCGGCCGTAGTGTTCGGATATTTGATGGCAATAATATTTAATCCGAAAACCAAAAAATGAAACGTTAAGAGCCTTTTGTGGTTCTTAACGTTTTTTGTTATTAATTAATTGTAGAAAGTAAAAAAATATATGTTATAATGTTAAATAAATGAAAAAATATAAGGAAGGATGACCATATGCTTCTTGATTATATATATAGAATTCCAGCTCTTCTTATCGCGATAACCTTTCATGAGTATTTTCATGCTTTGATTGCGGATAAAATGGGTGACCCTACGCCAAGAAAATATAATAGGTTAACCCTTAATCCCTTAGCTCATATAGATCCTATAGGACTTTTAATGCTTTGGCTTATTAAATTCGGATGGGCCAAACCCGTTCCGATAAACCCTAACAATTTCAGGAATATGAGATTTGGAACCATGATGGTTGCTCTTGCTGGTCCATTTATTAACTTGGTTTTAGCCTTTCTTTCTCTGATATTTATTAAAATTGGATTTTCTAATTTGGAAGGACTTAATTTGTTTTTGCAGTATTTATATTGGTATAATTTGATTTTGGCTGTTTTTAATATAATACCGATTCCTCCTTTGGATGGTTCAAAAGTTCTTGGTATGTTAATACCTGGTTCCTTTTATTTTGTTTTTGAGTCTTCATATTTCGGGCAGATTATTCTACTCTTATTATTATTTACTCATATTATAGAAAAGATTTTAAATCCGATATTGGTCGGAACTCATTATATTTTAAATATTTTCTCCAATTTAATAATATTTAAGGTGTTGTATAAAATAATTCTATAATGTATATTCATTTGGGGGTGTTGTATGATGGAACAAAAAAGAGTTTTAAGCGGCATGAGACCAACAGGTAGATTCCATCTTGGTAATTATATGGGAGCTTTTCAAAATTGGGTTGCATTACAGAACGAATACAAATGTTTTTATATGGTTGCAGATTGGCATGCTTTAACAACGGCGTATGAGGATCCTACTAATATAGAAGATAATATAATTCAGATGTTGATAGATTGGCTTAGTTTAGGTCTGGATCCCGAAAAGAGCACAATTTTTATACAATCTGATGTTAAGGAACATGCAGAACTCCATCTCTTATTTTCAATGATCATTCCGGTATCATGGCTTGAAAGATGTCCAACGTACAAAGATCAGATTAATCAGCTACAGGAAAAAAATATTGCAACATATGGTTTTCTGGGTTATCCTTGCTTACAAGCAGCAGACATTTTAATATATAAGGCAGACTTTGTTCCTGTCGGAGAAGATCAACTACCGCATTTGGAGCTAACGCGTGAAGTTGCCAGAAGGTTTAATTATCTTTACGGCAAAATATTTCCGGAGCCTCAAGCATTACTTACAAAAGAGAGCAACTTGATAGGTATTGATGGAAGAAAGATGAGCAAGAGTTATGGAAATACAATTTCTTTTTCTGATAGTGCCGAGGAAATAAGGCATAAGGTTAGAATGATGATTACCGATCCTCAAAGAATTAAGAAGAATGATCCCGGGAATCCGGAAGTATGTACGGTTTTCAGCTATCAGAAAATATTTAATAACAACTTATTAGAAGAGATTGAAATGGAATGCAAAGCCGGGCAAATTGGATGTGTTGATTGTAAGAAAAGATTGGCAGAAACAATGCTTTCTTTTGTAGAGCCTATTCGCGAAAAAAGAAATTACTATGAAAGAAATACCGATGTAATATTCGATATTATAAATGAGGGTGCTAAAAAAGCAAGAGAAATAGCACGAGATACTTTGGAAGAAGTAAGAAAAGTGATGAAAATAAGCTATAGGTGGTAATATGGTTTATAATGTTAAATTGGAAGTTTTTGAAGGGCCCTTTGACCTTTTATGTAATTTAATAGAAAAATCCAAGATCAATATATATGATATACCCATTTCAGAAATAACCAATCAATATTTAGAATATATAAGAAAAATGCAGGAATTTAATCTGGAATTGGATAGTGAATTTCTGGTTCTTGCGGCAACTCTTATCCAGATAAAATCAAAAATGTTACTACCGGTATATGAAACAAAAGAATCACAGATAGAAATGGAACTTGAAGATCCAAGACAATCTTTGGTTTTAAAGCTAATCGAATATAAAAAATTTAAGAATATATCACATAAGTTAAGGGAGTTAGAAGATAAGCAATCGAAGGTCTTTTTTAGGAATGATTGTTTGTATATTCCTAAATTCACCGTAAATCAAGCCTGTATGGAAATAGACAAGCTTTCTGAAATTTATAGAAATATATTGAAGAGGTTAAAAGCTAAAAACAAAATAGAAATAGTTGATAAAGAAATTTACAGTATTAAAGATAGGATAAGAGATATATTGAAATATGTTTCAAAAAATAGGGTTACTACTTTCACTCAATTATTGTTTAAATCCAGTAAAAGAGAAATAATTGTTACCTTTTTGGCACTTCTTGAACTTATAAAACAAAAAGTAATTGCGGTGGAGCAAAAAGGTGTATTTAGTAATATAGTAATAAGAGTATGTGGGGGAAAAATTAATGGGAAAAAACAGCAGATATAAAGCGATAATTGAAGCAATATTGTTTATAAATGGCGATAAAATTTCTTTGGATAAATTATCAAATATATTAAATGTTTCCATGGATGAGCTCAATAGTATTATTGATGAAATGTTAAAAGAATATATGGAAGATGAAAACAGAGGTATAAAGATTATAAAATTTGGGAATAACGTACAAATGTGTACCAAAGAAAGTTGCGGTGGATTTATAGAAAAATTATATGAAAAGGAACAACCCTTACTTTCTCAAGCTGCATTAGAAACTCTCGCCATTATCGCTTATAAACAGCCTATTACCAGAGTACAAATAGAAGAGATAAGGGGAGTGAAATCTGAAAAAGCTATAAATACTCTTTTAGAAAGAAACTTGATAAAAGAATGGGGGCGTCTGGATACGGTAGGAAAACCAATTCTTTATTCTACTACAGATGAGTTTTTGAAATACTTCGGTTTGACTTCATTGGAAGAACTGCCACAAATTGAAGAAGATACACGCGGTTAGCGTGTATTTTTTTTGTTTTTTTACAAAAAATAAATTGAAGAGGTGATGTAATGATTTATATAATTGTTTCTGCTATATTAATTTTTATATTTTTTTTAATACCTATAAATATCTCTATAGATATACATAAAATAGAAGAATCCCATAGAGTCTTGATGTTGATAAAGTTATTATCGTTAAATATATATAAAGTGGAATTTGATGTTTTATTTGATGACAGCTTTTATCCAAGACTTAAAATTCGTGGAAATAAAAAATCCAGGATTGGTATATTTTCAAAGATTTTTAAAAAGATTCTTAATATAGAAGAGATAAAAATGCTTATTAAAAATTATAAAAATTTTATTGAACAGTATAAAAATGCTTATAAATTTTTTTTATCAAAGCTTAAAATAAGCATTAATGATATAGAAATTTATTTCGGAGTTGATAATGCCTATATAACCGGTATATCTATAGGTATTTTTTATATTATTTTGAGTTTTTTTGTAATATTGATAAAAAATTCAAATAATAATGTTGAAATTAAACATATATATATATCACCTCATTTCTGTTCTAAATACTTTGTGGTCTCCTTAAACTGTATATTTTCAATAAGATTAGGCTATGCTATTATTAGCGGATTTAAAATTATAAAAACCTTTTTACTTTTGGAGGTGAAAAAGATTGGACGAACATCCAATTCAATCGCTAATGAAAACTACTATGGAAAGCTTAAAGGAAATGGTTGATGTTAATACCATTGTTGGTGATGCAGTAGAAACTCCCGATGGTACTGTTATAATACCAATTTCAAAAGTAGCTTTTGGATTTGCCACGGGAGGTACAGAATATGAAGCCAAAGCTAAAACTAATACAAATGGTGATTCTAAGGAGGCAAAATTTCCTTTCGGAGGAGGAACCGGTGCAGGTATTTCGGTGCAACCTGTAGCTTTTATGATCGTTGGAAATGGAAATATAAGATTATTACCAGTAAATCAGAATGCAATGATAGAGAGAATTATAGATTTAATTCCTCGAATAATTGATGAATCGCAAAAATTGTTCAAAGAAAGAAAAAACGAAGAATTAAATACGACTTCAACAATTCCGATGTAATATGGGAATACAAAATATTCCCATTTTTTATTTGTACAAAAATTTACCATAATTAAGAGATATAATTTGATATATACTAAAGTATATAATAGTTATAAAGCCATGGAGTGATAAATGTGGGGAAATATATAAAATTATTATCATTTGTTTTACTGATCTTGGTATTATTTAGTTCAACTGCCTGGGCATATCCAAAAATAACAGCAAAAGCAGCTATTTTAATAGACTTTAAATCAGGCAGAATATTATATAAAAAAAATGAGGATGAAAAATTACCGATGGCAAGTACAACCAAAATAATGACTGCTATTATTGCTTTAGAAAAAGGGAATTTAGAAGATGTAGTAACCGTGAGTAAAAAAGCTGTATCAATAGGAGGATCTAAAGTTCCTTTGGTATGTAATGAAAAAATTAAGTTAAGAGACCTATTATATTGTTTGTTGTTGAAGTCAGGTAATGATGCAGCCTTGGCTATTGCAGAGCATATAGGTGGTAATGTCAATAACTTTGTAATTATGATGAATAATAAAGCCAAGGAAATAGGTGCATTAAATACAAATTTTAGAAATCCTCACGGGCTTGACAACAATATTTATGACCATTATACAACAGTTTACGATTTGGCTATGATAGCGAGATATGCACTTAATAATCCAATATTTGCAAATATTGTATCGACTAAACAGATAACTATCACATCTGAAAGCCAAAAAAATAGAATTATTAATAATACAAATAGATTACTCTGGTATTATAATGGAGCTGATGGGGTTAAAACAGGTTATACAGGAAAGGCAGGAAGATGTCTCGTATCTTCAGCGACGAGGGATAATCAGAAATATATAGCCGTGGTGTTAAATTCCAACAATGTTTGGAAAGATTCAGCAGCGTTGCTCGATTATGCTTTTAACAATTATAAGATAGAAAATATTGTTAAAAAAGGTGAAAAAATTAAAACGGTTAAAATTTTAAATGGTGATAAAGATAAAGTTATGCTCTTGACCAAAAAAGATATTTCGGTTCCGCTTAGACAGGATGAGAAGGTTAAAATTTCTTTTGAGTTTGAAATTCCGGATAAAATAAAAGCTCCAATGGGAAAATACGAGTCTATCGGAAAATTAAAGGTTAGATTGGGTGATGAAGTAATAGCGGAAACCGATTTAATATCTGATGAAATTGTAGAGGAAAAATCACTTCGTGCAAATATGGCCAAGATTTTTTATAACTGGATTAACGATTTTTATTATAGATAAAAAATCTCCCGATATATCGGGGGATTTTTTTGTAACCAAAAATAGTAAATATAAATATTTTAAAAATAGATTTGATTAAAGAGGTGGTTGTATGAATAAAAGGTTGGATTGTATAGATGCAGGAAGCGAGTATTGTCCATGTTATCTTGCGGAAACCAATGAATGTATTACCTGTTCTCAACTACAGGGGAAAAACTTTTGTGACTGCAATTGGAGGGGTGTGTGCATTTATCAGCAGTTTGTTTGGTCAGGTTTTAAACGCAAGTCACAGAGAAATTACATGTTAGTGGATATTTTGGAAAAAAGAAATATTGGTAGAAATGTCCTAATATTAAAATTAAAAACGACAACCACAATGGCAAGGGAATTGGAGCAGCCCGGGTCCTACATTTTTATGCGAAATCCTGAGAAACCTTACTATTTTGATGTGCCCATGTCTGTTTTATGGGCGGACAAATATGAAGGCTATATAGAAGTTGCGGTACAAATCGTAGGTTCAAAAACAAAACAGCTGGAAGAATGCCAAAAAAATGTAATGATAAGGGGACCGTATTGGAATGGAATATTTGGTCATCGGTACCTCAAATTAGTAAAAAATAGTAAATGTTTAATTTTTGTAAGAGGAATAGCACAGGCTCCTGGAGTGCTTATAGCTAAAAAACTTAAACAGGCCAACAATAAGATTTTAATGGTAGTGGACCCTGGAAAGGTTTCTACAAATTTCATGAATGAATACATAAAAGATATGAATATTGAGGTAATAGAAATTGATCTTACCTCGATTAAAGGGCAGAAAATTTCAGAACAATTGATAAAGGATAGAGAGGTTAAACTTATTTTTAGTGGAGGTTCGGATAGACAGCATTATAATATTTTAAAAATGCTCAATAAGCATAATCATGAAGCTTATCTTTTGGTAACAAATAACAATTTAATTTGTTGTGGTGAAGGGATATGTGGTAGCTGTACGGTAAAATTAGAAGATGGGAAAAAGGTAAAATCATGTAAAGTTCAGCTGGATATTTGGAATGATATAGAGAGGAGGGTGTTACATGATTAAAATTATTGTTATAGGCGGTGGCTGGTCTGGTTGTTCTGCCGCGATAACCGCCAAAAAGGCAGGAGCAGAGGTTTATTTGATCGAAAAAACAGATATGTTATTGGGCTTGGGATTGGTTGGAGGAATAATGCGCAATAATGGAAGATATACGGCCTCTGAGGAATTGAAGTTAATGGGTGCCAATGAGCTCATAGATATAACTGATAAATGTGCACGGCATAAAAATATAAATTTTCCTGGACATAATCATGCAACTCTCTATGATGTAATAAAAATAGAACCGATGGTGCGGGAGCTTCTTATTTCTTATGGAATAAAAATTATGTTTGAAAGTAGAGCTGTAGATGTAATTATGGAATCCAAAAATAGAATTAGGGGAATAGTTCTTGCCGATGACTCTGTGATAGAAGGAGATGTGTTCATTGAGACAACTGGTTCAACTGGCCCTATGGGTAACTGTTTAAAATATGGTAATGGATGCGCAATGTGTGTGTTGCGTTGTCCCACCTTTGGCCCCAGAGTAAGTATAAGCTATAAGGCCGGTGTGGATGATATATTGGGTCAAAGGGCAGAGGAGTTATACGGGGCTTTTAGTGGAGCATGTAAATTAAATAAAGATTCTTTGAGCGATGAAATAAGGAACAAATTAGATAAAGAAGGTGTGGTTGTTATACCTCTACCACCAGAGGATGTAAAGCTTGAAAAATTGGAAATGAAGGTTTGTCAGCAATATGCTTTGAAGGAGTTCGCTGAAAATATCATATTGCTGGACACAGGTCATGCGAAACTCATGACACCCTTTTATCCTCTTGAGAAGTTAAGGAAGATACCGGGCTTTGAAAAAGCAAGATATGAGGATCCTTATTCTGGCGGCAGAGGGAATTCGATTAGATATTTATCTATTGCGCCAAGAAATAATTCCATGAAGGTAATGGGAATACATAATTTGTTATGTGCAGGTGAAAAATCGGGACTTTTCGTAGGGCATACCGAAGCTATCGTTACGGGTAGTTTGGCGGGTCACAATAGCGTGAGATTAGCTTTGGGAATGCCACTTCTCGAATTGCCAAGAAGTTTATCCTGCGGTGATTTAATAGCTTATGCCAACGAAAGAATAAAAACTGTCGATGGATTGAGGAACAGATATACGTTTTCCGGAGGGGAATATTTTGAAAGAATGAAAACATTGGGGCTTTATACATTGGATGTAGAGTTTATAGAAAATAAAGTAAAAAGATTGGGACTTATTGATATATTTAATGAAAAACTAATCTAATTTTTGACCTTTCTCATTTTATTGATAAAAAGAAAAATGATATAATAAATTGAGCTCCTATCTCTTAGGAGCTTAATTTATAGAAAAGAGTGGTGAGATTTTGATGATAATTCTTATAACAGGTGGTGTAAGATCGGGTAAAAGTAAATTTGCTGAGAGTTTATTAAAAGATAAGGAAGATGTCGTTTATATTGCTACTGCCAGAATTTGTGATCATGAAATGGAAGAGAGAATTAAAGCCCACAGAGAATCAAGACCAACCTATTGGAAAACGATAGAAACTACATATCATCTAAAAAATGCTATAAAGGAAGAAAATTATTATCTTCTCGATTGCCTCACCAATCTTATTTCAAATATAATGTATGACTATACGAGAGATTTGGAATGTTTAAATATGGAAATCCAAAAAAAAGTAGAGGATATCATTATATCGGAGATTAACCAATTGATATTAAAGATAAGAGAAAAAGACAGCAACCTGATTATTGTCACAAACGAAGTGGGTTTTGGCATTGTGCCAGATAACCCCATTGGAAGAATGTTTAGAGATATTCAAGGAAAGGTTAATCAATGGGTAGCCCAACTAAGTGATCAGGTATATATGGTAATTTGTGGGATACCCATAAGATTAAAATGATTCGTGGGTTGATATTTGCTTTGCAATTTTTAACAAGGCTACCCATACCTTTTGATATTAAATTGGATAGGGATGTTATTTCTAAAAGCACTATATTTTTTCCGTATGTCGGTATTTTCATATCTTTAATAGCATTTATTATATATTGGTTGTTTTTAAAATTTGATAGGTTTATTGCTGCTTTTTTATCGGTATTTTCAATTATTTTTGTAACGGGCGGATTACATATTGATGGTCTTGCCGATACCTGTGATGGATTCTTTTCTAACAGGCCAAAGGAGAGAATACTTGAGATAATGAAGGATAGTAGGATAGGTACCTTTGGAGTATTAGCCATTATCTTTGACATATTTTTAAAATACCTTCTTGTTTTAAAATTACCTACGAATATGGTTTTAACGGCATTTATGGTCTCTCTTGGGCTTGGAAGACTTGAAATGTCTTTATTGTTTACTTTTGGAAGGTCAGCCAAGAATGGAGGATTAGGAAATTTATTTACAGAAAATAATACTCAATTATATTGGCTAATAGCATTTTTTAGCTTTTCTATATTATGTTATATAATGTTGGGGTGGTATTACTTTGTTGTGCTGGGGTTTGTAACATTTACCGCTTTTTTGATAATGTTGGTTTCTTATAAAAAAATAGGATGATTTACTGGAGATATATATGGAGCCTGCTGTGAATTATGTGAGATAGTAAGCTTTTTGGTGTTGGTGATGGGAAGATGAATATTGTTTTTATAAGGCATGGAAGCATAGAAGCAAATAAAAACGA
>Ga0334722_10003216_pt1 | contig 17778 bp, 13 predicted proteins | sample C3_bottom_MG_FD_207210 | JGI IMG/M metagenome (GOLD analysis project Ga0334722, IMG submission 207210) | Sediment microbial communities from Yellowstone Lake, YNP, Wyoming, USA - C3_bottom | ecosystem: Environmental > Aquatic > Freshwater > Lake > Sediment | place: USA: Wyoming | collected...
ATATTTTGATCCATTTGAAAAACCTGTTTACCGCAGAGATCGCTGAGTTCGCAGAGAATGAACAATATTACGAAATGCCCGGCCCGACAAAAGCAAATAAGTTAAATCCCGCAATAAGTACATTTTATTTAACCGACCTTTAATTGGTTTTTCTGCGATCTCTGCGTCCTCTGCGGTAAAATCGTTCTTGTTGTTGTTCATTCCGCACTTCGCACTTGGTTCACATCGCTTTCCAGCACCTCACCCAATGCCCCGGCTTCACTTCCACAAGCTCCGGCTCGGTGTCGCACCGGTCGATCCTGATATCGCAGCGCGGCGAGAACGTGCATCCTTTCGGGAGGTTCGACAGCCGCGGCACGGTGCCCGGAATGGTCCTGAGCCGTCCGCGACGGGTGTCTCCGGGCCGCGGGATCGATGCCATGAGACCTCTCGTGTAGGGATGGAGAGGATCGCTGAAAAGCGCAGGGGTATCGGCCTTCTCCACGATCCGGCCTGCGTACATCACCGCGACCTCGTGGGCCCGTTCGGCAATGAGTCCCAGATCGTGGGTCACCAGAATCATGGCCATGCCCATCTCGGCCTGGATCCGCGTGAGCAGTTCGAGGATGTGCGCCTGAATGGTGACGTCCAGCGCGGTGGTGGGCTCGTCGGCGAGTATCAACGACGGCCTGCAGGCGATGGCCATGGCGATCATCACGCGCTGGCGCATGCCGCCCGAGAGCTGGTGCGGATACTCATGGACGCGCTTTTCGGGCGAGGGGATGCCGACGGAACGGAGAAGCTCGACGGACCGGTCAAGGGCCTCACGGTCCGTGATGCCCTGGTGGGTGGTGAGGACCTCGCCGATCTGGTTCCCGATGGTGAACACCGGGTTCAGCGCGGTCATAGGCTCCTGAAAGACCATGGAGATGCGCGCGCCGCGCACCTTCCGCATCTCTGCTTCCGGGAGCGTGAGCAGGTCCCGGCCCTCAAAGAGGATTTTCCCGGCGGTGATCTTGCCGGGCGGCGGAACAAGGTTGAGGATGGAAAGGGCGGTCATGGTCTTGCCGCAGCCGGACTCGCCGACCAGGCCCAGGACGCGGCCCTTCTTGAGCGAGAGGCTCACGTTGTCGACAGCTTTGATGACGCCGGACCGGGTGGTGAAGCTGGTGGAGAGGCCCGCTATTTCCAGAAGTTCCACTGACGGGGCTCCTCAGGACTGCTGGGGCTTGACGAAGTTAAGATAGGTCTTTACCGCGGAGTTGTTCGGGTCGATCTTGAGCGCTTCCTGCCATTCTTCCTCGGCGAGGCCGTAGAACCCGCGGGAGTAATAGGTGAGCCCAAGATGCACCCGCGCGGGGATGAAGTGGCTGTTCACTTCCTTTGCCCGGTTGAACTGGCTGATGGCCTCGTCGAACTGGCCCTTTTCGCGGTAGGCGATCCCGAGCCGGGTGATGATATCCGCGAAGTTCGGCGCCAGACGGATCGCCTTTTCATACTCATCGATCGCCTCGTCGAGGAGCTTCAGGTCGGCATAGATGGCGCCGATCTTCAGGTGCTCGTTCGCGAGCTTACCCTTGATAAAGGGGTCGATCTCGCTGCTGCCGGCCTTGCTGATGCGGGCCGCTCGTTCGAAGACCTCACGCGCCTTTTCGTACTGACCCAGGTCGCTGTAGGTGATCGCAAGGTTGAGTGAGGCTTCGGTATAGCCCGGATTGATGTTCAGGGCCGCTTCAAAGGCCTGTGCCGCGAGCTCCATCCTGCTGGTCTGGTTGTAGATGATGCCCAGCTTGTTCTGAATGTCGGCGAAGCGGGGATTGACGGTCAGGATCCGGTGGAACAGGCCTTCGGCGGCAGCGTAGTCGCCCTTGTTAAAGGTGTCCATGCCTTGTTCGTAGAGATCATCGAGATTGACGGCCATGTGCCCTCCGGGAAGTCCTTGAACCTGCAGATCCGACAGGATGTAAAAAATCTATCACACTCTCTTACGATGTGTCAATGGGTAAACAGGGCAGGCGATAAGGAGATATCTTTGTCACATGGCGAACAAAAGGGGTCTTTTCAGCATTGCAATTTCCATTAGATGAACACGCGCGGGTGACGCGCCGCCTCATGGCGCGTCGTTGTGGACCCGCCCCGTTAGAACCAGTTGGGACGAGTACAACTTCTATGAAGAACTACTTCTTCAAATCCTTCCTTGCCGTTTACAGGTTAACTCATAACATGCTCATGCTTTTCAAGCATCAAGAAGTGAGCCCCTCTAGTCGTACCGTTGGGCAAGGTGACCTGCTTTGCCCAACCTGACGGCTGATATGTTCTCTCCCCGATCCGTCCGGTTCCCCTGAACTGTGCGCTTGAGGTTCACCACGTCGAACCCGCGCTCCTTCAGCCGGCCGACGATCTCCTGGTACAGATGTTCCTCCATCTTAGGCGTCCGCGCAAGTATCCATAGGTACTTCATAGAAGGAGCAGAGACCACGGCGTACTCGTAGTCCTTGCCGAGGTCGATGATCCAGTAGTCGCCCCGGAAGGGCCAGAAGAACGAGACCTTCAACTTCGCGTTCGTAGTCCTGTCCACGACCCAGGCCTTGCCTTTCGCCGTGTCCACCTTCCCGTCCCGGAAGCAGCTGTTCAGCACCTCGATAGCGCCATCGTCGAGAAGGCGGTACTCGGCCCGCGAGTCGGTGCAGCCCTTCTGAAACCGCTGAGGGAAGCTCGCGATCTCAAACCAGGTGCCGAGATAGCGGCCCAGGTCCACCTGAGGAACCACCGTCAGGAGCGGCTGATAGCCGTTCGTAGCGCAAGCGACGAGGAGCATGGTGAAGCCAAGGAATCCTTGTTTCATGGCGGCCACTCTTTTCTGTTGATAGTGTAACGCCCGCGTCACGCGCCGCCTTTTGGCGCGTCGCTGTGGACGCGGTTGTTAATCTTGCTGCTTTCTTTTGATGTAGTTGATCGATCCGATCAGAACCGCAATGCTGACTATTGTCCAGAAGATCGCCTCAACTCTCAATATCCTAATCATCCGTGCCATGGAAAAGCTCATCTCTCGATGCTGAATATCTTCAGGCGTTGGGCTGTATTTTATTGTAGTGCCATTCTCGTCCTGATAATCGGCAAGAGAACCATCTTGAAAGTATTTTTCTTTGACAATTGATTTTCTGAAGCGAGCTTTGTCGAGCGCGGAATAATCCTTTTTGTTAAGTTTCTCTGACAATTTCTCAATCAATTGATTCCCCGTTTTTAACATATCCGCCTGCATAGAGGAAAACATTGTCGACATGACAGCAGGCCTACCAATCAGTAGCGATAACAGGATCACGCCACCAATAACTCCAAGGTAGCCCCGCACTCGCTTCCCATCAAGCTTTAAGTAAATGAGACCACTTATCAAAGTGGTCGAGGCAATGATGCCGAAACCGATATCTCTCACGAGGCCAATCGAATAGAGAACCGCAAATGACTTCGGGGGATATGTTAAAGGTTTTTTGACAAATAGCAGAGAAAGAATGATAGCTACAAGAATAAAACCGGCACCAATCCACATCGTCCATTCTATTTTATTCTGAGGTTTTCTAAATCCGAGTTTCTGCCACTTACTCATCTAAACCTCGTGTACTTTCCGGATTAACCAGTGTTTGATGGGACGAAAACCGCCCCGCTAAGTACGAAATTTCGGTGTTATCGAGTTTAGCAAGCGACATGCCAAACCGCTATCGGTCTTATGCATAAATCCAGGCGCGAATAATTAGAAAAACGTTTAATTTCCCTGCAGGAACTTCAATAATATGCTTGATCTAAAAAGATGTCAACGAAAGCGATGGGGTATTGTAAGGGTATGCGCAAGCGAATACGGGTTGATGCTTCGTGGGGGCGGGTACGGGGTGGTTATTTAGCTTGTTTCAAAAACTCCTCCATGATCGCCGGGCCCGCGCTCGTGCCGATGCGTTCCGCTCCGGCATCTACCAGGGCCTTCAGGGCCGCAAGGTCCTTGATCCCTCCTGACGCCTTGATGCGGCAGGTGGAGCCCACTGCCGCCCGGATGGCCCGCACATCTTCCACCGTCGCGCCCCGGGGGCCGTAGCCGGTCGAGGTCTTGACGAACTCGGTGCCCGCGCGGACGGCGATCCGGCAGAGGTCGGCGATCTCAGCCGCGGTCAGGGCGCCGGTCTCGATGATGACCTTATGGACGACACCTTTGGTCATGGCGATCACGTTCTTGACGTCGATCTCCACGAGGTCGAGCTTTCCCGACTTTACCATCCCGAGATTTACCACGATGTCCAGTTCCTCGGTCCCGTTCTTCATGGCTTCCATGGCTTCCACGATCTTCACCGTTGTGGTGCAGGCGCCGTGGGGGAATCCGACGACGGCGCAGGTCTTCACCCCGGTACCGGCCAGGAACGCTTTGGCCCGGACCACCTGCCAGCCGTTCACGACCAGCGCCGCGAAACGGTATTTTTTCGCCGCTTCGCATGCAAGCGCGAGTTCGTCCAGCGTGGCATCGGGGCGGAGAAGGGAGTAATCTATGTATTGGGCAAGCTGGGACGCGTCGTCAAACATGGTGCGAAACCTCTTTCCGGTATGCCTGCATGAGCCTTTCGGTGATCGGTCCGGGTTTTCCTGTGCCCACCGGATGGTTGTCGACGGCGGTCACCGGCAGGACCTCCACCGTCGTGTTCGTAATGAAGCACTCGTCAGCATCGGCAAGATCTTTCGGCCGCATCAGCTTCTCCTGCGTCGGAATCTTTTCCTTCCTTGCCAGATGGAGCACGAGGTCGCGCGTGATGCCCTCCAGGATCCCCGTCTCCAGAGCGGGAGTGTGGAGGACCCCCTTTTTAACGGTGAATAGGTTGCTGATGGTCCCTTCGGCTACGTATCCCTCCCAGTTCAGCATGATGCCTTCATAGGCCCCGGTCTTGAGGGATTCGATCTTGGCGAGGATGTTGTTCAGAAAGTTGGTTGCCTTGATGGCCGGATCGAGCGCGAGGGGATGGTTCCTGCGGGTCTTGACGATCGCAACAGTAACGCCGTTCGCGTACAGCTCCGGAGGATAGTCCTTGAACGGCTTGGTCAGGATCACCATGGTGGGCGCCGGACAGAGCGCCGGGTCAAGGCCGATCTCGCCGGTTCCGCGGGAGATCTGGAGACGGAGATAAGCTTCATTCAGCTTGTTCACCCTGAGCGCCTCGTTGAGCGCTTCTCCGATCTTGTCGAGCGAGAAGGGAAGTGCAAGGGAGATGGCATCGGCCGACTGTTTCAGCCGCGCGAGATGTTTGCTTAGAAAGAAGATCTTTCCCCGGTAGGCCCGCATCGTTTCATAGACGCCGTCACCGTACAGAAAGCCGTGGTCAAAGACCGATATCGTGGCATCGTCCCGGGAGAGGAACTTGCCGTTCACATAGGCGAGCATGGGGAACAGTAGCATGGAAGGAAAAGAGTGTCAACTCAGAAAGAGAATTTGGACAGTGAAGAAAAGCAATAATACCTTGGAACCGCGAAGGACGCGAAGGTCGCGAGGAAATCTAAAGCAACCGCTGAAGGTTTTGTTGTTCTTTTTAAAAGACCTAACATTAAAGCAAAGTATAGTTTTTGACGTCCTTCGCGCCCTCGCGGTAAAGTTTATCTTGCCTGTAGACCTTAGTTGTTTTCGATCAGGCAATGGGTTTCGCGGGCTGGTCACCGCTGTCCAGGATCCGTCTGACCGTGCGCAGCAGGTCCATAGGGGAGACCGGCTTCAGGAGGATGTTCTGGGATTCCCCGGCGATGCCTTTGCTCCGAATAATGTCGGCGTTGTAACCACTGAAATAGAGGGTCTTTATGCCGGGATTGATCTTGACGATCTCATCATGGGCCTCTTTGCCGTTCATCTTCGGCATGACGACGTCGAGGATGAGAAGCTTGATCGCGTCCTTCTGTTCGCGGAACTTATTGACAGCTTCTTCACCGTCCGCGGCCTCGATGACAGTGTAGCCGAACTCGTTCAGCATGGTACGCGTGAGCTGCCGGATCGTGGCGTCATCTTCGGCGATCAGGATCGTCTCGTACCCTTTTCCCGGAGAAAGCGGCTCTTCCTCCTTCGTCGTCTCAATTGCCCTGTCGATGATCGGGAAGTACAGGTCAAAACAGGAGCCCGTTCCCGGCTCGCTTTCCACGAGGACGTAACCGTGGTTCTGCTTCATGATGCCGTAGACGATGGCAAGGCCGAGGCCGGTGCCCTTGCCTGTTTCCTTGGTGGTATAGAACGGTTCAAAGATATGGTCGCGGACCTTCTGGTCCATTCCCTCGCCCGTGTCACAGACCGATATGCAGGCATAGGATCCGGGATCTCCGAAGCCGTGCTCTTTCTTGAATGCCTCTCCGATCACAACCATCTCGGTTCTCACCGTGAGCGTGCCTCCCCGCGGCATGGCGTCCCGTGCGTTCGTGGCGAGGTTCATCAGGACCTGCTCCATCTGGCTGGAGTCGGCGAGGACGGTCATTTCGGTGGAAGCCAGCTCGGTGCGGAGCAGCACATCCTCGCCGATGACCCGGTGGAGAAGCTTTTCAAAGCGCCGGGTCGCGTCGTTGATCTCCATTGGATGGGGATTGATGACCTGTTTTCGGCTGAAGGCAAGAAGTCCCTGGGTGAGGTTCGCCGCCCGTAACGAGGAGGCGAGGATCTGTTCAATGTATGGCCGCTGGGGATCGTCGGCAGAGGTCTTCATTTTCAGAAGATTGCCATACCCGATGATGGCGGTCAGGATATTGTTGAAGTCATGAGAGATCCCGCCGGCGAGGAGCCCTACGGCTTCCATTTTTTGGGAGTGCCGCAGCTGGTCCTCGAGACGTTTCTTGTCGGTGACATTATTGACGATCTCTATGGCCGCAACGACGCGGCCGGCCTCATCGCGGAGCGGGAACGCCTTGGTCTCGATGGTCAGATTGCTGCCCAGGCCGTCATGATGTACGTGGACCACGGAATGGGGCGACCCGGTCTCGAAGGCCTGTCGCACGGCGCATTCCTCGCCTTGCTCGAAACAGGGGCGGGAGATCTTATGTGATACTTCGTAGCATTTCCGGCCGGCAATATCCTGTGGTTCCATGCCGGCCATACGGGAATAGGCCTTGTTGGCCGAAATGACCGTATAGTCCCGGTCAATGACCAGAAAGCCTTCGTCGACGTTCTCAAGAACGTTCCGGGAGAACTCCTCCGCCCGTTTTTGCGCGGTGATGTCCGCGATCAGACCGTCATAGGACGTGAGCCTGCCCTGGTCGTCGATGTGCGGGACGACGGTGCTCCGCACCCACACAAAGGACCCGCTCTTGTGGCGCACCCGGTGCTCGAGCGGTGCCGGATGTTTGCCCGCAAGCAGTTCCTCTGCCTGCTTCAGGACCAGCAATTTATCTTCATCGTGGACCATGCGGTACCACAGGACCGGGTCTGCGGCGTACTCTCCCGATGAATATCCTGTCACGGCGACGCATCCGGGTCCGTGCACGGTGGACACTGCCTTGCCGCTTTCCACGGTGACGGAATACATATAGCTGGTGACCGATTCAAGGAGCTGCTTGTATCGCTGCTCTCCCTTCTGCAGGGCGTTCTCGAAGCGCTTCCGCTCGGTGATGTCCTGGATCGTTCCCAGCATTTTTACCGGGAGGCCCTTGCGGTCAAGGACGAGTTCGCCCAGGCCCGACACCCATCGTTCCTCGCCGTCATTTTTCCTGATGATCCGGTAATCCGTATCGAAACGCACTTTCTTGGCGACGATGCCCGCGAAATACTGCGACATCCTTTCGCGGTCGTCGGGATGGATGAGCGAGCTCCATCCGGTGACCGAGCGTTCATAGTCCCTCCCGATCCCGAAGACATCGTCCAGGATCTCCGAGCTGGTCCACTTGCCCGTCGTTATGTCCAGCACATAGGAACCGATGCGCGCGACACGCTGGGACTCTTTGATCCAGAACTCGCGCTCCCTGACGGCATTCTCGATCCGTTTCCGCTCGGTGACATCATAGGCCGTTCCCCGCATCCCCGTGATCCTGTCTGCGCTATCACTAACGAACTTCGCGTTGAAGACAAGGTGGATCTCGCGGCGATCCTTGCCAATATGAACGGTCTCGTAGCCTTTTATCTCACTCCCTCTCATAAGCCGCGTAAACTCACGGCTGTCCCGCTCCGCCTGAGCCGGGGTCTGAAAATCGGCAAAGCGCTTCCCGAGCATTTCCTCGATCTTGTAGCCAAAAGCCGCTTCCCAGGCGGGATTGAGATACACATACCGCCCCTGGGCATCGCATTGCCAGATCAGGTCCTGCGACGTTTCTACCAGATCGTGATAGAGCGCTTCAGATCGTTTCAGTGACTCCTCGGACTTCTTCTGCTCGGTGATGTCCCGGGTGATGCCGAGGGCCGCTATGATCGCATTCTTCTCGTCCCGGAGCGGAACGGCATGGGTCTCCAGCCAGATCAAACGGCCCTTGAACCCTTTCGCTTCGAAAGCGAGGGTCCCGCTTTTACCGGCGAACACGCTTTCCGTCAGGTCGGAGAACTTTCGCCGGTGATCGGGGAGGATCAGGCCGTACACCGATTTGCCCCGGACCTGATCGAACGATTCCGCATCGATCATATCCAGACCTGCGCGGTTCATCATGAGGAGCGAGCCATCCCGTGCCAGCATCTTGACGCAGGCGGGCTCGGTCTCGATGATGGTCTGGAGGAACTTTTCGCTTTCGCGCAGTTTTTCCTCGGTCATGACGCGGGCGGTGATGTCGCGGGCGATCCCCTGGAGAGCGACGACCCGTCCGGACGCATCGGTGATGGGAATGTTCCTTTGCTCGGTCCAGACGGTCCTTCCATCCTTCCTGACCCAACGCAGTGTGAGCGGTTGACGGGGGTCGACCCTGCCCGTCGCGATGTCTGCGAGCTTGCCCCGGTCGTCGGTGTGCACGATCTGGAGGCCCAGGTCCGGGTTGGCATAGTGTTCGTCCGGCGAATATCCGGTCATGGACATCGCCGAGGGACTGACATACTCGAACTTTCGCTCCGGCCAAAGCCGGTAGAGGTAGATCAGGTCCTCTGCGTTATCGGCAAGCCGGCGGAACAGTTCCTCGCTCTCCCGCTGGGCAGCCTCGGCCTTTTTTCGGACCGCGATCTGGGCGGAGAGCTCTTCATTGGCATCGACAAGCTCCCCGGTCCGGTCGCGCACTTCCTGCTCCAGGTGGTCGTGGGCCTTTTGGAGCTCCCGGGCCATTCGCCGGCGCAGGGTAATGTCCTCGAAAAGGATGTAGACAAGATAAGGTCGCTGTTCTCCGGGGTGGAAGATGGGCATGGCATCGACACTGATCCAGCGATATTCGTTCTCCAGAGGATTCAGCGTGGCCATGACGAAGCCTGACAGGGGCTTTCCGGTCCGGAGGGCGACGTCGGCGGGGAATGAACCTTCGGGAAGCAGGGAGCCATCCTCCTGAAGGGCATTTACGTGGACCTCGGAACTTGTTTTGCCGATCAGGTCAGCTATTTTTTTACCGAAAATGCGCTCCGCAGCAGGGTTCGCTGACAGGATCCGTCCTTCGTGGTCCCTGAAGATGACGCCTTGCGACATGGTGTCGAAGAGGACGCGGTAGTTTTCCTCGAAGCGGGGCGCGACCGTACCTGTCCGTGATGGAGACACCGGCTCGGCTTTTATTTGCGGGGTCTTTCGTTTTGCTGTGACTGGGATGGTTTTCTTTGTCATACCGTGGCAGTCCGATTCTCGAATAGTGCCCTCATCATTCCATAATTATACCAGAAGTACGCTGTTCTTGATGGATAAGCGGGCGGGATTCGGCGGCGTTACTGCCGGCTCAAAAGAGCTTTCTTATCCATTTTAAGTGGTTATGGTAGGGAGGATAGCGCAGAAAAACATCGACCAGAAAACCGTTCCTGATGATGCTCCGTTCGTGGGTGAAGGCATCGAAGCTTGCCTTGCCGTGATAGCTGCCTATGCCGCTGTCGCCGATGCCGCCAAAGGGCAGGCCGGGGACGGTGAAGTGCACGACCGTATCGTTGATGCATCCGCCTCCCGACGCGGTTTCCGCCAGTACCCGCTCCTGCCGTTCCTTGTTCCGGGAAAAGAAATAGAGCGCCAGGGCCCTGGGCCGCCTGTTCACGAACTCGATCGCCCCGGTCAGGTCGTCATAGGCGATGACCGGCAGAAGCGGTCCGAAGATCTCGTCTTCCATGATCGGCTCGCTGCCGGTTATGCCGTCGATGACCGTGGGCGCGATGTACCGGCCTGCCCGGTCCGATCCGCCGCCGATGAGAATATCCCCGGCATGAAGAAGCCCCCGCAGGCGGTCGACGTGATGCTCGTTCACGATCCGGGCGAAGTCGGGACTGCGGGATGCGTCCTCGCCGTAGAATTCGATCGTGTACTTGAGAATCTGAGACAGCAGCGCCTGCTTTATACGCCGGTCCGCGAGGACATAATCGACGGCCACACAGCTCTGGCCGGCATTGAAGAACTTGCCGAACACGATCCGGCGCGCCGCGATATCCAGAGGCGTGTCGGCGTCGACGATGCAGGCGTTCTTGCCGCCGAGCTCCAGCGTGACCGGCGTAAGGTGTTTTGCGGCGGCTGCCATGACGAGCTTGCCGGTGCTGACGCCGCCGGTAAAGAATATATAATCGAAGCGCTCCTCAAGCAGTGCCTGCGCTGTCTCGGCGCCGCCTTCGATGATGGACACATAAGCCGGGTCGAAGTTCTCCTTGATAAGCTTCGTGATGATGCGCGATGTATGAGGTGCGGTAATGGACGGTTTGAGCACGGCGCAGTTGCCGGCGGCCAGCGCGCCGACCAGGGGGGCAAGCATGAGCTGGACCGGAAAGTTCCAGGGACCGATGATCAGTGCCACGCCGTACGGCACTGGATAGATAAAGCTCCTGGCGGGAAAATACGCCAGCGGCGTACTGACGCGCCGCGGTTTCGACCAGCACCGCAGGTGGCGGAGCGCCTGATCGATCTCGTGGATCACGATGGCGGTCTCGCCGCCGTAGGCCTCAAAGGCGGGCTTGTTCAGGTCCTCTTTGAGCGCGTGGAAGATCGCGTCCTCATTGTCCGTTAAAGCCTTTCTCAGCACCCTGAGCTGTGTCAAGCGGAAGGCGAGGTCCTTTGTTGCTCCCGTCGCGAAGAAGGCGCGATGGCCGGCGGCGAGGTGCTTGATGTCGATAGGTGCCATGGGGTCCCCTCTGCGTCGTCGTGAGCGAACCGGCTTTTCAGCGTAGATGCCGGTTATGTCAGCGTCACGAACATTCTCTTTTCGTTTCTGCAGATGATCTGTATAACGTTCCTCCCGGACCGGGCGACAGCGGGCAGCCCGCCGCCGGGTTCGACCCAGTGGCCCGCCATGTAGAAGTTTCTGAGCCCGGGCAGGGTCTTCCGCATGAGCCTGCCAAAGCTCCACGTTTCCGGCGTGACCTGCCAGCCTTCGAAACTTCCCTTCCAGTTGCCCGTGTAGCGAACGAACGTGGTCGGCGACGCCACGTCACGCATTTCAACCTGGGCGGAAAGGCCTGGGAACCGTTTATCGAGAATGGCGACGACGACATCGGCGATCCTTTCCTTTTCAGCCTTGTAGCGTTCGTCCTGCTCCCGAAGGGTTTTCCAGTAAGCGTAATCCGTACGGAGCAGCACGGTCAGGAGCGTCTTGCCGGCCGGCGCGAGCGTCGGGTCGAAGTTGAAGATATGGACGCCCAGATAGTCGTGCTTAACGCCGCCGATGACAAGCGGCTCCGAAAGCCCGATCGCCATGCCTCCGGCGGAGAACGGCAGATCGTCGAATTTGCGGTTCACGCCGATCGCGATGTACAGGAGCGGCGGGAAGGGAATGAGGTCCCGGAAGCGGCCCCTGACCTCGTCGTCGATATATTTTCCCTCCAGCATGTCGAAGATGGTGGCATGGCCGTCGGCGGCAGAGATCACATAGTCCGCGCGATGCTCGGTGCCGTCTTCGAGCCTGACGCCCGTTGCGCGGCCCTCTTCGGTCAGGATCTTCGCGACACGGGCCCGGTACGTCACTTCGCCGCCCAGGGTCAGGTATCGCTTCTCGATGGCGCGGCTGAACTCAAGCGATCCTCCCACGGGATAGCCCGCGGCCTTGTTGTGCATCCAGGCAAAGGTCATGAGCATGAACGTCATGGGGAAGTCGGGCATGAAGAACATCGGAAAGGCATCCCGTATCAGGGGGTTCCTGAATCGGGCCCCGAACTCGCGCAGCGAAATCCGGTTCCATTTTCTGAGTATACGCAACAGGGGGTACTTGGTGACGATGATCTTTATCAGGTCCCACAAGTTGGACACCTCCGGCGCCTTCCCGAGCGGCGGCTCCAGGCGGGTGCAGGTGCGCACTGCGGAGATGAACTCATCAATGACCGGTGTGTCCTCGGCAGCGATCTCTTTCATGTGCCGCTCGAGCCGGTCGATATTGGTATAAACGATAAATTGTTTCCCGTCGGCGCTCTCGATGCGGCCGTATTCCTCGTGATCGATGATCGTTCTGCCGTCGAGCGCGCCGAGCTCCCGCCAGATGCGGTTGAAGCCGGACGTCTTGCCGGTGCCGACGAGCCAGTGAATGCAGCCGTCCACGGTGTATCCCTGGCGCTTCCAGGACGTGCACAGCCCGCCCGGCTTTTTGTGCATCTCGAAGATGCGCGTGCGAAAGCCGTTCATAAGGCCGTAGCACCCGGTAGAAAGTCCGGCGATCCCGCCGCCGATGATGATGATGGATCTTTCCTGCATAAACACCTCCACAAGGTCAAGGATCATGTAGTGCGGAGTTGGGAAGCATTAGAACAGGGTCAAGCAGCAAACGGCAAGGCGGTGACTGTAACGTCAGCGTCGCGCAGCACGCAACAAAGCACGTGGTAGTAAAGCAACTACGTGCATCTAACCGGACAAGCCTAAAAAAGTCTTCTACAGAATAACAGGATAAAATCAGATAAGATCAAAGAATCATGTAGTGCTGAAAAGGCAATGAAATATAATTTGACCGGCGCTGAAAAGACCGAAGAACGGACATGGCTTTTTCACAGGGATTTCATCGGAAATAGTTTGATGTCGCTCACCATCATGAGCGTGTCGAATGATCTGTGTTGAATTTATGGATTGCTTTATCTGTCGGTCCAGTCTTCCGGTGCGCCGTCATTCTACGATCCGGTCTTGCTGCATCAGATCTTCGCTTTCACGCTTTTCAGGAATCCGAACATGTCGAATTCGGCGTCGAGGATCTGCTTGGCCCGCGCGACCTTCGATTGTTCGCGGATGCTCGTTTTCCCGACCCGCAGCTCGATCTTGTCGATGGTGCTGAAGGTGTCGTCGGGCACCGACAGGATCGGCGTGTTGGTCGCGCGCGCCTTGCCGAGCACGACCTCGTTCGTCTGGAGGCCTCCGGTGATGATGATGCACTTGGTCGAGGTTTCCATCGCCGCGAGCTGGATGTCCGAACGGTGGGCGCCGGTGATGACCGCCTTGTTGGGCGTCCTGCGGAAATAGGTGAGCGCGCTGTCCACGTCCATGGCGCCGATAAGGAAGTTCTCCACAGACTCATCGAGGCGGCTCTCGCCGCTCAGCACCTTGCCGTTCAGGATCTCGCTCAATTGACGGACGGTCACGGACTCGAGGAAGCGGTCCTTCGGAAAGGCGCCGAAGAGCGGCACGCCCTTTTTTTGGAGGTACGGTTTGATCTCCTGTTTCACGCGGGACATGGCCGCATCGGGCACCTTGTTCAGGACCGAACCGGCGAACCGGCCGCCGAACAGCTTCGCGGCACCGTAAAGAGCGTCGAGCGAGGCGTCGCCGCGCCAGGGTTCGACGAAGAGCACAAAGGCCTTCAGCTCTTCGGCAAGCGAAAGGGCGTCAAGGCCGGTGAGCGCCCCTTCGAAGAGATCGCCCGCGCCGCCGATGATCACGAAGTCCTTCTTCTTGAGCGTCCGGAACGCGGCAAACACGCGCTTGTGCGCGTCCTTCAGCTCGCCGGTGAGCAGCTTCGCCTGCTGCTCGAAGTCCAGCACGAAGGGCGAGACCGTCTCGATCGGGTCCGCGAGGCCGAGGACCTCCCGGGCAAAGAGGGCGTCGGCATCGTAGACCGCCGGACCGGACTTTACCGGAACCGTGCCGAGGGGCTTCATGTATCCCACGTCGTAGTCCATCTCCTTGAGCTTCATGGCAAGCCCGAGCGAGACGAATGTCCTTCCGGCGTAAGGGGTGTTGGACGCGATGAGAATCGGGATCATTCCTTCCTCCTGGGAAACGGTATTACTATAGCTCAAATTGCGCCGGATTGCACGCAGCTGTTTGTATGGCCCCGGTCACGACGGCTGGCGGAAGATCACCCGCGCATCGAGCGCAACGGCGCCCTTCTCCATTACCACAAGCGGGTTGATGTCCATCTCCTGGATCTCCGGAAAGGCCGTCACGAGCGTCGAGAGCCGGACGATGTTGTCGGCGATCGCCGAGAGATCTACGGGCTTTTCTCCGCGAGCCCCTTTGAGGAGCCCCACCGTCTTGATCTCGCTTACCATGGCCAGGGCGTCCCTGCGGCTGACCGGCGCGATGCGGAAGGAAACATCCTTCAGCACTTCGACATAGATGCCGCCGAGGCCGAACATGATCATGGGGCCGAAGGTCCGGTCGCGGGTGACGCCGAGGATGACCTCTTTGCCGCCTTTGACCATTTCGTAGACCATGACGCCCTTGATGTAAGCCTGGGGCATGAACCGCCGGGCGTTTGCCGTGATCGACAGGAAGGCGTCCTCGGCCTCCTTCGCTGTCTTTACGCCCACCATGACGCCACCTACGTCGGTCTTGTGCAGAATTTCAGGTGACGAGATCTTCATTACCACCGGGAACCCTGTGGCCGTTGCCGCAGCCGCGGCATCCCGGGCGGTCTTTACGAGCGTCCGCTTCGGGAACGTGAAACCGTAGCAGGCCAGGATGGACATGGCCTCTTCTTCTCCGACCTGGTAGATCCCGCGCTTCATCAGGGCGTCGATCTGGTCCTGAACGGCATCCTCGTTGAACCAGCCGGTCGTGATCTCCTCGTCCTTGACGTCCTGCCATTGGCGATAGTCGGCCAGCTTCCTGAAAGCCCTGACGGCGGTCTCGGGGTAGGAAAAGTTCGGGATGGACTCCCGCTTGAGAATCTCCACGGCGTTCTTGACGCTGAGCGAACCCATGAAGGAGGTGAGGATCGGCTTTTCCGTTGTCGCGGCGGTCCGGACGGCCAGTTCGGCCACATTGTCCACATCGGTCATTGCCTGGGGTGTCAGGATCATCAGCACCCCGTCCACGTTCGGGTCTGCCACACCCTTCTCCAATGCGGCGGCATACCGCTCCGATGTGGCGTCGCCGATCAGGTCCACGGGATTGTAGACCGATGCGCTGGGAGGGAGCATCTTGACGAGGCTGTCGAGGGTCTCCCTGGTCATCTGGGGGAGCTTGACGCCGATGCGCTCCGCCGTGTCAGCGGCGAGGATCCCGGGGCCGCCGGCATTGGTGACGATGAGCAGACGGTTCCCGACGGGAAGCTTTCCGCCGGAAAAGGTCGTGGCCGCGTCGAAGAGCTCTTCGATGCCGGCAGCCCGTATCACTCCGGACTGCCGGAATGCGGCGTCGAAGGCGACGTCGGAACCGGCAAGCGCTCCGGTGTGGGACGATGCAGCACGGGCGCCCGCCGCGGTGCCGCCGGACTTGAGCAGGACGATGGGCTTCAGCCGTGTGGCCCGCGACGCGGCCTCGAGGAACCGCTTGCCGCTCACCACGTCCTCGATGTAGCCTAGAATGATGTCCGTGTCGGGGTCGCCGGCGAAGTATTCGATGAAGTCGATCTCGTTCAGGTCCGCCTTGTTTCCCAGGCTGATGAACTTGGAAAAGCCGATCTTGTTCCCCAGGGCCCAGTCGAGGATGGCGATGCCCAGAGCGCCGGACTGGGAAAAGAAGGCGATCCGTCCCTTGGGCAGCATGCCTCCCGCGAAGGTGGCGTTCATGTCGTTTGCCGTGTTAATGATCCCCAGGCAGTTGGGGCCCAGGACGCGGATGCCCCGCTCACGGGCGATGTCCTTGATCCGCTTCTCCAGGAGCGTTCCCTCGGCGCCCGCTTCCTTGAACCCGGCGCTCAGGATCACCGCCGCCTTGATGCCGGCGGTGGAGCAGTCGATAAGCGTGTCGGGGACGAACTTCGCCGGCACGGCGATGATCGCCATGTCGACAGTGGTCCCGGCCGCCGATACGGTGGGGAACGCCTTGATCCCGAGGATCTCGGGGCACGAAGGATTGACCGGGATAAGCTGCCCCCCATAGCGGTACTGGACGAGATTCTTGAGCACGGCGTGGCCAACTTTCTTCGGGTCAGCCGATGCACCGATGACCGCAATGGATCGTGGGTTGAACAAGGCGGAAAGCATGTCTCAAGTGTAGACGAGGAGAGGAGGAAGGTCAAGGAAGAGGGTTCTTTCAAAAGCAAGAATGATCGCGGATATCGCGTCAGGGACCACCGACAGAAAACATCGTACTATGTCGGCGCAAGGCTGCAGCAAAAACGCTGGCCCCTTGAGATATATCCCAAACAGTCCCTTGCTATGTTATCATTGTTCAGCTCACCGGAAGATCACGAACGCTTACTCGCATAAAGTTGAAAGAGGTTGGCATGGCTGGCGGACCAAATGTTCTCAAAGGCGCTGTTGTCATTACCGGGGCTTCCACCGGGATCGGAATGGCCTGTGCGTTGCACCTGGACGGGCTCGGGTTTCGCGTCTTTGCGGGAATAAGAAAAGAATGCGACGGAAGGTCGCTCAGCCAGAGGTCCGAGGGTAGGATAACGCCTCTCCTTATAGAGGTGACCGATAGCTCCTCTGCCGCGGCCGCGGCAGACCACGTGGCCAGGGCTATGGGCAACGCGGGGCTTTCCGGTCTGGTGAACAATGCTGGGATCGTGGTTGCCGGCCCGCTTGAATTTCTTCCGCTGCCGGAAATACGGAAACAGTTCGAAGTGAACGTGCTCGGCCAGATCGCGGTCACCCAGGCATTTCTGCCTCTCCTGCGGCAAGCCAGGGGACGCATCGTGAACATGAGCTCGATCGCCGGCAGAGTGGCCTTCCCTTATATCGGGCCGTACTCCGCGTCAAAATATGCCCTCGAAGCGATCAGTGACGCCCTCCGGGTCGAGCTCCTGCCCTGGGGCATCTCTGTCTCGGTCGTTGAGCCCGGGGATGTGGCGACGCCAATATGGAAAAAATCCACGGTCGCCGCGCAAGAAACTGCCCGAAGCTTTTCCGCACAGGCGATGGAACTGTACGGACATTCGCTTGACGCGGTCACGAGAACATCGGAAAAGACGGCCGCATCAGCCTTCGATCCCGTCTATGTCGCCCGCGCCGTCGAGCATGCCTTGACTGCGGTAAACCCCAGGACCCGCTATATGGTGGGTCCTGGGGTGCGCCTTCGGGCAATGCTCAAGAAGGTCCTGCCTGATCGGCTGTTCGATCAGCTTATTGTTAATTATATTGGTCTGCCAGGAAAATCAAGGGCGTAAAAGGCACTAGTAAGGTAAAGAACCGAGGTCAAAGAACAAGCATCTCAATCATCCTAGACGGCTGAGAGTTCTCTAAATAAAAAAGCGGGACACTGTGACCTGTCCCGCCGTTCATTCATTATGTGTAGTGCTTCGTAGCTACTTGCCCGCGTCCTTTTTGTCCTTCTTTGCCCTCGCCTCGTTCTTCCGCTTTTTGCCGGCCAGATAGGCTTCTATCGGCCGCCATCCGAAGGACATGCTGCCTGCCGCAGCCTC
>Ga0334722_10003217_pt1 | contig 17776 bp, 15 predicted proteins | sample C3_bottom_MG_FD_207210 | JGI IMG/M metagenome (GOLD analysis project Ga0334722, IMG submission 207210) | Sediment microbial communities from Yellowstone Lake, YNP, Wyoming, USA - C3_bottom | ecosystem: Environmental > Aquatic > Freshwater > Lake > Sediment | place: USA: Wyoming | collected...
CCGCCGCCGAGACGGGGCACCTGGTCTTGTCCACCGTCCACACCATCGACGCCACCCAGACCGTCGACCGCATCGTCGACGCCCATCCCGCCCATCAGCACGGCCAGGTGCGCCAGCAGTTGGCCAATTGCCTCAAGGGGGTCGTCGGCCAGCGTCTCGTTTTGGCCAAGGGGGGCAAGGCGCGTTTCCCCGCCACGGAGGTCTTGATCGGCAACAGCCTCGTGCGCCGGCATCTCCTGGATGGGAAGAATACGGAACTCCGAAAGGTCCTTGAGACCGGCGCCTACTACGGCATGCACACCTTCGACCAGGATCTTCTGCGCCTCTACGGCGAGGGCAAGATCGAGGATAAGACCGTGCTCGAGGAGGCCTCCAATCCCGAGGATGTGGCCCTGCGCCTGAAGGGCTTGAGCGGCGGCAATTGACGATGGCGGACGACTCCAAGAAACAGGACGAGGAAATCCAGGGGATCCTTTCAGACCTGGACGACATCCTGTCCGACTTGGGGTCCGCCGCCGAGGCCCCGCCCAAGCCCGCCATGCCCGCTCCCGTGGCGCCGCCTCAGGTGATTGTGCCGCCCCCGGCGGTGGCGCCGCCACCGGCGGCTGCTCCGCCGCAAGCGGCCGTGCCGCCCAAGCCGACCGTTCCGGTTCCGGAGCCCTCCGCCGGCCTTAAAATCGAACTTTCCCCGCGCGACGGGATCGGCCAGCCGCCGCCTAAGAAAGCGGAGCCCGTCAAGCCGGTCGAAATCCCCAAACCCGTCGAGGCCGCCAAGCCCGCGGAGGCGTCTCAGCCCGTCGAGGCCGCCAAACCCGCCGCGCCGCCCCCGCCGGCGGCTCCTCCGTCGGAGGAAATCCCGCCCAATACCCCCAAGGATCAGATCCGCCGCGTGGCTTACCTGCACACGTTTTCCTGCGCCGAGGCCGAGCGCGCCTTCGCCGCGTTTTTGTCCCAGGCGGCGCGCACCATCTCCAAGAAGCCGATTTTCTTGCGGGAGGTCCTCTCCCTGGAGGTCTCCAACTCCAGCGACGTCAACGCCGTCTTCGAGAAAGCCTCTCAGGCGAAGGCCGTCGTGGTCCTGGCGGTGACGGAGGGCTGGCCGTCGTCCAAGGGCGATGAGCTCTCGGCGGCCTGCTCAACGGGAGGCATCCTTTTGCGTTCCGTGGCGCCGGGGGACGTCCAGAAGAAAGCGACGGCGGTGGACGTGATCGTGGACATGATGCTCCTGTCCGGGGAATCTTAATGGAAAAATGGGAGATACGGGCCACTCCGACCCCCGATGATCCGGGAAGACATCTATTGCTTCTTTGCGGCGGTCCGGCCGACGTCGCGGCCCTGCTTCGAAAATTCGGAGCTCTCGCCGGGCGGCCGACGTCCTCGTCCGTTGAGGGCTTCAACATGAGCTTGGTTCTTCATCGCCTCAAGCCGGCCTCGCGCGAGAAGCTGGAGGCTTGGCTGAAGCAGTCGTCTCCCGCGTCCGTCGCGGCCCCCGAGCCGGCCGCGCCTGCGCCGACCGAGCCGGCGCCAAAGACTCCGCCGGTCATCGTGCTTGCGCCGGCGCCGCCCGCGCCGGTGACCGATTCCGCCCCGATTCCGCCGACCCCCGTCGTTTCAATCGAGCCGGCGCCCGTCCCCACGCCCGTCCCGCCATCCGTGCCGACGCCGGTCCCGACCCCCGCGCCGGCGCCAGCCCCCGTCGCGGCCGCCGCCGTCGTGCCGGCGTCCCTCCAGCCTCCCGTCGAGATGGCGGCGCTGTCTGCGGCCGTGGCCTTGCGCGAGGACTGGAATTTCGAGACCCTTTTGGTGGGAGCCTACAACCGTTTCGCCCACGCGGCCTCAATGTCGGTGGTTTCCTCGCCGGGCTCCATGTATAATCCGCTCTTTCTCTACGGGGTTCCCGGGACGGGAAAATCGCATCTCATCAACGCCGTCGGGACGTCTCTGAGCAAAGGTCTGGGCGGGGGTTCTGTCTTGTGCACCTCCGGCCCGCGGCTGTCGCGGGTCGTCAACGCCGCGGCCGCCGCCAAGACGCTGGCCGAGATCGATAAGAAGGTCGCCGATTCGAAGGCTCTTCTCATCGACGACATCCATCTCATGGCCGTCACCGAGCAGAACAAGGACGCCCTGGCCAAGATCTTCAAGAGCTTCTTCGATCGGAAGCTCCAGGTCGTCATCACCTCGCTCTATCCGCCGAAAGCCTTGGGAACCCTGGAGGAGGCCCTGAAGTTCTCTTTTTCGAAGGGCTGGTCCGTGGACTTGAAGCTTCCGAGCCCTTCCGTGCAGAAGGACCTCATCGCCGCCGCGTCCGATCGGCTGGGCACGGGTCTTTCTTCCGAGGAGCTTCCCCTTCTTCACGAGAAGCTTTCCGTCTGGGGTTATCAAGACTTGAGTCTGTGGCTGAGGCGCTTGTGCATTCTCAAAAGGACGCGTGAGGCCGCGGCCCAGCCGTCGGCCCTGGCCGAGATGCTTCCGCTGATCTACGAACCTCTTCTGGCGCAGGCCGAAGGCTCCGTTCCCCCGGCGACTCAATTCACCCCGCCGCCGGCGACCGCCGCCTCCGAGTCCTTGGCCGTCATCGCGCCCAAAGGGCAGGACGGGCTGGGGCCCTTCGCCGCGGCGACATTTTATGCGACTGGTTCAAAGAACGGATTCCCTCGGGTCTATCGCCACGCTCTTTGGGAGGCTTACGACGCGAGCCAGCCCTTCGGCACGCCGTTCCTCATCGGCGAGATGTGCCACCGGGCGGGGGTTTCGCACGCCTTGGTCGTCGGGCCGGCGCCCGACTCGCCCCTTGGACCTCGCTCGGCCGAGTTCTCCCACGCCGTCCGCCGCATCCTGGAGAGTCTGGGCGTGAGGTTCGGCTGGATTCCCCATTACGGCCTCCAGGTTCCGGCGTACTATATCAACGCCCATCTCGACTTCGCTCCGGACCCGCCGAAGCCATGACCGTATCCGCCCTCGACCTCTTTGCCGCCGCCGCCGTTCTCGTCGCCGTCGCGGCCGCGGCCGCCTGGTGGATCTTTGTTTTTTGGCGTCAACTGCCGATGGATATCAGGCTGAGGGACAAGGACGCCGAGCTGGGCGCGGTGCGCGGTCTGGCCGCGAGGCTTTTGGACGCCCAGGCCTTGGCCAGCCGTCCGGCCCAGGCCCTGGCCGAGGCCGCGGGACGCGCTCTCGACGCCTTGCGCGTCTCTCACCCGGACCTGGCCCTGGCCGTCGTCGTGCGCAGGCCCGACGGCGGAGGGTCCCTCCTGGCGCATCGCGGCGGGGGCTGGTCGCGCGCGCCGCTGGGCGCGCTCGGTTTTGATTCCTTCCTTCTGGGGAAAGGCTCCTCGGAAGGCGAGGCCGTCTGGGAACTGGGACCTGCGCCCTCCGTCGACGACCCCCTGGCTCGGACCCTTTCGGACCTCGGATTCACCTCCGCCGCCGTGCACGGCTGGCGCGGCGAGTCGGGCGCCGGCGCCTTGATCGCCGCCCAAGGCGTTCCGGGGACCTCCCTGAGCCGGGCCAGGCCGGACCTCGTCATGGCCGCGGCCGCCTTGCGCGCCACCGCCGCCCTCAGCGAGGGCCTCATCCGTCTTTTGGAGTCTCGGGAGCGCCTGCAGGGGGGCCTGTCGGCGGCCATGCAGGAGCTGACCCAGACCCATGACCGCCTCATCCGTAAATCCAAGGAGGTCAAGACCCTCCACGACGTGGCCATGGCCCTCTCCCAGGAGGGGCGGCACTCCTCCTCGCTCAGCGCCATCGTCGCCATCGTCGCCAAGACCCTGGAGGCCGACCTGGTGGCCTTCCAGCTCCTCGATGAGACGACGGGCGAGCTCGTCACCCAGCCCGGGGCTTACGGCGTGGAGGGGGAGGACTTCGTCTACCGCGTCTCGCTAGACGATGAGAGCTCCTCGGCCGTGAGGGTCTTTAAGACCCGCAAGGCTTTTGTGACGGGCGACGCGCAGAAAGACTCCGGGATGGTCGCCAAGGTCGCGAAGATTCGGGACATCCGTTCGCTGATGACCGTCCCGCTGGTCGTGGAGGATCACGTTCTCGGCGTCATGCGCGTGGGCGGCCGCCGCCCGGACGCCTTCGGAGAGGAGCACCTCTCCCTCGTGCGGGTGGTCGCCGAAGAGGCCGCTATCCTCGTTGAAACCGCCATGCTCAACCGGCGGCTGTCGGAAACCGCGGAACAATTGGCGGCCCTCAACCGTATGAAAGATGAGTTCGTTTCGACCGTGAGCCACGAGTTCAAGACTCCGCTGACCACCATCACCGGATTTCTGAGCGTGATGCTCGACGGCGAGGCCGGACCCGTCACGGAACAGCAATTGAAATTCCTTCAGATCGCCAAATCGGCCGCCAAGCGCCTGGCGGTGCTCGTCTCAGACCTCCTGGACCTCTCGCGCCTGGAAAGCGGCGCGCGCATGGACCTGCGGCCGCTCGATCTCGCGGAGATGGTGACCCAGAGCGTGGAGAACCACCAGCCGGCGGCCGTGGAGGGGGGCAAGACCCTCGTCTGGAGCCCCCCCTCCGTCTTCCCTCGGGCGGTGGGAGATGAACGCTGGCTGGGACTGGTCGTCGACAACCTCGTGTCCAACGCGCTGAAGTTCACGCGCCCGGGGGGGCGCGTCGCCATTGAAACGCGGGATAAGGGCGAGTTTTTGATGGTGTCGGTCGCAGACGACGGCATCGGGATCCCGCCGCAGGACCGGGAGAAGATCTTCGAGCGCTTCTACCGCGCCTCCAACCGCGGCGAGGTCAACGCCCCGGGCACCGGGCTCGGCCTGGCCATCGCGCGCGAGGTGATCTCCAAGCACGGCGGCAAGATTTGGTTCGACAGCGAATTGGGCAAGAGCACGACGTTCCACTTCGTGGTGCCCGCCGCCATCGGGGAGCCGGCCTCCCCGTGAGGCGCTCTCTTCTCCTGACGGCGTCCGTTTTGGCCGTTTCAAGCTGCGCGTGGCGTCGGCTTGCGCCAGGTGCAAGCGGCGTCGGCGAGATCGTGCGCGTCTCTTCGCGCGAGCCTCAGGCGGCGCGGCGCCAGGCCGTCGAGGCCATGCTTCCATTTTTCTTCTCCGAGCAGGGGCGCGTCGAGAAAGCCGCGGCGCTGGAGGAGACGGTGTTCTCCCACCTCGAGCGCTTGACGGCCCGCGAGAGGCTGTCCGGACGGCGCGAGACGGTCGTGGAGGTGCGGCTTGACGCCCTGGCCGCCGCCCTTGAGAAGGCCAAGCTTTTAAGGCCCTCCGGTTTTTCAAGCGGCCCGGCCAAGGTTCTCCTGGCCTTATCCGAGCCCGATGGAGGCCTCGGCGTGGGTTTGGCGGCGGACTCGCTGCGCCGGGCCTTGATTGCGCGCGGGGTGTCCGCGGCCGATGCGCGCGATCCTCTCAATGCCGCTCGGTTCAAGGCCAAGACCGCCGACGAGGCGGTCGCGGCGGCCGCCGCGGGCGGCGTGGATTGGCTCGTTTTGGGGCGGGCGGACGTGTCCGTCGAACCGGACGCCCCTTCCGGCGCCTGGCGCTCCACGGCGCGTCTTGAGATGAATCTCTACGCGACGGCCGGCTCGACGGAGTCCGTCGCGGCCTCGGCCCGGGGTTCGGTCGTGGACGTTTCCTCCTCCTCCGCGCGGGGGAGGGCTTTCGAGCAGGCGGGCGAGGAGGCCTCCGCGTTGGTGGCCTCTCGCGTGGGCAAGGCCCGGGCCGGGAGATCCGAGTATTCCATTTTATGCCTGCCGCCTCGCGACGCCGTCAAGCTGCGGGCCTTGACCCTGGCCCTGCGCCGCCTCGAGGGGGTTGAGGCCGCCGTTTTGGGCGCCTGGAGCGGGCCCGAGGACGGCGTTCATCTGAGGGTTTTCGCCCGGGGCTTAAGCCTGGAGGAATTGGGGGCGCGCCTGCTCAGGAGCGACCCCTCCCTCCGGATCGTCGGAGTGGAGCCGGGTTCCGGCCTGCTGACCCTCGAGCCCGCCGTGGAGTGGGGGGACTGATGCTCGCCCGAGTCCGCAGCCTCGGCCTGCGCGGCGTGGAGGGATTTGGCGTGAGCGTCGAGCTCGACTTGGCCGGAGGACTGCCCGCCTTCTCCACCGTCGGCCTGCCCGACCACGCGGTGCGCGAGTCGCGCGAGCGCGTCAGCTCGGCCGTGCGCAATTCGGGATTTAAGTTTCCCTCGCGGCGCATCACCGTCAACCTTGCTCCGGCGCGGGCCCGCAAGGAGGGAAGCCACTACGACCTTCCCATCGCCCTGGCCGTGCTGGCCGCGTCGGGCCAGGTCCCCCCCGGAGACTGGTCGCAGAACTGGTGCTTCGTCGGCGAGCTGTCCCTCGACGGCCGCGTGCGGCCGGTTCCCGGCGTCTTGGCCATGGCCGAGCGCGCCCGGGCCGAGGGGTGCTCGGCTATCGTCGTGCCGGTCGACAACGCACGGGAGGCCGAGGCGGCGGGGCTCAAGGCCTTTCCAGTCGAGGACCTTCGCGAGGCGGTCGCCCTTCTTGAAGGGGCCGCCCCGCGCCCGCGCCCGGCGGACGCGCCGGCTTCGGAGACCTCGGCGTCTTGGGAAGAGCTCTCCGATGTCCGGGGACAGACCTTGGCCAAGAGGGCCTTGGAGATCGCGGCTGCGGGAGGGCACAACATCCTTCTTATCGGCCCGCCCGGCACCGGGAAGTCGATGCTTGCCCGGCGCCTCCCCGGGCTTCTGCCTCCCATGACCGAGGCGGAGGCCGTGGAGGTGACCAAGGTCCAGTCCGCCTACGGTCGGCCGCCGTCGGGAGGACTGACGCGCTGCCGTCCGTTTCGAGCGCCGCATCATGCCAGTTCGGCGGCGGCCCTCATCGGCGGCGGGCCCACGGCGCGTCCGGGGGAGGTCTGCCTGGCTCACGGGGGGGTTCTCTTTCTCGACGAACTGCCGGAGTTTACGCGGCCGGCCCTGGAGGCCCTGCGCCAGCCCCTGGAGGACCGCGTGGTGCGCGTGGCGCGCGCGCGGGAGAGCGTGGAGTACCCCTCTCGCTTCCTGCTGGTGGCCGCGGCCAACCCCTGCCCCTGCGGCTGGCGCGGCCATCCCCGGCGGGCCTGTTCCTGCTCCCCGGGGGCGGTGGGCCGCTACCTGGGGAGGCTCTCCGGCCCGCTTTTGGATCGTATCGACCTTCAAGTCGAAACGGCCGCCGTGCCCTTCGGCGATTGGGCCGGTCAGGCGTCCCCGGCCGATTCGTCTTCGCTCGCCAAAGGCCGCGTCGAGGCCGCTCGGGCCCGCCAGCGCGAGCGCTTAGGCGAGGGGCCGGCCGCGCTCAACGCCTTCGTTTCCGCGGCCGAGGCGCGGCGCCAGGCCCGCCTGGGCGCGGAGGCCCTGGGCGTGCTCTCCGCCGCCGAGAAGAAGACGGCCCTTTCGGCGCGGGGCTTGGACCGCGTCCTGCGCGTGGGACGCACGATCGCCGACCTGGAAGGCGCCCGGGACGTCTCCTGCGCGCACCTGGCGGAAGCTTTGCAATACCGAGGCCTCGACCGGTTGCGTTCGGGCCTGGAGGAACTCCGATGAAAAAAACGATCGCCTTCATTTTGGTCGTCGGCGGCTTGTGGTGGTATGCCAGCCGGCATTTCGACTTCAAGGACACCCTCCTGGTCGCCAGGAAGTATCCCGCGGCCTCTTGGGCTCCGGGCGCCGTTTATTCAGTCGGCCTGGTCTACTATCAGAGGGCCGATCACGAGATGGCCAAGGAGGCGTTTACCCAGCTCCTGACCGACTACCCGACCAGCCAGTACACGGCCCGCACGCTCCTGCGCCTCTCCGAGGTCGCCGAGTCGATGCACGATTACGAACTGGCGCGCCAGAGCCTGAAGCGCTACGTCGAGGAGTTCCCGAACCATTCCGGCCAGCCCATCGCGCAGAAGCGCTTGGAACTCCTGATGAACAGATGAAGACCGCCGCGGAGAGCTTCTCTCGATTCGTTTCGGAGGCCATGGCCGGTCGCGGCCTGGGCCTGAGGGAGCTTTGCCGCCGCGCCGATTTGGACCCCTCGTTTTTCTCGAAGGTCCTGGCGGGAAAGCGCAACCCCCCGTCGGAGGAGGCGCCTTTGCGGCGTCTGGCGGAGGCCCTGGGGGTTGCACCCGTCGAACTCATCGTCGCGGCCGGCCGCATCCCGACGGATTGGAGCGCGCTCTGGTCGGATCCGGAGCTTCTGCAAGCGGTCAACGCCTTGGCCGGCCGAACGGGGCGGCCCTCCCGCCGTCGTTCGCCCATCGCCATGGAGATCGCAGCGCCGGTCCCGGCGAGGGGGCTTGCCGAGGAGCTTTTGTGAGCGCCGGGGCCCTGCGGGAGTGGGCCCTGCGCTTGAACTCCATTGCGTTTGCCTCCCCCGTCAAGACCCGCGCTCTTCTCGACGTCCTCAAGCCCGAGGGCCTGGCCTCTTCCTCCGACTCGGATTGGGCGGCGTCCGCGGGAGTTCCCGTTGAGACGGCCTCGCGTTGGAGGCGTCTGGCGCTTGCCTTCGACGTCGATGGGGAACTGCGACGTCTCGACGCCCTGGGAGGACGTCTTGTGGTTTTGGGTGATGGCGACTACCCCGCCCTCCTGGCCGCGGTCGCCGACGCGCCGTTGGCCCTGTACGTCCAAGGGCGTCTGGCCGAACTGCCGGGGGTGGCGATCGTCGGTTCCCGCGCGCCGACGGCCTACGGCTCGCGCGCGGCCCGGCGGCTGTCCTCGGATCTGGCCCGTCGAGGCGCGGCCGTCGTCAGCGGCCTGGCCCGCGGCGTCGACGCCGCCGCCCACCAGGCGGCCCTGGAGGCCGGGGGGGCGACCTGGGCCGTTCTGGGCTCGGGCCTGGGCGAAGTCTATCCGCCGGAAAATCGCGACCTGGCCCGGCTCATCGTCGAAAAAGGAGGCGCAATTCTCAGCGAGTATCCCTGCCCGACGGCGCCGGCCCCCGCCCTTTTTCCCCGCCGCAACCGCATCGTCGCGGCCCTGTCGTGGGCCACGGTGGTCGTCGAGGGCCGCGCCAACTCCGGCGCCCTGCTGACGGCCAAGAACGCCCTCGACTACGGGCGCGAGGTTCTGGCCGTTCCCGGTCCGATCGACTCCCCCTTAAGCGAGGCGCCTCTGCGCCTCATCCGGGACGGGGCGCGCCTGGCCGCCTCGGCCGAGGACATCCTGGCCGCCCTGCCCCCGGGCCAGTTTTTAAAGAGCGTCTCGCAGGTTCAGGCGGCGGCGCCTCCGGTTCTCGAGGCGGACGAGGAGCGCGTGATGGGCGTTTTGGGAGGGGAATCCCTTTCCTTAGAGGAGCTGGGACGCCAGACGGGGCTTGACATGGGTCGCCTTTCCCTTATAATGTTCGGTCTGGAAATAAAAGACCTCGTCACTTCAGCACCGGGACAACGCTATGGCAAAAAAGTCTTCTGAAAAATCGGTCAAGACCGCGAAGGCGGTCAAGGCTCCCGTGAAGGCGGCCAAGGCTCCCGTGAAGGCGGCCGCCGGGCGCAAAGGCCCCAGCCTTCTGGTCGTCGAGTCTCCCGCCAAAGAAAGGACCATTTCGCGGTTCCTTAAAAGCGACTTCATCGTCAAGTCCTCCTTCGGCCATGTGCGGGACCTGCCGGTGCGCAAGATCGGGGTGGACGTCGAGGATGATTTCGCGCCTCAGTACGTCGTCCTGCCGAGGGCCAAAAAAATACTCGCGGAGTTTAAGACCCTCGTCGCCAAGGCCGCCTACGTCTATCTCGCCACCGACCATGACCGGGAGGGCGAGTCCATCGCCTGGCACTTAGTCGACATGCTCAAGCTCAAGCCCGAGAAGGTCCGGCGCATCACCTTCCATGAAATCACACCCGGCGCGATCAAGGAGGCCATCTCCAATCCCCGCGCCATCGACGAGAACTTGGTCCACGCCCAGCAGGCCCGGCGCATCATCGATCGCCTCGTCGGCTACAAGCTCTCGCCCCTGCTCTGGGCCAAGATCCAGAGCGGGCTCTCCGCCGGCCGCGTGCAGTCGGTCGCCGTGAGGCTCCTGGCCGAGCGCGAGCGGGAGATCGCGGAGTTCGCCTCCGAGGGCTATTGGACCCTGACGGCCAACCTCGAGAAGCCCGGCCAGGCCCCCGCCTTCGACGCCAAGCTCTCCCTGTGGCGCGGCGAGAAGGTGGAGTCCACCCGGACCTACGACCTTTTCTCCGAGCAGTACCGCGTCAAGGCGACGACCCTGCACACCGCTCAGGACGTCGACGCCGTCTCCGTGGCGCTCAAGGACGGGACTTTCAAGGTCCTTGAGGTCGAGAAGAAGGAGGTCCGCCGCCGCCCGCCGCCGCCGTTTTCCACCTCGACGATGCAGCAGGCGGCTTCCCAGAAAATGGGGTTTGCCGCCGAGCGCACCATGCGCGTGGCCCAGTCCCTCTACGAGGGCGTCGGCCTGGGAGGCAAGGACCCCGTCGGACTGATCACCTACATGCGCACGGACTCCTTCTCCATCGCCAAGACCGCCGCGGCGGAGTGCGCCGACTATATCGGGGAGGCCTTCGGCGCCTCCTTCCGGCCGGAGGAGCCTCCGACCTATCAGACCAAGTCCCGCGGGGCCCAGGAGGCCCACGAGGCCGTTCGCCCGACGAGCGTGCTGCGCACGCCCGAGGAGGTCCGGAGATTCCTCAATCCCGACCAAATCCGCCTCTACGAGCTCATCTGGAAGCGTTTCGTGGCTTCCCAGATGGTGGAGGCCGCCTACGACACGACCTCGGCCGACATCGAGAACGGCCCGGCCGTCTTTCACTGCACGGGCAGAACCCTGAAGTTCGAGGGCTTCCTGCGCGTCTACCGCGACGCCCCCAAGGTCGAAGACGAGGAGACCGACGAGCCCGAGGAGGAGGAGGGCAGCCGCCTGCCTCCCTTAAAGGAGGGCGACTTGCTGACCCTGCTGACCCTCATGCCCGAGGAGCATCGGACGAGCCCTCCTCCCCACTACAACGAAGCCAGCCTGATTCGCGCCATGGAAAAGCACGGCATCGGCCGGCCCTCCACCTACGCCCCCACCATCAAGACCGTCGTCGACCGCGGCTACGTCCGGCGCAACATGAAGGACCGCAAGCTCATCCCCACCGAACTCGGCATCCTCGTCACCGAGAAGCTCAAGGCCCATTTCCCCGAGGTCGTCAGTCTCAGCTACACGGCCGACGTCGAGGAGAAGCTCGACAGCATCGCCGAGGGCAAGACCGGCTGGACCGGGGTGGTGCGCGAGTTCTATACCCCGTTTATCAAGGCGCTGGAGGCGGCGACGACGGAGATGGAGGCCTCCCGCATCGAGCCCAAGATGTCCGACGAGCTCTGCCCGATCTGCGCGGCCCCCATGCTCATCCGGGAGAGCCGCTTCGGCAAGTACCTCTCCTGCTCGACCTTCCCCAAGTGCAAGGGCAAGATTCAGCTGACGCCCGAGGGACAGAAGGTCGTGCTGGAGAAGACCGGAGAGAAGTGCGACCTCTGCGCCAAGGACATGGTCATCCGCACGGGCCGCAAGGGGCGCTTCATGGCCTGCTCGGGCTATCCGGAATGCAAGAACACCTTCTCCCTCGACGCCGAGGGCAAGAAGATCGAGGGCTCACGCCCCCTGCAGACCTCCCGGCCCTGCAACAAGTGCGGCAAGCACATGTGGCTGAGGACCGGCAAGCGCGGCTTCTTCCTGACCTGCCCGGGCTATCCCAAGTGCCGAAACCTCAAGCCCGTCTCGAAGGACGAAGGCGAGAAGCTCAAAGCCGAGGGAGAGGTCCTGCGGGCCCAGATGATCGAGCAGAGGCGCGCCGCCGGCACGGCTCCGGCGGCGTGAGCCGGCCAGGGCCATGCGCCTCCAGGTCGAGCGCTTCCTGACGCGTCTGCGCGCGGCGAAGAATCGCTCGCCGCACACCCTGCGCGCCTACCGCGCCGATCTGGAATACTTCCTCGCCCAGTTTGCGGGCCTTATGCCGGGAGACGTCGACCGCTCCCATGTGCGGCGCTACCTGGCCGAGCTTCAGTCCGGGGACTCCGCCCGGGCCACGGTCCTGCGCAAGGTTTCGGCCCTGCGCTCCTTCGTCGGATTTCTGCGCTCCGAGGGGAATCTCAATCGGGACCCGTTTCTCGGCGTGCCGATTCCCAAGCGGACCCGCTCCCTGCCGAAATTTTTGACCGAGTCGGAGATGGATGAAATCTTAAACGCCCCGAACGGCGCCGATCCCGGCGCGGAGAGGGACCGCGCTCTCATCGAGCTTTTATATTCGTCGGGCCTGCGTCGGGCGGAGGTCGCGTCTTTAAACGTCGGAGACGTGGATTTCCTATCCGGAACAGTCAGAGTGTTCGGCAAAGGCTCAAAAGAAAGGATAGTTCCCGTTGGGGAAAAAGCTTTGACCTGCTTACGGGTCTATATTCGTTCCCGCGGAAGTCCCGGAGACGGCGAGCCGTTGTTCGCCAACCTTCGTGGGGTGAGGATTTCCCAAGACGGGGTCATGTTCTTGGTCCGGCGCTGGATCAAGAGGTCCTCGCTGTCAAAGAAGGTCACCCCGCACGTCTTCCGTCACAGCTTCGCGACGCATCTGCTCAACCACGGCTGCGACATCCGTGTCGTCCAAGAGATGCTGGGCCACGCCAGCCTGCGCACGACCCAGATCTACACCCACGTCTCGCTGGACCGCCTGCGCGAGGTCTATAAAGGAGCCCATCCCAGGGGCGGCGGCCAGTGAAGGACAAGATCGAGCTTTTAATGGAGGAGACCGGCTGCGACCGGGGCGAGGCGGAGTTGGCCCTGGAGATGTGCGGCTACGAAGTCGAGGAGGCCGTGCGCCAGATTCCCCGCCTTCTGCGCGACATCTGTGCTTTGAAGGGGAAGTTCCTCCTTCCCTCCAAGAATCAGCACGGCTTGGCCCTCGTCGTCCTCAACCTTAAGACCCAGAAAGTCCTCCGGGTGAGGGCGGTCCTCTCCTTCGACCCCGCGGTCTGCTCGATCGGCCTCGAGGAGGACTGGTTCGCCTTCGAGAAACATCTCTACGGCTGCCGCCTTTGGGATGGGAGCCTTCCGACGGAGAGCCTGGAAGTCGAGCAGGGCTTAAGCGCCCATTTCAGGGCCGCCGAGGCCGCGGGTTTTGAGCGCCTGCGCGAGGCCTCCGCCGAGGCCGCCGCCGAGGCCCTGGCCGCCCCCCTGCGCGCGCAGTTTCGCGACGCGGGTTTAAGTCTCCGCGCCAAAAAGGATATCCTCGACCTGGGGCAGTTCCAGTCCCTGCGCAAGGCCCCGGCGCCGGCCGCGCGCCGCGGCAAGCCCGTCGCCCGCGCGGTGGCCCCGGAGGACCTCCTCGTCTTGAAGATCGCGCTCGAGGAGGACCCGGAGGGCATTGCGGCCTCGGACCTTCGCGCGGGGGACATCGTCAGCGCCCGGATCGTCGACGGGCGAGACATCGCCAAATACCTGGCCAGGCTCTTCGGCGGCCTGACGGCCTCCGGCCCCGTGCCCATCGAAGCGCCGGTGGAGGCCATCGAGTCGGCCTCGGGCGGAATCCTGGTGCGGGCGCGGTTTGCCGTCGGCGTGGCCGGAGACGGGATCGTTCCGGCGGACCGGCGGTTCAAGGCGTCCCGCGGAGTCTCTCACGGCCGCGGCGACGGGGCGTGGTGGAAGCGATTCTTCAAGGGTTAAGGGAGACTTCATGCCTGCTTTGGTGGTCGTGGGCGCCCAGTGGGGCGACGAAGGAAAGGGGAAGATCGTGCATTTCCTCGGCAAGGGTGCCGACTGGACGGTGCGCTACCAGGGCGGCGACAACGCCGGGCACACGGTCGTCTTCGACGGCCAGAAGTACGCCCTCCATTTAATCCCCTCGGGCATACTCCAACCGGGCGTTAAGAATATCATCGGAGGAGGCGTGGTGGTCAATCCCCGCGCCTTCGTCGACGAGATCTCGATGCTGGAGAAGCGCGGCATCAAGGTGCGGGGACGTCTTTTCCTCAGTCTGGCCGCCCACGTCATCCTTCCCTATCATGTCTATCTGGACACCCTGCGCGAGGAGGGGGGGCGGGGCATCGGCACGACGAAGAAGGGCATCGGCCCCTGCTATGAGGACAAGGTCGCCCGCATCGGCATCCGTGTCGCCGACTACCTCGACGCCGCCTCCTTTAGGGGATTGGTCCGCCAGGCCTTGAAAGTCCGGGCCGCGGAACTCTCCAAGGTCAAGTCCCTCAAGGAGATCGAGGCCGAGGTCTTCGCTGGCTACGAGGCTCGCAGGCGCTTCCTGGCGCGGTTTGCAGCCGACACCGGCCTGCTTCTCGATGCCGCGCGGCGCAAGGGCGAGAAAATCCTCCTTGAAAGCGCGCAGGGCTCGATGCTCGATTTAGATCACGGGACCTATCCCTTCGTGACCTCCTCAAGCCCCGTCGCAGGCGGCGCCTGCGTGGGCGCGGGCCTGGGACCGACGGCCGTCACGGGCGTTATGGGGATTACCAAGGCCTACACTACGCGCGTGGGCCTGGGGCCGTTTCCGACTGAGATCGAGGGCTCCACCGCGCGCTACATTCGCGAGGTCGGCCATGAGTACGGGGTCACCACGGGCCGGCCCCGCCGCATCGGCTGGCTGGATATTCCCCAACTTCGCTCCGCCATCCGCATGAACGGCTTGACCTCATTTACCATGACCAAGCTCGACACCCTTTCGGGAGTGCATCCCATCAAGGTCTGCACGGCCTATCGGCTGGGCGGGAAAAAAACAACGGAGTTCCCCGTCTCGCGGCGGGAACAGCTGGACGTCGAGCCCGTCTACGAGTCTTTCGCGGGATTTTCGGGAGATCTTGGCGGCGCGCGACATTTCGAGGACCTGCCGCCGGGGGCTCGGCGTTACGTGCTTTGGGTCGAGAAGACCCTGGGCGTTCCTATTTCCGTGGTCTCCGTCGGGCCCAGCCGCGAGCAGACCATCGTCCGCGACGCCAGACATCTCTGGGGCCGATAGCCCACTTAAAGTTTTGCGTCAAAGCAAAATAAAGTGCATAAACATTTGCTTATACGCAAATTTTTATGTATACTAAGAGCATGATCAGGGAGCGATACCTCGCCTCCGTCATCGCCGAAGACCTCAAGGGAAAGATGGTCTTCGTGGGCGGGCCCCGCCAGGTCGGCAAGACCACGCTGGCCAAGACCCTGGTGGGGGCGCGGTTCCGTGAAGCCGCCTATTTCAACTGGGACAATCAGCAGGAGCGCCGGCGGCTCATGGCCTATGAATGGCCGGGTTCGGCGGAGCTCATCATCCTTGACGAGATCCATAAGTTCAAGGGATGGAAGGGCTTCGTCAAGGGCGCCTACGACACGTACAAAGAGAGGTATAAGTTCCTCGTCACGGGAAGCTCGCGGCTGGATCTCTACCGGAAGGGGGGGGATTCCCTTCAGGGGCGCTACCACCACTACCTTCTTCATCCGTTTTCGCTGGCGGAGTTGGCCGGCGCGGGCGCTGCGGCCTTGCCGTTCCAGGAGCTTCAGATCGGTCCGGCGCGGGGAGGCGATTGGTTCGGACTGCTGGAGAAATTCGGAGGTTTCCCCGAGCCCCTCGTCTCGCAGAACGAGCGCGTCCTGCGCCGTTGGCACGGCGAGCGCAATGAGCGGCTCTTCCGAGAGGATATCCGCGACGTGGAGATCGTTCGGGACATCGGACGGATGAAGCTCCTGGGCGACATGCTGCCGTCCAAGGTCGGCGCGCTTCTTTCCGTGAACGCTCTCCGGGAGGATCTCCAGGTCAGCCATCGCGCCGCGGCGCACTGGCTGGACATCCTCGAGTCCTTTTATTATCAGTTCCGGATATACCCGTATACGCGGGCGCTGTTCCGCTCCTTGAAGAAGGAGCCCAAGCTCTACCTGTGGGACTGGTCGGAAGTCCCGGGCGAGGCGGCCCGCTTCGAGAACCTCATCGCCGCGCATCTCCTGAAGTTCGTCCACTGGCTGCATGACCGCGAGGGCTACAAGGCCGAGCTTTACTTCCTGCGCGACCTCGACAAGCGGGAAGTCGACTTCTTGGTGACGATCGACGGCAAGCCTTGGTTCGCGGTCGAGGCCAAGAGTCAGGACGAGAGCGTGTCGGCCGGCTTGAGGTATTTTCGAGACAGGCTGAAGATCCCCTTCGCCTATCAAGTCATCAAGAAGAGCGGTGTCGACACGCTCGTCGACGGAGTCCGCGTCGTCTCGGCGGACCGACTTCTTTTGGCGCTGGTTTAGCCCGGAATCTTCAGGCGGCCTCCTCCGAATTGCCAGGCGCTGAGCGCCTGCTAACGATAACCACTCGCACCGGTGCGAGCTTTAAGCCCGGATTCGACCCGCTACGACCTTCTTCTTTCCGACGAATATGGGCGCCTGCGGGCGCGGCCGTCGCTGCTCCGCGAGGAACTGCTGGCCGCGCCTCCCGGCAACAGGCCCGTCATTATCGACGAGGTCCAGAAGATCCCCGACCTGCTCGATGAGGTTCAGTGGCTCATCGTCAATCAGGGCGTGCAGTTCGTCCTGTGCGGTTCAAGCGCGCGCAAGCTTCGGCGCAGCGGCGCAAACCTCCTGGGAGGGAGGGCTCTGCGATTTGGACTCGCCCCCCTGGTCTATCCCGAGATCCCCGATTTCGACTTGCTCAGAGCCCTCAACAATGGCCTTCTTCCTCGTCACTATTGCGCCGCTAAGCCCCAAGGGCTCCTGGGGGCCTAATGTCGGAGAGTACCTAAAGGAGGAGATCGCCGCGGAGGCCCTGACCCGGAACATCCCGGCCTTCAGCCGTTTCCTCGAATCGGCCGCGTTCAGCAACGGGGAAATCCTCAACTACCAGAACATCGCCGCAGAATGCGGCGTGAGCGCGCCGACGGTCAAGCAGTACTTCCAGATCCTGGAAGACACCTTGATCGCGCGTTCCCTGCCCGCGTTCCAGAAGCGGCCAAAGCGGCGGGTGATCCAGGCGCCCCGGTTCTATTTCTTCGACGTGGGGTTGGCGAACTTCCTGCTCAAGCGTTCTGAGATCGTTCCGCGCAGCGAAAACTTCGGAAGGGCCTTCGAGCATTTCATTTTCCAGGAGCTGTCGGCCCATAGCCGGTATTCGGGTCTCGACTATCCCATCGCCTATTGGCGGACGGCGTCGCAACTCGAGGCGGACTTCATCTTAGGGGACCACCAAGTCGTCGTCGAGGTCAAGGGCACGGAGCAGGCGGCCGCGCATCATCTTCGGGGGCTCAAGGCTTTCGGCGAGGAATACAAGACCAAGCATTCCATCCTCGTGTCGCTCGACGCCAAGCCACGGATCGTCGACGGCATCTCGATTCTGCCCTGGGACATTTTTCTGAAGCGCCTGTGGGCCGGCGAGCTGGTCAGCTGAGATGCGTGGTAAAATACCGGGGATGTTTGGGCCTTGCGCGGCTTCGCGCGCGGGTTTATAATGGACCGGGTTTTAGGCCCGGCGCGCGGGCAGCAATGATTCGGACTTGCAGGCACATGGACAAAATTTTAAACGCAAATCGCGGGCCGGTTGATCACGTTTTCTCGTCGAGAGATGCGATCGCAAAACCCCTGGGTCTTGACAATCTTCGGGGGCCTGTTATACTGGGCTTGTCGCAAGTTGGAACGACAAACCGGCAAACCGATCGCGAGGTCGGGGCGCAAAGCGGAGGGCCTCGGGGCTCCGAGGTCGCCTGGCTACCGAAACCAAAAATGCTGACGAACGTTTATCGTTTTCGCTCGGCCTCAACTCGCCATCTACGGGATAGAGGGGTTAGATGGTTGGTGGGGCCGGGCCTTTTTTTGGCTTGCGCGCTGTTGAGCCCGCCGGCGCGCGCGGAGTCCGCAGTGGGCCTTGAGGCAAGGGGGGTCGATCCT
>Ga0334722_10003218_pt1 | contig 17770 bp, 41 predicted proteins | sample C3_bottom_MG_FD_207210 | JGI IMG/M metagenome (GOLD analysis project Ga0334722, IMG submission 207210) | Sediment microbial communities from Yellowstone Lake, YNP, Wyoming, USA - C3_bottom | ecosystem: Environmental > Aquatic > Freshwater > Lake > Sediment | place: USA: Wyoming | collected...
AAGAGGATTGTTGATCAAACCAGAAAATCATTGGTAGCTGAGAAAAAGAGGATTGCTGATATTAAATTAGCGAAAGAGTTAGCTAAGAGGTATCCAGAACTATTAACATTGAAATAGTATAAGGAGTTAAAATGAATATTGCTAATGGTAAAGTAACTCTTGGTGTTGCAACAAATATCAATCCTAGATCATCATACTTAATGTCATCATTTAGGGATATAGATGGTAATGAAGTATTCATTCATAATGAAACAATTATTCGAGTGTATGAACTGTTGAGGTATGAGTGTGATAAAGAAGGCAAGAACTTTGATGATTGGTGTTTAGGCGTTATTAAAGAAAGTGAATAGTATAAGGAGAAATCATGAAAGAAAAAGAAGGAGAAATCATGAAAGAAAAAGAAGGTAAATACTTTGTGGTAAATGAAGATAATCTTGACTCTTCGCCTAGACAAATGTTCTTCTCTCTGGGAGAAGCTCAAGATGACGGTGCAGAGATGATTGATGTCTTTGATGACAAAGGTAAGAAAGTATGCTACTATGAAAAAGATGGTAAGGAATATAAATATATCGAAATTGATTATTGTGGAGTTAACTAACATACTTAATAAGGAGAAGTGAATTGGAAGATCAAGAACCTATTGAAAATGATGATGGAACTTTCTGTTGCGCTAGTTGTGGTGCTCTTAAAAATGTATATGCTCAAGAACAATTAAATGACGAAGAAAAAGTTATTGGTATTTTATTCATCTGTAATGATTGTGTCGATATGATGAATGAAAAGAACATCTGTGTTGGTTTTATTGATATGGATGAAAATGCATTCATTGACGATGATCCTTGTACTTGTGGCAACTGCAATAAAGATGATGACTTTACCTCCAATGTCAGTAACAAGAGTAAGCTTCTCCATTAACTGATAAATAAATGATACAAAATAAAACCCCTAATATCTTAATTGGTATTAGGGGTTTGGAGTTTAAATGAAAATTAAAATTGAACAACCGAATAGCTACCTTACCTATGAATTGAAAGATGGTAATATACTAATCCTTGATCTATATGTAGATGTCTTACATAGAAATAAAGGTGCGGGTACTTCATTACTAAAGGAAGTAATGGATGCATATCCTAATGGTTGTTTCTATTCAGCCGCTGTATCAAAAGGAATGATTAGTATCCTTGAAAAACTATCATTTGAAAAAGTATGTGATAAACATTTCAAAAATGCTATTATAGCACTGAGTGATATACCAATCGAAGTTAGATATTCTAATGCTGTTATCTATAGGATAATAAATGGGTAATAATGATTTTGAGAGAATGTACACAATATCTATATTTGTTGATGGGGCTATCAACGGCCATGAGCATATTGTCGCTGATAGTAAAGAAGATGCCCTTGTTAAATTTAGAGATGATATGTTCATGAATGATAAAGATGTTTTGGATGTCATTACATTGGATGCAAAAAGAGTTATGTATTGGCAATAAATTAGTTGTATTTCCCCGGAGTCAAAACCTCATTTCGCCCACTGATAGCACGATTTAAGTAAACACTTAAATACCTAAAAAAATAATTCAAAATAAATGTTGCATTACATTTCAGGTATGGTATTATGTATTTGTCCTCGAGACAAAACAACTACTTGAAAGGTGATGATCATGTCTAAAGCAGCTATCAGAAAAACCATCAACAAAATGTAAGGAGAATGTATGAGATATCGAATAGTAGAAGAGGACCGAGGATTTAGGCTAACTGATTCATCTGGGCAAAATGAAACGTATCTTAGCTATACTGCTGCTGCTGATGCCATGTTTCTTTGGAAGTTGGAACATAAACACAGAAACAATTCGTATGAAGGAACGCCTTTACAAAGGGCGAAGATAGCAAAGAAGTTTGAAATTCTTGGATTAACCAACAGCCGAGTGTATGATAATTGTTTTGAAATGGGGGATGGTGAACTAATTAGAAAAATTATGGAGACACTATGATTTCAAGAAAGATTTGTCTTCCTATCAGCTTAACCATTAAAGAATTAGCTGATGAGTTTTGTAATCTTGATGGAGATTCTCAAGCTGATTTCTTTAACGAGGTTGGTAAGAATGTTAAAACGTGGGAAAGGCATTTTGGTATGCAGCTAACATTCATTCGATAATCTACTGTATTGGATGATAATGGTAAGTTTGTTCTTAATAACATTGTTGATTACTTCGGAGAGGAATAAATGAAAATTAACATAAATGGTGATGTTTGGAGTACACCATATGTTGATGAGTATGGTCATCAAGTTAAACGTACTAAGATCGCTCATCCATACAATTATGATGGTTTTGTTTTGTGGAGATGTGATAGAGTTGGAAACAATGGATCAACCATCTATAGTGATAGGTTACTCCAATGGGATTTTGATAAACATGATGAATTGTGTATGAAGCATTTTGGAAATAAGCGTCAATGGTGGAATGATAGGGATCATGACAAGATCGAGGCATTTCTTCGAGATTGGATTGATAATCAAAATCTTCATTTGTTTTTAATTATGGAATATTGTAATCAATCTACTGGATACCCTGTCTGGAGATTTGACTACACAATTAAAGGAGAATATAAATGAAAGTGCCACAATATTTGATGTTGATTATTATTTGCTGGTTAACACTGGAGCATTTTCTGGTACTACATGAAAGTGATTACTTTACGTTTGATCATGTAACAACAGCAGTTGCTGTAATAGGTAGATTCTCGATTATTATTGGTGTATTGTGGTGGGGAGGATTCTGGAAGTAAACTATTCTTGATTCTCGAATATAGAATTAGAAAGGCTCCTTACCAACATCAAAGGTAAGGAGCCTTTCTGGTTTATGTAATATGTTCTTTAACCCAACTTTCCAATCTTAACTTAGGAATATAACCAATAATATTTCTAAGCATATCAACATCAGCATGATTTGATTCTACACCTACCATAGAGCTATCAGAATCGTATTTAAACGTATTTCCAAACATCTTGGCTACATCGGTAATAGAAACCTCAGTTCCTGTTCCTACGTCAATTGTGTGCATTTTAGAAGGTATCCAATCAAAGAGAGAAATAATAACTTTAATCAAATCATCAAGATGAAGAAAGTCTCTACCTTGAGTACCATTTCCATTAATGATCAAAGGTTCATTCATCATATGAGCTTTCATGAACTTGGCAATAACAGAATCTTTCTTGTCTATATATTTCAATCCACCATAGACGTTAGAAAATCTCATAATATATCCAATGTTGGAATCATGTAGAATTTCCTCACACTGATTCTTATGATTTGCATAATGACTGCTTTCAGGATTCTTAGCAGCTTGTGATGATGCAAAGAAAATAGGGCATTCGGTTTTTAGTGCAATATCAGACATAACATCAGTTGTATTGACATTATCAATATACGCTAAGAATGGTTCGGCCTCACATTGTTTGATTGATGGGATTCCAGCAAGGTGAACAATTACATCAGGTTTAAACTTTAACATTCTTGTCTGTACTTCAGTACTATGAATGTTATTACCATCTTTTTTGTCGATTTCTAATACTGCGTATCCAGTATTTTTGAGTGTTTTACATAGGTTATAGCCAATAAATCCTGCGCTACCAGTACAAATGATTCTCTTGTTCATTCAACTTCCTCTACCCAAATCTCAAATCCTAACACTTTGTAACCTCTTTTAATTTTGATTATTTTGTTTCTTGTTTGATACATGTTATATGGTAAACGTGTACCTATTATTCCTAACACTATATATAGTAGTTTGGTCAATTTCCACCTCAACAACAGGAATAAAATACATACATGTGTTTGTTGCTATATTGGCATGTTCGTATTTTGATCTATACGCATTATCCATTGTTTTGTCACACTTCTTATAGATACAAAATGTACATTCTTTCTCTACTTTATATCCTTTCATTCAATTCCTTCTTGTCATTAGATAATCACCATTATCATATTGATATGAGAAAATGAAACCATTCTTTATATAAAACGGCTCAACCTCTCTGTTTTCCTTATGCACCATAAGTCCTGTTGTATGACAACCAAGATTTGATGATATCATACAACATTTGTTTACTAACATCCTACCAATACCTTTCAGTCTGTATGGTGGAGAAACAAATAAATAACAAATAGAACAAGATCGACCACCATCATGATACAAAGTAGTTGATCCTAAGATAGTATTATTGTCTAGTGCTATAATTATTGATTCGTTTCCCTTATTCATACTTAGAATATTAATCATTTAAACTAAACCTCATCATAGTGTAAACAAATCATTCCAAACATCAACCATTGATGTTATCAGTAAATACTCAATACCACATTTATTATATCCAGATATAATCTCTTCAAAAACCAACTGTCTGAATTCTTTATCCAAATCCCTAACACCATCATCTATTTGATAGTCAAAAGCTGTTGGCTCTGGAACATATATCTTATAGCAATAATTATTGATATGGTTTTTGATAGCAGGAAGGTAATCCTCAATGTAAGGCATTCGTAATGCTTTACCATATGCATAAGGATCAAGTACGGTTCTGTCTGTGACAATATAATCGAACTTATCTATTAACTCTAGTTCAGATGATATTTGTTTAGTGATGAGCCAAGACTGAGATTTATGTTGTGCTCCTTGATTGATAGGAAAAGGACATATCCTAGCAAGTTCATCATGCACTATAACGTTCTTCCCTAGCTTCTTTAGCATCGTGCAAGTGTCGTATGAAGCCACCGTTTTACCTGTCCCATGTGTAGAACTAAATGCTATGATCTTTTTCATTTATCTCCTGAATAGAATTGTTCTACTTTATCAAGTGCTTCTTTCATATCACTTAACTTTTGTTTGGAAATATAAACTCTCTTTGACTCTGAGTTACCAACATCTTCCATGTGTGATTGTAATACTACTGATACATAATACCTCAATGGTTGAAGTGATTGTAATACTTCTGATACATAATACCTTTGATACCAATAGAGATTTTATCGATCATCCTGTTTATTGTTTAACGCATCAATAAGCAATTCAGCATCTTCATCTTCACAATCTCTATTTTTACATTCTCCGCATAGACAGGTCATGTTTACTCCTCCATGTACAAAATAAAATGATTCATATTGTTATTACATCCTCATATGATTCTGTATATACATCATTTGTATAATGACCTTCTCCTAAAATAGTTTAAGATGACCAGTAACAACATCAATACGTTCTGAGGTATCTGGCCCAATACCAACACAAGTATATGTCGGAACATTATTGAATACAGTTTTACCACAGTCTTGTATCAAAGAGCAAGGAATATTTTGTTCTTTTGCTTTTTCATATATAGCAAGCAACTCTTCTTCGGAGTTAACAGCAAGAGCTATCTTAGTAAAGATTCCTGATAACCAACTTTCCATTTCAGGTGTAAGTTCGATAATACCGACCTTCTTCTCAGGGAATACATAATCTTTGCTGATAACTATATTATCAAAGAATACTTTCATACTTGCATGAGCAGCTTGAGCAGCAATTTTTCCAGGCTTCATGTCAAGGTCTTTCCTGATCACTATCGCTTGTTTAATGTTCATTACTTACATCCATGATCTTTGCTCTTGCTGAACAAGTTACTGAGAAGTTTATTTTTTCTGTATAGCTCATTTGTCATCCTTCAATGTTTTAATAATAGCAATATCAAGCTTTGTATTAGCCAATGAGGTTGGTGAAGTTTTTGTTACATTCTGAATGGTATATGTATCACACAATGCATGATGAATGATTAATACTCGACCATTACCATCAACGACTTTTAGACCTTCATAGTTTTCACCGGAAGCACAGCCAGATAATACTAACAAAAGAAATAAGGCAATAATTTTCATTTACATTTCCTCAATATTGTTTTGATACCAAACCATAGCAGCATCAGAATCTTCTATACCCTATTATTCCAAATAGAAATAGCTTTAGATAGAGAAGCATACCATTTAGCACTTGGTATTACATCACACATACTTCCCTCATGAATATCTTCGAAGAAAGGATATGAACACCCAACATACCAAAGTCCAAACAAAGCACCTTTGTTGATCTTGGTGTTCTTTCCATCCCAATTATGACCAGGATGTTTAACAATGGTTGCTTGTCTCCCACAAAAGGGACAAGGCTTCAGTTCATCACCAATGTTGTCTATAATATCATTTTTTTCCATTGTTGTCACCATCTTTCTTGGGATAAATTTGAACAACAACACCCCTAGTTTTAAGCCAAATTCCTCGTTCTGGAGTTATCCCACTCATAGAATTTCCCCAGCACTCAGACCAATACTCTTTAATCTCAGTGTCTCCAGGATCGTTTAGACCAGCTTCTAAGCATAATCTTCTAACATCCACCCTAGAGTATGCTGCAACATTTATATGTGAATCTATAACACTACCAATAACACCATAAGATCGTCCATTCCATAGTTTCAATTTTTTCATTATATTTCCTCAATATAAACATTAATCTGGAACAAAGATATGAAAGGTTTCTCCTAGACAGTTAGGACAACAGTATAAATCTCCATTAGCAACCGATCTTGAGAAAGATACATCAATATCGAATGCTTCATATCCGCAGTTATATTGCCGAACAACTCCGGGCCAGTGCGATCAAAACATCTCTAAATTCCGGCGGTGTGGCGGAGGCCGCTTTGTGTCCGGTGGCGTTGCGCCATTTATCCATGCCGCCCCGCCAATCCTGATTTTTGGAAATTCCACCCCGGCTATCAGGAGTATGGCCCCAGCGTAGTTCTGGCAAAGAATTCGCGCCTTTCACGTAAAGCCAGGTTGCTTTCTTAACCGAATGGCCGTAGCGGCCCTGTTCGACATAGCACGATGCTCCACCGTCTGCGCCAATCGTCCACCCGTGCCGCTTTGTTTCTGGCCTGGGCAGTCCAAAACGCTCCCAAGCCTTTGAAAACGCTGGATGTTCAATCACTCCTCCGAAACTGCGAACCGCCTGAACGGCGGCAGCAAAACACCCTCCGTCATCCCCAACCTTCAGCCCGTGTCTTACCTCACAAAAACGAGCCAGGCGCGACCATCTAGCGCAAGGCGGGTGAGCTACTACCGGGTATGGCCCTTGATATAACCGGGCGTCGCGCTGTTGATCCCATGGATCAACTCCGGGCAGGTTAAAATACCCACCGCCAGTCTCAACAAAAAGGGCGGCAATATAACCAGGCATTACAGCGGAAGCCGGGGAAGGCTGTTCAGTTTTCTGGTCGTTCATCGGCGTCTCCGCTGAATTTTATCGTTATGACAATAGATATAATCAACTTTCATTTCATATTTCTCCTTATATTATAGATAGTATATAGATATACCATTCTAATGCCTCACTATTTCAACAACTTAGCAATTTCTTCAAGAGCCATTTCGGTTTTAGCTTCTTCACTAACCAATCCATTAAGCTTAACCTTCGTAGCATCAAGAACTTTCTTTTTCTTATCATATTGAATAATGGAGATGCGAGTGTTGAAATCTTCTTTCCACTGATCAACAGTATAGCCATTCCATGTATATACATCAGATTCAAAAAGACAAAGCATGTTGCATCCTCGATCATAGTGCTCCTTATACATAACAAGGAAACCTAATGCAGATGCAAACACAGTTGGATCACTAACAACATTAATATTGAAGTAGTTGGTAGGATCACTATACTTGAAGATACCATTAGTACTCCAAGAGGCTTTAGGCTTTGCTCCAAGAGCTTTAGTCTGTTCTTCTACTTTAGCCATCAATTCTTTAATCAACACATCATTCTTAGCCATTTTATTTTCTCCTTTTAGATTTCACTATCAATTAATTCAACTTTATATCCATTTTCACATTCTACCATAAGATTCTTGGCAATGCTCTTAATTTGTTCTTTGGTATATCTACCTGAGTAACCGTTTCCTCGATAATCTCTATGCTCATAAAGATGGGAAATAATACCATTTTTCAATTCGATTGGACCATAAATAAATGTTGAGTAATATGGTTCACCTTTAACTCTTCCTTGTTGACCATAAGTATAATTTTCATTCAGATTAACATTCGAGAACTGAAAAGTATCACCTTGTTCAATGATACAACTAATTGAGTTTGAGTAGTACCTTTTATTTTCTGTGTCACGATCTTTACAAGGAGTAGTATATAACCGAACAGGCTTAGAAAGTAAACAACTATTCATCATCCTCTCAAAGATATCAGCATATTGAGGAACAGGATCACTTGTAACTCTTTGAGCAATATTGGTGAAGCCTGATTCTATTAGATAATCACTTTCACGGCCATATTGATTAGTTTCACTTTCAACTACTTCCTTGGCAAAGATATGTTTTTTAACACCAAATTTAGCTGTTGATCTATATCGATATAAAGTAGGAGTACCCCACCAAATATGCCGACCCATGTAAATTACTTTGTCTTTCTTCTTCGTTAAATACGAACTACCAACGACCATATCAGCAGCTGTAACCTTCTCAGTCTGAAGAACATTGAACTTAGTGGATTCGATATACTCTTGAGAAGAAGTAGGCAGGAGAACTAAACAAGGGCCATTCCAAGAATAGATAAACTCCCCTTCTAAACCTTTACCTTTGATAGAGGAACATTCCTCAAGAATGAACAACATGTTTTCGATATCAATTTCAATTTCAAATCCTCTTGGATCATAAACACGTACTTTCTCAACTCTGGCATTCCAAGAATAACTTCTTCTTGTACCACCAACATTTCGATTAAGAACAAACCCACTCATGGGAATATTATCATAATCCTCGGCAGGAATGTCTTTACTAATCCAGCTATTCCAAGAATTCTCTTTACGAAGCTTTCCTTTGCTATCAGTATAGATAACATAAGCAAGCTTCTTTGAGTAAGTATCTTTTCTTTCTTGAAATCCAGCCTTAATGGACTTAGGAATTGTTAGTGTGTTATTCATGCTTCCTCCTTGTTAATCTGTTTTATAGCTTCTCTTCGAGAACGAGCTTTATATGATTTTAAAATATGAACAGCATGAGGTTTTGACCCCGGAGAAATACAACATTATTTAACATCTATCCATGTTCTATTTTGTTCGTCTTTTGCGAAATTGTATGACCTCCATGCTGCTTCAGCTGCGCCGATCCTAGTTGACTGATCAAAGGAGCTTATAGCACCATGTGGCCATTTGTATCTATAGTTCTCTCCATCATAAACAACACTAAATCCAGGCGGTAAGTCTATCGATGATGATATTGAGTTATGGTTTTGACATCCAATCAAAGAAACAAGCATAATTAATAGACAAGTCGGGCGAATTATATTCATTGTTATTTACCTTTCATATTAGGTAGTGGCATATAATGAGTTGGTTTAAACTCACCCGAACCAATAGAACTACCGAACCATTTTCCATCAATGTTTTCCCAAGTACCAAATGCACAACCTTTAGGCATATTGCCAATTAAAAACTCATCTCTAACAGAGTCATAGTATAGTTGAGCTTTGGAAGTATTCTTACATTGTGATATTAGAAACATTATTTCACCCTAAATTGATCTTTTCTAAATATTCTGATCTGGAGATATGATATGTTTGAGCACCAAATAGTTTTGATATCTTAATGTCAACTGGTTCAATACTAACACTTTTAATTTTAAGAAGTACATCATTCTCATACTGTCTAGTGGCAGCAATATCCATAACATGGGTTAGCGTCTTCATTGCATTTGTATCGGTGGAATACATCTTTGCTAACAAAGCATCCTCAGTAAATGAAAAATCATAAAATGGTTGTTTATCGGCATAATACCCCACACCCTCAAAATTTACAATATAATATCGACGAAATTCTTCCATAACTAAACCTCATATTTTGTGTTATCGAAAATAAACTTCTGAAGCAATGAACATGCTTCAGCAATACCATTGGTTAACCCATGTTCATAATCTTTATTATCAATGAAATACATAGCCTCATATTCATTTCTCCAAAGTATTAGTACATTTTTTAGATAGGAAACCCCTAGCCTTCATAAGCATCTTACGATCTGGAATCTTAGGTTTACCATCTTCATCCATACAATGTCCAACAAAATCATTAAATTCTTTTTCAATCTTGCTATAGGCCAATTCAAAAATATATTCTGGTGTTAACATTTTCTTAGGGTTTAAGTATTCCTCTGGTTTCATTAGTAGCTCCTATAATCATATCGAAGAATGCCTTGAACCTTCATATCAGCAATGGTGGGTTTGTCATTCATTAGTCTTTGAAAATCAACAATACTGTTTACCCACGTTCTCATTTCAGATAAGGAAGAAAAGAAAGCAATGGTTCCACCATTCTTAGGCCAAGCAGCAAACTTCCATTTTCTTCCCCAAGTGTCAACAGCATACATAATGATATCGTATCGTTTAAGAATGTATGGATCAATATTAGGGTTTTTCAAGGTGCGACTCATAACCATTTCTCCGTAGTCTTGGATTTAATACATTTATCTCTCAACTCAATAGGAAGCTCAGACCCATCAGTGATGTATTCTTTAATAGTGTAACCCATTCCTGGTTTACCGTAATTAGTGCCTTTTGTCCAGCAAGTTTCTGTCTCAAATACGGTGAATAAGTATTTTCCTTTCTTACCAGATACTCTTACATACTTTCCGGTTACTTCGTCAAGAGAATAATTAGGTGACTGATAGATAACTTTCATCTCGCTCTCCTAATCGATATTTGAGGTTGGTGTTGAGATAGGATGTAGTTTCTTGGAAAGCGAAGATAACTTCAGTTCCCAATAATAAGCTAAGTTCATAGCGTCTTCTTTTGATGGACTGTTGAGATTGGACAAAAGGAATCTCAATTCATTTACATCTGATTCAGTAAGAACTAATTCGTTGTTTTCTACCTTCATGGTTATAACATCGTTAGTGTTTTTCTCTTAACTACGATCACACTATACCATGCATAAATCAGAAAGCAAACAATTATTTTAATAGGTTTAAGAAATTTCTGGGAGGCTTCTCTAATCCCTGCATCCAAAGAGGTTTGTCTTCGGCAACATTCCAATTTACATACTCAACAGGAAGTCTCTTTTTGATGATAGTCATATTACTATCGTTGTGATTAACTAGAATAGATTCAATCTCTAACCAATGCTTCTGGTATAGACATAAGATATCATCTATATGTGAGGGAATTCTGGAATCATGATAGATCATAACCCCACCAAAATTCAACAACTTCCAAGCTTGAAGAGAAAACATATTTCTATGCTTGGGAATACCATCATTGAAAATAACATCATAGGTATTAACATCATTATATATTAACCAATCAACCAGCAACTCAAAGTTAACTGGTTGGGTAATAGACAATCTTTTAAAGTTCTCTAAGGTGGTATTAATCCACTCCGATGATGTATCAATGCTATGAATATAACCAGAACAAGATTGCGCTATAATTTGAGTTGATCCACCAACACCAAACTCTAATACTGTTTTAGCCTTGGAAGTGTACTCTTGTAATATAGCAACATCCTGTTTTGATAGATCACCAATAAATTTCATACTTATTCCATTGGATATAATAGTTTTAGTTTTGACAAATCATTTGTGCATAAATGTGGCATAATACTCTTAATCTCTTCGTTAGGTTTATCCCACCACTTAAGCTTCAGTAAAAATTCAATATCTTCATCAGAGAATCTCTTTCTGATAAGTTTTCCAGGATTACCACCAATGATAGAATAGGGTTCTACATCCTTAACAACAACAGCACCCGCAGCAATAACAGAACCAGAACCAATCTTCACTGTTCCCATTATGGTAACACCCTGACCAATCCAAACATCACTACCAATCTCTAAAGGCCCATAGATGACAGGATGACCATATATCTTTTCTTGACCAGCTGGATACCATTCAATGAATTCATTAAATGGATAAGTAGTAACCCAATCGGTTCTATGACCCCACGTAACCAATTTAACATCACCAGCAATAGAACAGAAACTACCTATATTGAAATCACCAGTGCCTACGATTGTTAATGGTCCATATGTTCCTCTACCAATCTTAGATGCATATACTGGATATTGATGTCTTGTTTCAGTTACCATTCAACAACTCCTTAAACTCTTCAACAGATTTAAGATTTAACCAATTCTGTCTATTAATTGTTAGGTTGTCATAGGTAAGTTCATCTGTTAAACCATTAATAGAAATGCTTTTAGTTGCCTTCTTTCTAGTATTAATAATCCCCATGCCATGATCGATATCAACAGTATACATTTCATATTTAGACAGACATCTATACTGAACAAATGCTTTCCAGCAATCCCCATTCCAAGTAGATGATTTAGATGCTTCTAAAGGAATAACCTGATGTTCGTAATCTTGGGGGTTACAATCGTGTAATACAATTATACCACCCTTATTAAGACACTTCATTGAATTATTAATATCTTTCAACACCTGATCGCTATGATGAAGTCCATCAATGAATATCAAATCAAATGATTTAGTATTAATTTTGAAGAAGTTATCAGAAGTAGTATCGATAACAGTTCTATCATTAACCATAGGTGCAGGATCAACACCAGTTTTATCCTTACAATCTATATGATTATAATTGATACCATTTTGAATGCCTATTTCGAGATAGGTTTTAAAATCATACTTCTTAATTAAAGCATTAAGTACTTCATATCGATAGTTCATCATCTTTCTCCCACATTCTCATTTGAACAAAATCTTTATTTGACAGGCCAACAAACATCCAATGATCAATAAGCCCTCTGAAAGTTCTAGCTTCTCTCCTTTCTCATATAACTCAATATCTCCAATATAATAGGAGTTGAAGGTTCTGATCTTCTCTAACAAATCATCTATATATTCAACGTCATATTTGATTGGTGTGTTCATTTATTTTCCTACAGGGTAAAGGTGAGGTAATCTAGTATAACGTTTAATTGATTCACTGGTCGCAGTTACCGCATCATAGTAATATAGGACTTTATCAATCCTAGTTTCTGACTTAATATTAGGACAAATCTTCTCAGCCCATTTAGTATCTTCACCTCTACCAGTTTCAGGGAAAGGATATTCAAGAGCAAGACTTCTTTTAACACACATCAAATGGTTAGACATTCTGATATAACCATAGTCAGTTGTTTCGTTAGGGAAGTCTTTCCCATATCGAACTAACTTAGGCTCTTGCTTATCAATCTTAATCTGAACATCAAATACAACACTATCAGTAGTCTCATCGCCGATGGCATTTAGTATCTGACTAATATAATCATCTGAGATTCTATCATCATCATCAACTTGTGTGATATACTTACCTTGAGCAAGTCTAACTAGATGGTTTCTCTTCTTACCGATATCCATTATACCATTATCACCAAGATAGAGAATCTCAACAGGTTTGCCTTGAGCTTGTCTATCAAGTTCTTTAATGATATAATCTAAACATTTGGTTCTTGAAGGAAGAGTACATACCAATACGGACAATTTAATATCATCTTGATTCAAACTAGTACCTCTTTTCACAGTTTCTTGCCAAGTTCCAATATACTCAGATTCTTCATCTTCGATAAATATTGGGGTTCCTCTTAAAGCTCTCTTGAAATACATATCAAATGAATGATTCTCTTTGATATCATTATAACAATTATTAACAAATTCTATTCTTTCCTGATCGTTTTTATACCAATACTCTGAGTCTGTTTTTAGATTATCGAACAACATAAAATGCTTATACTGTTCATATACCCCATAATCCTTATGTTCATTAACAAGAGTTAGAATCTTATTAGACATCGATAGCATCAATCTTATTTGAGGAAGCTCATAGCCTTGTCTTAATCTGGTTATAAGATGAATCTTCGACCTCATCATTCGTCTATTTCGGTCTTCACCCCAAACATGATCACAATTGATTATGTTTCTATATTGTTCCCAAACTGGTAACTTATCACCATTCCGCATCATCCCTATATGAAAGATAGCATCATTCATATTCTCATGATACTTAGGAAACTCAAAAGCCGGTGAATATCCTATGGGGCAATATCTAGTGGTCTTATCAAAATAGTGTTTATGTCGGAACATATCAAGAGTTAGGTTAAACTTTCTCTTGAGCTTCTTCCAAGTGTCTTTATCAATGGTGTCCCATTGTTCAGTGTTATAATAGATATTATAAACACTTCTATCAACATCTCCTATGATGTTAGAAACACCAACATAGATATTAAAATGAACACCTGTGTTATCGATAACAGGTTGCTCTTTTCCATTCTTATTGATATACAACCTAATCTTTGTATGTCCTAGAGAATACAACACCATATCAATGGCTGTCGAAAGCTCAGAAAATACATTATATTCTCCTAGTATGATTGTATTATAGTTCAAAGGATCATCCTTAAATATCCAACTAATTGATCTACTCTATGTTTTACTGTATGGTTATTATGAATTAAATTATACCCGTTATTTGAAATAAATGCAAGGTTTTTCTTATCCATCAATCTTAGTTGTAAGTACTCATATATATTATCAAGGTTGGCAGGAACAGCTATCATATTATGTTCTGGTATAAATCCCAACTCTGATATCTCAGGTGTTATATCAGAGCATAGCACAGAGTTACAACCAGGAATCTCAAAGAACTTCATAATAGGATAGTTAACTGTTGCACTACATGTAATTGATATCCAAGACCTGTTAATCAACGTAGCATAGTCATTACCTACGGGATATTGTTTCGCACTATGTGGTAATGAGTGTCGAGTGTAAATATCTTTACCTGTCATTATCTTATCTATCTTCTGTCTAATAGGATAAGCCTCATTAATTGCTCCAACCATTAAACAGTTGTATTTCTTTGGCTCTTTATAATCCTTATATATATCAGGATTGATAGAATGTGGAAACCAAAAGATTCGATCTTTAGAAATATCAGGATGATTCTTATAGAAGGCATCTCGATATCTCACAAGATAGTAATCGAACTTAAACTTCTCTTCACATAGCTTAACGTGCTCCATACATACGCTATGCTGGTCTTCTATCAATACAACCTTCGGTATTACTATCTTATTCCAATCTTCGCTTAAATAAGCAAATATAGCGTCCGTGATGCATACATCAAATGTGTTGATATAATCATAATCAAGCACTTTGGGATGAGATTCTTTTTGATAGAAGCAAGGTCTATCTGTAAGAGTTTTTGTTATAAAGGTAACATCTTCTCTATTAGCTAATTCAGAGTGAACATGAATGAACAAATCTTTATCATGACGATCTTCTCTATCGACAATAACAAATACTATCTTCATTCAGAGAATCCAGCAATAACATCATATAGTTTTTTCATTAGACCTTCTGGACCAATAATCTTTATCTCATATCTAGGCTCTTCATTATCAATTATATTACGCACAGAACCAAACATTACAATTTCTTCATTATTCCTGACATCCTCTAATACTTTAATGTCTTTTTTGCTTACCATGAGAATCCCCATTTTTCTTTGAAGTATTCTTTACCGGCATCAGCAGGTCTATTATCAAATCTAACTTTATCATAAGAAGGATCATTATTAATTTTATCGTTGAATGCTTTCAACTCTGGAATGGTAAGAACACCTAACTTCCACCCCATTACATAAGCGTTATAGGTGATGTCGTAATCGGCCCAACCTAAATAGTAATTGGTATCATATTTACATGTATCAAAAACTTCTCTTCTCCACATGGAAGTAGCAGCACCAAGAGCATGAACATCATGAAACCCAACTTCAAATCTTGGATTAATAAAAAGGTGTTTATTTGGCTGTTCGACAATAGTAACATTTGAATAGCCAGGATAACACCACATTGATGTTACACCATATTCTGGTTTACTATCTAGTATAGCTGCAAGGGTCTGAAAGGAAAACTTGCCGAAATACATGTCGTCGTCGGTCATTTGGATATATGGAGTATTCCATCTCTTCAAAGCTCTTTCTAATGTTTCCTGACTAGGAAGGGTAATACCTCTATTGGTTGTTGACCACACAACATCAACATCATTAAACTGTTTAAGTAAACTATCAATATGTTCTCTCTTACATTGAGGAATATATTGATGTTCTTGAATTGTTAATGCAATATTCATTGGTATTTGATGCTGTAGTAGGTCTTGTAATACATTGATTAAGCTATCTGGTCTATTCCAAGACAACATTACGATGGAGAAGTATGGTTTATCCGCACTACAATACTTCGTAAATGATTCTTTATTTGCATATTTCTCTATAGCAGGATAGAAATATCTCTCTGATATGTTGTCATTAGTGTATATTCTCATTCTGTAAATCCTATAATAATGGCGATTGGTCCACAAATAAATTCATAACCTCTAAGACCATCTTTAGTTACTCTTCCTATAAAAAACCATAAGTCTCTAACTTCATCATCAGTGGTAATACACCATGTAAAGGTTTCTGACCATGATAACCCAATAACAGAATTTCCTACATTGAATAGTTTTCTCATACGATATAAAACCCATGATCAACAGTTTTATTACATTTTCTACAGCAATACTTAACTAGATGATATTTAATTGGATTGTATTCAATCATCATTCCTTCCATATACATTATACCTTCTGATATATCAACAATCCCATCATCCATATAAACCCAATCATGAGAACACAATAGTTGTCTAATTCGGGTAAGCCAATTCATTATTATCCTTTACTATTAATAAAGATGAGGTATAAGAGTATAAACATCAGGAACAATATCATTTGTGGTATACATCTCCAACACCAGTTCTAATACTTCCATTAACTTCACCACACTTAACATCACCAGAACCTGTTTTAATATCCCCACCAACATAACCACACTCAATATCCCCCACACCAACCTTAACATCACCAGATACATTACCTTCAACACGAACATCACCACTCTCAACAGATATATCACCACAACTACCCAGAATAGAAACAGTTATATGAGGTGTGGTTATAGTGGTTTGTTCCTTACCATCAATGATGATTTTATTACCATTGATGGATACATCATTACCAGAGTAAGAAACACCGTTAATGTTAATACTTCCTTTACACATTGAAATATTCATGAGTCCTCACCTAAAATACTATCAATAATATCATTATCGTTAGGACCATCGGACCAATCTGGAATAACTACACAATTATATAGATGATTATCTAACACCGAGTCCATGTAATTCTCAAGACTTTCGTTAGTTAGTCCCTTCGCAATACCAGATAACATATGGCGTATTGCTTCTTGTCTTGTAATTGTTAAAGTGCTGTGAACACCCATCTTCCCCTCCTAGAACTTAATTTTTGGAATAACTATATTTTTAAGCATGGGGATTATATTAGGGTTTTTTTCAAGATTTGTCAATACTTTTTTCATTGTATATTCAATCTCGTCATTAATGGTTCTGGTTGGTTTGTATCCCAAAGCAGGAAGTTTTTCACATACATAGTTATAGTAATGATCACCAGTATATTCTTGTCTGGGAGTAGGGATGTTTTGTCTCTCAACAGTTAATCCTAACTTACTACCCACATCAACAACCATCTTGGCAATATCGTTAATGCTATGCCATTCAGATAGTTGATTCCAAGTTTGAACAATACCTTCTTCGGCAGGATTTTCAATAGCTAACATCAACGCTTGGATGGAGTCATTAA
>Ga0334722_10003219_pt1 | contig 17766 bp, 15 predicted proteins | sample C3_bottom_MG_FD_207210 | JGI IMG/M metagenome (GOLD analysis project Ga0334722, IMG submission 207210) | Sediment microbial communities from Yellowstone Lake, YNP, Wyoming, USA - C3_bottom | ecosystem: Environmental > Aquatic > Freshwater > Lake > Sediment | place: USA: Wyoming | collected...
GCGGCTTGCCCGCGACGACCCTGGCGGTGCCGCCGTGCATCTTGAGCGCGCGGATGGTGGCTACGATGACGACGCAGGAAGGCGTTATGCCGGAGTAGCGGCACTTGATGTCCATGAACTTCTCAGCGCCCATGTCCGCGCCGAAGCCGGACTCGGTGATGACGTAGTCCGCAAGCTTGACGCCCATCTGGTCGGCAAGTATCGAGCTGTTGCCGTGCGCTATGTTGGCGAACGGCCCGCAGTGCACGAACGCCGGTGTGTTCTCGAGCGTCTGTACCAGGTTGGGCTTTATCGCGTCTTTGAGCAGCACGGCCATCGCGCCCGCGCACTTGAGGTCCTCCGCCGTGACCGCCTTGCCGGAGTTGGTCGTGCCTACGACGATCTTGGAGAGCCTCTGGCGGAGGTCCTTGAGGCTGGTGGTCAGCGCCATGATGGCCATGACCTCGGATGCGACGGTTATGTCGAAACCGGACTCGCGGGGATAGCCGTTGAGCTTGCCGCCGAGGCCGACCACTATCTCGCGGATGGAGCGGTCCGATATGTCCATGACCCTGCGCCACGTGATGGAGTGCGGGTCCAGCCCGAGCTTGTTGCCGTGGTAGAGGTGGTTCTCGACGAAGGCGGAGAGGAGGTTATGCGCCGCGCCGATTGCGTGTATGTCGCCTGTGAAGTGGAGGTTGAAATCCTCCATAGGGACGACCTGTGCGTAACCGCCTCCGGCCGCGCCGCCCTTGATGCCGAAGACCGGGCCGAGCGACGGCTGGCGGATGTTCAGGACGGCCTTTTTGCCTATCTTGTTCATGCCCATGGCAAGCCCGACCGATGTGGTGGTCTTGCCCTCGCCGAGCGGGGTCGGGGTGATGGCCGTCACGTCCACGAGTTTCCCGCTCTTTTTGTTCTTGAGCCTGTCGAGTATGGACAGGTCCACCTTGGCCTTGTACTGGCCGTACATCTCGAGTTCGGACTCCTTGATGCCCAGACCAGCCGCTATATCCACTATCGGCTTCATTTTAGCCGCCTGGGCTATGTCTATGTCGCTCGGTACCTTTTTGTTAGCCATGTGATTAAGATCCTCCTTTTCGGTGTATTGCTAAAGGTGAAATATTATAAAAGCAGATTCTTCGCTTCGCTCAGAATGACAACTGGTGGGCGGTGCCCACCCTACTACTCAACCCATCGGGCCGTATTATTTCTTACCCCTCTCCACCTGCGGGAGAGGGGCAGGGGTGAGTGTGAATTTATCCGGAGGCCCGGGGTAAAACAGGGGCGGCTGTTTCCAGCCGCCCCTACAGGCTTGTATACTACACCCCGCCGACGCCCTGGTGGGCGTTTGCACCGCCCCCCTCGAGCTTGCGGCGCGCGGCCATGTCGAGGAGGACCTTCTCCATGCCGAACTTGCCCTTCTCGTACTTGCGGAGCTTCAGTGCGTCGCGCTTCTTGTCTATGTGCGCAAGGGTCGCGGCCAAGATGGCCTCCTTGTCCGGTATGAACTCCATCTTGCCGCCAAGCATCTTCTCCCAGCCCTCGCTCATTATCTTCTGGATGGTGGGTGATGCGGCTATCGGGGACTCCACGCCGAATATGACGTACAAGCCCGAGGCCACCGCGTAAAAGGCGATGGCTATCGCCTTCTCGCTCATCCACTCCGGGGCGATGCCCACGACAGGGATGTCCGAGATGTCGTCGCCCAGGCCGCCTTCCTGCGCGACCGCCGTGAGCACGGTCAGGATGCGGGTATTGTCTACGCAGGAGCCCAGATGCAGCACCGGCGGCATACCTATCGCCTCGCATACCTGACGTAGGCCGGGGCCCGCAAGCTCCATCGTCTCCGGGGTCATTAGCCCCGCCTTGCCAGATGCGTGCGCGCCGCAGCCGGTCTGCACCACGAGGACGTCGTTGGCTATCAGCTCGCGCACGAGGTAGTCGTGCAGGCTGTCCTGGTCGACCCTCGGGTTGTTGCAGCCTACTATGCCCGCGAGGCCCCTGATGCGGCCGGACATTATGGCGTCGTTCAGCGGCCTGAAGGAGGCCCTGAACCTGCCGCCCAGCATGTACTCGATGTACTCGTGCGAGAACCCGGCCACCATCGAATTATGCGCGTTTTTGGGTATCCTGGTCTCACTGGTCGAGCGGTTGGCGTAGTTGTCGGCCGCCAGTTTCACTATCTCCTTGGCGACTTCAAGCGCCCGGTGCTCTTCCTCCTTATACTCGATGTGCGTGGCGCCTGGTATCCTGCACTTCGCCGATGTTGTAACAAGCTTGGTGTGGAACTTCTTCGTTAGGTCGCCGAGCGCCGGCATGATGCACTGCACGTCCACGACCATCGCGTCCACCGCACCGGTCAGTATGGCAAGCTCCTGGTTCAGGAAGCCGCCCGCCGACTTTATACCGTGCCTGACAAGTATCTCGTTGGACGTGCAGCACATGCCGGTCAGGTTGATGCCGGCCGCGCCCTTGGACTTGGCGTACTCTATCATGTCCGGTGACTCGGAGGCGATAACCACCATCTCGGAAAGCGTAGGCTCGTGGCCATGCACCACGACGTTCACGTGGTCCTTCTTGAAGGCGCCAAGCGTGTCCTCGCTCTTTATGGGTTTCGGCGTCCCGAAGAGTATGTCGGAGAAGTCCGTGCCGATCATCGAACCGCTCCACCCGTCGGCAAGCGAGACCTTGAGCGCATTCTTCAGGATGTCCTCCGGGTCGGTATCGACGCCCATCGTCGTCCTGTGCATAAGCTCCGTGATCTCCCTGTCCACGCCCCTCGGCACGAGGCCGAGCTCGCGCCACAACTCCTGGCGCTTCTTTGTGGCCGTCCGTATGTAGGCTATCTCGCCCTTCTGCTGGCCGAAGTCCCTGAGCACGAACTCGGCGACCTCCTTGGCCACCTGCTCCTTGGTCTTGTCCGCGGTCTCGATACCGAGCTTCTTCGCGACCGACATGAGCTTCGTTATGTCTTTCAGCTTGAAGTCCTTGTCGTGGCCCTCGGCCACGGCCAGCAGGGTATTCGCGATATCCCTCGCGTGGTCGGAGTGTGCCGCTGTGCCACCGGCGACCATCCTCGCTATGTTCCTCGCGGTGACGGTGGGAAGACCCGCCCCGCATACGCCCTTTATGGCGTCCTCGCCCTCCTTGCTCTTCAGGCGGCAGGGGCCCATCGAGCATATCTTGCAGCATGCTCCCTCGGACCCTATCGGGCAGGCCTTGACTGAGTCGGACCTCGAAAATGCGGTCGAGATGCCGCACTGCTCGGCGTACGCCAGCAGGTCCACGGCGCACGGGTCGATGCTCGACGCCTTTCTCTTTTCTTTTTTCTCCTCGCTCATCTTCTTTATACCTCCATGTGACGGGGCCGGCCAAAGCCTCAAGCCCCGCGTCGTCTTCGTTTACGGTGGCCTACAGTATAGACTCCATCGAAAGCGCGGGGTGACCCGTCTTCGTCAGGTGCTCCATCATGCCGTCGCTTTCCTCGGCTATGGTCTCGTCGCATATCATGTCGAGGAAGCCCGGCACGCCCTCCTCCTCGGAACGCCTGATGAGGTCCTCCCTCAGGGCCTCCTTGAGCGACTTGGGCATCCATACTATCCTCTTGAAACCGCCGTCGGCCGAGAGGAACTTCTTCGAGGTTATGAAGTACTTGCCTATGCCGCCGAAACCGGGGGTCTGCGTGCCGCCGCCGACCGTGCCCGCAAGGGTCGAGAACTTCATCCCTATCGGCGTCATGCCGGTGAAGCCGCGGTTGACTATCATAAACCCATTGGCCTCGGGCACCAGCGCCACTATGCACTCGAAGCAGCCGCATGAGGTCATCGGGGCATCCATTATGGAGTAGGCCGAGAAGCCCTCGAGGCTCTGGTGCGAGTTCTGCCATACGTAGCTGTCCACGCCCTTCCAGCGGCCCTTTACCGGGTCGGTGCAGTCGCCCTTCAATACCGGCTGGTTCGGGCCGGTCGGGTCTATCTCGTTGGCCGCCCTTGCGTCGAGCCAGTTGTATGCGCCGCACAGACCGAGGCGCTCCGGCGATATGACGCAGACGTGGTTAGGCGCGAAGGACTGGCAGAGCAGGCAGGAGTAGAACACGTCCACCGACTCGTCGGTCATCTTCGCTACCCTCTCGTTACGCTCCTTGTAGACCTTCCTGGCGTCTTCCTGTATCTCTTTGACCTGCGCGTCTTCGAGGTAGAGTTTGACCTGCACCTTGTCCACTATCGCGGGGAACTTCGCCTTTATCATGGTGAGCATGACGTCGCCCAGGTGCTTTATCCTGAAGCCCTCGGAGAACGCGTTGTTCGATATTCTCATCCAGTTGACGTCCCTCTGGCCCATGTGCCAGATGCCCTGCGCGCAGTTGATGTAGTCGTGGAGCTTCCTCTCGATGACCGGCTCGAAGTCCGGGTTCATCTTGCGGCCGGCTACCTCTACTATCAGGCCGAGCGGCAGGAGCATCGGGGTGCCAGGCTTGGCGGCCTCTATCTTCTTCAAGGTCTCGTCGGAGGCGATAAGCTCTATCTTGCCGTCCTCGACCTCTTCCATCTCCTTTGTCCTTATCCACTCGAACGACGGGGACTTGGTGCCGCCGAACTCGAAGAGCGTGTCTTCCTTCCTGATGCGCTCGCCCTCGAAGGCCGGGCCGTATGCCACCGGGACCGGGACCTTGGTCGTTATTATCTTGAGGCCGCGCGTCTCTATGCAGGTGTCCACGAGTTTTTTGTGGTCCGTCTGGCTGACGACGTGCTCGTAGGTGCACACGCCGGTCGGGCGTATCTCCGGCACCTCGGTGTCGCATATGGCCGGGAAGCCGTAGGTGATGGCGCCCGCGCCGGTCGCCCATATCAGGTCGTTCATCGGGCCCATTACCATCGCGAATGCGAAGACGCGGTCCTTGTTGTACTTGAGCACGGAGAGTGCGTCGCCGCCCTTCTTGCCGCCGAATGTGAGCGCGCCCCTGCATGCCCAGTTCGCGGCGTAGAGCGCGTGGTACGGGTTGGGGCCTAGCGGCACGAGGCGCGCGTCCCATCCGAGCTCCACGCCCTTCCTCATGAGCTGCTTGGCCACGTTGTCGCTGTCTATACCGTCGCCGCAGAGGAAGGTCAGTATGTTCCTCTGCTGGAGGTCGCGGCATATCTCGACCGCAACGTCCTCGGACGGGGCCTTGCCTATTATGACCGCAAAGCCCGGCATCGAGCCGTCGACCAGCTGGATGCCCAGGTTACGCAGTATGGTGTCCGTGATGAACCCGTTATAGGTCAGCCCCGTCTCGGCGTCCACGACGGGCTCGAGCCCGGTCACGGTGCGAGCCGCAAGCAGTATCTCCTCCGCGAACAGGGTCGCCTGGCCCGCGTCCAGGGTCTCGCCCAGGTACGGCAGGTACGCGTTTTCGGCGGGCTCGGGTGTGAGCATGCCCCTGGCGTAGTCGAGCCCTTCCCTCATCTGGCCGAGCGTCTCTATCTTGATCCCCGTCATGCCGAAGATGTGCGGTAGATAGAAAGCGGTGTCCGGCCACTCGAACTTGTAGCCTTCGCCTTTCTCGGCAATGGCCTTGTTTAAAGCGTCCTCGGCCTCAGCCACTATCTTGTGCGAGGCGCGTATGGCCGCTGCTGCTATATGCCTTGACATAAATCGTTACCTCCTGTACATGTTTTAAGCGGATGCCGCTTTGTTCTTCAGAAATGCAGGGAGTGCGTTGGCCTCCCTGGGTCCTACGGTTATCTTCCAGCCGGGCAGCTTGTCTTCGAGCGCGCCCGATAGCACGGCCACATAGCCTGGTATCACAAGCTCCTTGTGCGAGACGCTGTTCTCGACGCCGGACTCCTGGATAAACTGCGCTATCTTGGCGGCGGTGAACTTGCCCGCGGCCCACGCGGTCAGTACCGAGAGGCCCTCGACGTCCATGACCGCGAGCCATGACGGGACCTTGGAGTTCTCGACCTCGCCCAGCACGATGAAGTACGTGAGCGAGAAGTTGGTCGTTATCATCAGCGGGGAATCCGGCTTCGCGTCGCCCACCTTGTATACGTTCTGGCCGACCTGCATCGGGACCTGCGGGTCGGTGTATATGTTCTGCCTGAGTGACATGAGCGCCAGGGTCTTCCACTTCGAAATGTCCGAGAGTACTATGATGGACGCGTACTTGGCTATAGCCACCGAGGCGAGCGCCTGCTCCATGTACGGGTCGTCGTTGAATGCGCAGGTGATGACGGGGAAGCCGAGCGGCTTGAAACCCTTCTTGACCGCGGCGCGGCGTATCTGGGTGTACTGCTCGACCATGTCCTTCGCCTTGCGGCAGCCCGTGTCTATGACTATGTCCTTGAAGCCCATGCCGACCACCTTCTCGGTCAGCTCGACTACGGCGTCTATCCCGTCGCCCCTTACCGCGAGGGAGGCCCCGGCATACTTGGCGAGGTTGACCATAGCCTCGACGTTCTCCGCGTTCGCCCCGCATATCAGCGGCTTCTTGCCAGACACGTGTGTCATGGCGGCCTCGACGGAGGCCGGGTTCTCGGTCGCCAGTATGATGCCCGCGGACGGGGCCGCGGCTGCGACCCTGGCTACGGCGGCTGCGAACTTGGCAGGGTCGTTGGACATGTTGAGCACCGATACCAGCTCCACCCTCAGGTGCTGTCCCACGCGCTCTATCTCCGACTCCTCCACGGACTTCGCCTTGGCATCTATTTCCGCGTCCGAATCGGTGTCCTTTATGGCAAGCGCGAAGCCGCAGGGGTGTACGAACTTCTTCTCGTGCCTGAAGAGCACGGTCTCCTCGCCCACCTTGAGCGCCTTGTCGCCCACGCCTATCGTTATGCCCCTTATGGGCGGCTCGGACGCGGCGCCCAGGAACGACTTCGCCTCCTCGGAGGCGTCCGGGCATACATCCAGCGACGCCTGCTTTGCAGCAAGCTTCATCGCGAATGCAAGGCAGGTCGGGAACCCGCACTTCTTGCAGTTGGTCTTAGGTAAGTGTTTGAATATCTCTACGCCTGACAGGGCCATCTTATCCTATCTCCTTTCGGATTGGGTATCGTGTGTTATGCGAGTTCCGCGACGACCTTCCTGACCGTCTCTATCGCCTTGGGGTGGCGCATGATCAGCAGGTCAGAGCCCGCCATCATGAGACCCACAGCTGTGGTGGACTCCCAGCCTATCGCCCTCTCCTCGAGCGAGCCCCATGCGGGGAGGTCGGACTCGGAGGCCATCGTCTCCTTGACCTTCCAGACGTACATGCCGATGTCGTTTACTATCGGGGGCGACATCGTGGCGTCGTTCTGGTTCAGCGAGGCGGCCCTGATCCTCTCCATGACCGAGTAGGTGTACTCTATACCGTAACCGAGCGCCGAGGACATCGGGTCGGTCATTATCTTTTCCTTGTCGAAGCCCATCTGGGTGATGAGGATGTTCAGCTGCTTGGCCAGGTTGACGTCCAGGTCGCTCATGGCGATTATCTTGTGGCCGGAGGCCATAGCGGCCGCCACTATCGTCTTGTAGTTTGCCTCCTGTGCCTTGCCTATCAGGCAGTTCCTGTCCTTGGCGGCGTCGCATGCGGCTCGGAGCACCTGAGCGTCCTTCTCGGCGTGGTTGCTGCCCAGTATGATGAGCGGCACGTCAATGGCCGCCAGCACATCGGAGACGGTCTTGGCCGCGTCCTCCGGGCTCCTGTCCTGCCTGTCGGGGTGCGTGCCCAGAAGCCTCAGCGCTATGACCTGGGCTCCCAGGTTGTCCTGGCAGTGCTTCGCCCACTTGACGGGATCCCCGCTCACGTCCTTGTACGCCGCCTGCACCGTTTCCGGCCAGTCCTCCGGGAGGACGTCCTGTATCTCGTGCGCTATGACCGGCATGTTCGGGACCTCGCCCTCGAAGGTGAGGAACGGGAGCGTGTTCTCCCCGCCTATCTTGACGGCCTTGGCGCCGGTGCCTATCTCGACCTCGAACACCCTGCCGTTGTACGTATCCTTGGGTACGACGAAAGCCATTTTGTGTTTCCTCCTTATAAGAACCGCGGGCTGTAAAGCCACGCCTATTTACATTTCCAGGTAGCTGTGCGCGTAGAGCGTCTTGCCCATCAGGATGTCCGTGGTCTTTATCACCTGTATCATCTCGAGCTCGAGCGGGTCTATAATCGCCGAGTCCAGCCCCTCGTACATCAGGAGCGCGGTGTATACCCTGTTGAGCAGAGGCCTAAGCTCCTTGGGTGCGCCGTTCGATATGTTCGACAGCCCGACGACCGTCTTCATAGGCGGGTCGTTCAGCTCCTTGAACATGCGTATTGCCCTTATGGACTCCAGGCTCTTCTCCTGGGAGAACGGGACCGGCATGATGAGCGGGTCCAGGTATATGTCTTCCATCGGCACCCCGCACTCGGCTGCCTTGCCCATTATCTCGGCGGCTATCGCGCAGCGGTCCTCGGCGAGCGCCGGTATGCCCTGCTTGTTCAGCGTCAGGCCTATGATGAGCGAGTTGTACTTGCCCGCGAGCGGCATCATGCAATTTAGCCGCTCCTCTTCGCCGGATGCCGAGTTTATCATCGCACGGCCCCAGGTGTTGTCGTGGGCCTTGAGGCCCGCCTCCATCGCGGCCGGGTTCGTCGTGTCCAGGCAGAGCGGCACGTGCGCCACCTCCTGCACCGTCTTGACCATCCAGTCCATAAGGCCTTCGCCGTCGTCCTCGGCAGGCCCGATGTTTATGTCGAGCATCCCGGCGCCGCACCTGACCTGGTTTTTGGCCATCTCCTGGATCGGACCCTTGTCCCGCTTCTGCATGGCCTCCCGCTGAGTCTTGGTTATTACGTTAATCCTCTCACCTATGATCAACATCCCCGTGAATCTCCTTTCCCTTAATTAGTAGCAGTAAATACAAAGTATCAGTTATCAGACCCGCCATATACCGCAAGGCGGGGCCGCATTTTCTAATCGCTACGTTATCAAAGAGCCTTTAAGTTAACGCCTTTGGCCCAGGATCTCCAGCAGCCTGTCCGCGTCCCCGGCTGAGAGCGTCCCCTTAGCGCGGCCCACGCTTACCGCATGCTTGCCGAGCTCGCAGTATAGCCGCACCATATCGGGCATCGCCTTTTTAAGGGCCTCTATGTGGCCCTTCACGGTCTCGACGTCGCCTCGTGCCACCGGCCCGGTAAGCGCGTCCGGCACGCCGACCCGCTCTATGTTGTTCACGGTGCCGCGTATGAGCGGCATGACCGCCTTCAAGGCCTCGCGCCGGTCCATGCCCAGCGCCTCGTAAGCCGTCATGGCGAAGTCGACCACCGTTACAAGGTAGTTCGATGCGATAGCCGCGCCTGCATGGTAGAGCGCCTTCCTGTCGGACGGTATCTCGACCACCATCCCGGACAGGTACTTTACTATCTCCCTCGCCTCGGACATCGCAGCCGGGTCGCCCTCGATGCTGAAATAAGAGCCGGGCAGGTTTTCAACCGCTTCCTTGACCGAGGCCAGGCTCTGTATCGGGTGTATCGAAACCACCCTCGCGCCCGCATCCCTTGCCGAGGCCAGTACGTCCGAGCCTAGCGCACCGCTGAAGTGCACCACAAGGCAACCCCTGTCGAACCCGCCCGCGGCCGCTACCTTGTCGCAGGTCTCCTTGATGGCCCTGTCGGGGGTGGTGATGAGCACCCAGGCCGCGCCCTTCGCGGCCTCCACCGGGTCGGTGCCGGGCGTCCCCTCGCCTATGAAGCCCGCGGCCTTTTCGGCCCTGTCGAGGCTCCTTGCGACTACGGACTTTATGGTGCAGCCGCTGCGACTTAGCAGATGGCCGACCGCGGTACCGACTACGCCCGCGCCTATTATGGAGACTACTTTTGGCATCTCTTTCCTCCCCTCTCCACCCATTCGGCTCCGCTCAGGGCAGGCTCTGCGGGAGAGGGGTCGGGGGTGAGGGCTCGGTTCTCAATTTCACCCTCTCCCTTAATCCCTCCCCCGTCAAGGGGGAGGGTAAAAACTCACGGTATATTCAACCCGTCCAGTATCCCGTAAAGCGCCCTGACCGCCGGGCTGTCCGCCGGGAGTTCCACGAGCGGCCTGGCGGATAGGTCATACCGGAATATGTTCTCGTCCGAAGGCACGGTGCCTGCAAGCGTGAGGCCTGCTTCCTTAACCACCGGCCCAAGCTCGTCTGGGAGGCTGTCGCCCTGGACGCGGTTGACTATGAGCGCCCTCCTTACCACATGCAGCCCCAGCTCGTCTACTATGCCGTTGACCCGGCCAGCGGTCAGTATGCCGCGTGCCGACGGGTCGGATATCACGAGGAGCAGGTCGGTGTCCTCCGTCGTCCTGCGCGAGAGGTGCTCGAGGCCCGCCTCGTTGTCCGTCACAATGTAGGGGTAGCTTTCAGCCAGGTGGTCGGTGTACTTCCGTATCACGTTGTTGGCCGCGCAGTAGCAGCCCGGGCCTTCGGGCCGCCCCATCACGATGAGGTCGAAACCCGGGGCCTCGACCATGACCTGCTCTATCCGCAAGTCGAGGTACTCGTCGAGCGACATGCCGTGCGGCCTGCCGCCCGCAGTCTCGAGCGCCTCTTCCCGGATATGTCCGACGGTGCCGTCGCACACGACGCCGAGCACCTCGTTTAAGTTCGAGTTGGCGTCCGCGTCAACGGCCAGGACCGGGCCTTTTCTTCTTTCTATCAAATAACGGATGACCAGCCCAGTAAGGGTGGTCTTGCCGGTGCCGCCTTTTCCGGCAACGGCTATTGTAAATGCCTTCATAACGACTTAAATTTCTTCCTTACCTCTGCGGCCTTGCCGCAGGACATCTTGCCCTCCGGGCACTTGCCCTTCACGCAGCCCGGCCCGGAGTCCTTGAATATCACGGGCGCGGCCTTCTTGACCTCGCCCAGCATATCGGTCGCCATAGCCCTTATCTCCCACTGCGCCCGGTTGCAGCAGCGTACGCGGAAGAAGTGCAGCAGCTCACGCGCGTTCATCGTGACCACTATCTTGGTCTCGGCCGCGTTCGGGAGGATGAAGCGCGCGTCCTGCGACGCGTTCTCGCCGGTGACGCCGCGCCCCTCCAGCCCTGCTATCATCTCGTCGTAGGCCTTCTGCGCCTTCTTCATAAAAGACTCGAAGGTCTTCCTGAGTTCCTTGTCGGCCTTTATCGTCTCGGGTATGACGTAGTCGAACTCGGTCTCCCTGACGTAGCGCTGGGACTGCTGTGAGTATGACGCCACCCTGTGCCGCACGAGCTGGTGGGAGCATGCACGCGATATGCCCTCTATGCCGAAGGTAAACGACACGTGCTCTATGGGCGACATGTGGCCGATGGAGACCAGCTTCTCGACGAAGGCCTTCTGGTCCTTGGCCGCTATCTTGCCTTTCAGCCCTTCGACGTCGGACGGGCTGTAGCAGAGCTTCGCCGCCATGGCGACCACGCTCTCCGGGTTCGGCGTATGCTCCAGCAGCAGTACCTTCAGTTTTGCTTCAGGCATTGTGACCTCTAATGGAAGCTCTCTTTGTCCGACGGGAATTTGCCGGACTGCACTTCCTTCTTGTACTTCGTTATGGCCTTCACTGCGTCGGCCTTGATGTTGGCGTAGCGCTTCACGAACTTCGGCACGAACCGGTCGAACATACCGAGCAGGTCGTGCATCACCAACACCTGTCCATCGCAGTCCGGCCCTGCCCCTATACCAATCGTCGGGATGGACAGCTCGGCGGTTACCAGCTTCGCCGCCTGCCTGGGCACGCCTTCGATTACGACGGCAAAAGCGCCCGCATCCTGCACGGCGCGCGCGTCGGCCATGAGTTTCTCCACAGCCGCGTCTCCCTTCCCCTGCACTTTAAAACCGCCCATCCTGTGTATGGACTGCGGCGTGAGACCTATGTGCGCCATTACCGGGATGTCGGAGCGGGAAAGCGCCTCTATAAGCCCGCACACGGACGAGCCGCCTTCGAGCTTAACGGCGGAGGCCCCCGCCTTCAGAAATAAGCCCGCGTTCATTATCCCGTCGCGCACGGACGTCTGGTAGCTCAGGAAAGGCATGTCACCTATTACCAGCGCGTTCTTGACGGCACGTGCGACCATGCGCGTATGGTAGAGCATCTCCTCCATGCTGACAGGGAGCGTGTTGTCGAGCCCCTGCACCACAACCCCGAGCGAGTCGCCGACCAGTATGACATCTATCCCGGCCTCGTCCGCCATCTGGGCGAACGGGAAGTCGTATGCCGTGAGCATCGCGATGCGCTCGCCAGCGGCCTTCTTCCTGTACAGTTCGGGTATGGTTACGGGCATCATATACCTTATTCTCCCCTCCCCACCCATTCGGCTCCGCTCAGGGCAGGCTCTGCGGGGGAGGGGCCGGGGGTGAGGGCTTCTTAATTAATCCCAGCCCTCGAGAGTATGTCGGGCACCTTGTCCTCGAGGCCTATGGCCATAACGTGCACGCCGTCCGCTATGCCCTGCTCCTTGATGATACGCACCTGCTCGGCTGCAATGTCCATCCCGCAGTTGAGCGCGCCTTCCTTACCGGCGGCCTTCAGCCTGTCTATCAGCTCCTGCGGCACGGTGATGCCGGGCACGAACTTGTTGAGGAAGTTCGCCATGCCCGCGTTTTTCAGGAGCAGTATGCCGGCCAGCACCTTGACGTTGTGCTTCCTGGCCCTGTCCATGAACCTCTTGAAGTTGTCCATGTCGTATATGGCCTGGGTCTGGAAGAAGTTGGCGCCTGCCTTTATCTTCTTCTCGAACTTGAGCATCTGCGGCTCGAGCGGGTTGGCCTCCGGGGTGACGACCGCGCCCTGGAAGAGGTCGGTCGCGCCCTTCATGTCGTTGCCTTCCCAGTCCTTGCCGGAGTTCAGTTTGCCCACGCACTGCAGCAGCTGCACGGACTCGAAGTCATATACCGGCTTCGCGGTCTTGTGGTCGCCCGCCGATACGTGGTCGCCCGTCATGCACAGCACGTTCTTTATGCCCAGTATGTGCGCGCCCATCAGGTCGGACTGTATCGCGAGGCGGTTCCTGTCCCTGCACGTAAGCTGGAATATCGGGTCGTGGCCCATCTCCGAGAGCAGCCTGCACACCGGCAGCGAGCCTATGCGCACCACGGCGCTCTGGTTGTCGGTCACGTTTATCGCGTGTATCTTGCCCAGGAGATGCTTAGCGTGTCCGAGCATCTCTTCTATGTCTGTGCCCTTCGGGGGGCCGCATTCCGCGGTTATGGCGAACTCGCCTGACTGTAATGCCTCCTTGAACTTTTTCATCGGGCCTATTTCTCCTCCTTTTTCTTCTCTATGACCCAGACCTTCGGGCTAAGCTTCTTGGAGTAATCCTTGGGAGGCAGTATCTCCCTCATCCTGTCGAGCTCGCCGGTACGCTCCATGCGGGCGTATATCTTCGCCCATGCGCACTCTATATCCGGGCTGACCTCGCACATCCCGTTGTTGGTGCCGCCGCACGGGCCATTAAGTATGCCCTTCGGGCAGGTGGTGACCGGGCAGATGCCGCCTGTCTTGTCTATTATGCACTCGCCGCACATCGAGCAGCGCTCGTCGAAGTGCTGGAAGCGCGTCATGTTGCCAAGGAACGAGGTGTCGTTGGACGGGTATACCTTCTTGTCCTTGAAGACCTCTACCATCGCCTGCGTACCCGCGCCGCACGACATCACGAGCACCGCGTCCGCCCCGTCCAGGTCTTCCTTGAAGGGCTTGAGCTCGACCTTGGTGCCCAGCACCTGGCAGCCCGTCTTGGCGACGAACGTGCCGGCGACCTTCTTGCCCGCGGCCTCGAGCGCCTGCTTCATCTCGGCCAGCGCCTCAGGGCTGCCCGTGCCGCAGAGCGACGCGCACTCGCTGCAACCGAGCAGGAATACACTCTTGACGTCTTTCAGCGTATCTATTACGTCCTGCTTTTCCTTCGACTTCGTGATAATCATGTTACTTGGCTCCCCCTTCTCGTCTTGTCACTGATTGCGCCATGCGCGCTTTGATGTTTATTAAAGTATCTTCTAAAACAGATTCTTCGCTTCGCTCAGAATGACAGTCTTGGGGACTATCGCTTAATCAACTCCAGCATCTCCGCCCTGGTCCCCGCCTTGCTCCTGAATATCCCGCGTACGGCCGAGGTGACAGTGCGCGTGCCCGGCTTCTTCACCCCGCGCATCGACATGCACAGGTGCTCGCAGTCTATGACGACCATAGCACCCTTGGGCTTCAGCGAATCCATGATGAGGTCGGCCAGCTGCGCGGTCAACCGCTCCTGCACCTGCGGCCTCCTGGCCAGTACTTCGAGCGCCTTCGCGAGCTTGGACAGGCCCACTATCTTGCCCTCGGACGGCACATACGCAATGTGAGCCTTACCAAAAAAGGGCGTCAGGTGGTGCTCGCAGACAGAGTAGAACGGGATGTCCTTTATGAGCACCATCTCGTCGTGGGACTCTCCCTGTATCGGGGTGAGGAGCCCGTCGGTCTCCGCCTCGAGCCCGGCGAATATCTCGGCGTACATATCGGCTACGCGCTTCGGGGTGTCCTTGAGGCCGGGCCTTCCGACGTCCTCGCCTACGCCCTCGAGGATGAGCCTGACCCCCTTCTCTATTTTCTTTGCGTCCATCAGGCCTCTATCTCCCTCGTCTCGGTTATGACCTTCGATACCCTCTTGTCGTGCGGCTCGGACGGTATCTCGTCCTCCACCTGCACTTCGAACGCGAGCGCCACGAGGCCCGCGTTCGGCCGGAGCGTCTCGATAAGCCTGTCGTAGTACCCGCCGCCGTAGCCGAGCCTTTTGCCCTGCGTATCGAAGCCCACGCCGGGCATCACGACCAGGTCTATCTCGGCGGGGCCGACCTTCACGGCCGTACCCTCGGACGGCTCCGGTATCCCCATGTATCCGGATACGAGGTCCGCGGGGTCTTTGATTTCAAACAGCACGAGCCTGTGCGCGGCCCTGTCCACCTTCGGGACGATTACCCTCTTGCCTTCTTTGAGGGCCTCGTCTATCATCCGGAGGGTCATTACCTCGCTTCTGAAGTCCACGTAGAACAGGACGGTAGAGGCGCCCGCGTACTCCGGCAGGGCCTTAAGCCTCACCCAGATAGCGGCGCTCTTGGCTTGTCGCTCTGAAAGCGAAAGTGCGTCGCGCCCGGCGAGTATACGCTTCCTGACGTCGGTCTTGCCCATCGAACTCACTGGGTGGCCTCACCGCCGGACAGCGATTCGAGCCTCGCCTTTATATCCCTCACCTCGGCGGCCAGGCCGGGGCAGTTCTCGTAGACCTCTTGGCCCTTCAGGTCGGCCTCGATGACGTCCGGGCTGTAGCTCAGGAAACCCAGCAACTCCATGTCCTTGAGGTTGGCCTTGATATACGCCCTGTCCTCATCGCCTCGTATCTTGTTGCCTACGACAAAGACCTTCTTTATGCCGAGCTCGCCCGCGAGACGGTTAACCTGCCTCGCGGTCTGGACGCTCCTGCCACCCGGCTCGACGACCACGATAAGCGCGTCTACCGCGCCGGAAGTGCCGCGCGTCAGGTGCTCTATGCCGGCCTCCATGTCGAGGACGACCACCTCTCCGCGCCTCAGTATTATGTGGCGGACGAGGCTTTTTAAGAGCACGTTCTCGGGGCAGTAGCAACCCGCGCCGCCCGCCTTGGAGCGGCCCATCACGAGGAGCTTTATCCCTTTGTGGTTATAAGAAAACCCGTCGGGGATGTCGTCCACCTTCGGGTTCAGCTTGAACATGCTGCCCACTGCCCCGGGTTTGGCGCCGGTGCGTTCCTCGACAAGCTCGCCCATCTCGGCGATGGGCCTAATCCTGTCAATATCTTCCTGGGCTATACCCAGGGACTGGGCAAGGTTGGCGTCCGGGTCGGCGTCCACCACAAGGACTCTGCTGCCGGCCTCGGAAAAGGCCATGGCGAGCGAGCTCGACAGGGTCGTCTTGCCGACGCCGCCCTTGCCGGTGACGGCTATCTTCATCAGGTTCTCCAAAGAGCAGTAAGAAGGCCAGCGGGAGGGGCTTTTTAAACCGGCACCTTCTTGGATAAATCCATATAAGAGAAAGTAAAATTATCATCCATCGCGTACGATGTCAAGTGTTTTTTATTATCAAAGAATTAGCTATTTTTATGCCCGCATTTGAGTTGCTAATCCGCACCCCGGAAACGCCACTCAGACTATTTTAGAATTATACACTAATTAGGAACTATTTCAAATAAAAAACCACCCTTGCCAATACAGGACTAATCTGGTAAACTATTAATTAAGAGATTGAGGATGCAAATAGTGATATACGCATCCTCAGGATGCCTGAACCGGAAATCTACAGGCGGTTCCGGGGGGTTACCACCTGTGATATGCCGTAAAGGCTGAAAAAGCCGCCAAATAAAACGGGCGGCTTTTTCGTTCCCTTGCGCAGCCCCGTTTACCCGGCAGACCTCTCGGCCTCCACGTTGTAGCCGAGTTTCTTGGAGACCTCCGCGCCCGCGGCCCTGACAAGCGGCAGGAGCTCCGTCTCCATCCGCTTTCTGCTCATGCGGCAACCCGGCCCGGAAATGCACATGCCCGCAACCGCCCTGCCGGTATAGTCCATTATGGGCACCCCGATACACAGGACGTCCGGCTCGAACTCCTCCAAATCCAGCGAATAGCCCCTCTTGGCCACGTCTTTTAGGTGGGTTACGAGCTTGTCCCTCTCGGTGATGGTGTGTTTTGTAAAGGGCGGCAGTTTTGCCTTGGTGAACACCCTTGAAAGCTCGTCCTCGCTCAGGTATGCGAGCTGGGCCTTGCCGACCGCGGTGCAGTAGGCGGGCAGCAGCGTGCCCACGCGGTTTGCCACCCTGACCGAGTGCGTGGTCTCGGCGATGTCCAGGTAGACCGCCCGGTCTTCCCTCAATACGCCGATGTATACCGTCTCGTTGCAGGCCTTGACGAGGTCCTCCATGACGGAGCGCGCCTGCTTCAGAAGCCCGGTCTGCGCGAGGAAGGCCTGGCCCATCTCGAAGGTCTTTATGCCCAGGCGGTAGTTCTCGGTCTGCTTGTTCTGCTCTATGTAGCCGCGCGTCTCGAGCGTCGCCAGCAGCCTGAAAACGTTGTTCTTGTGGAGCTTCAGCCTCTTGGAAAGCTCGGTGACGCCCAAGTCTTCCTTGCTCCCCTTGAAGGCCTCTAATATGTCGAGCGCATGCACTACCGACTGGATGATATAGTCCGTCTTTTCTCGTTTTATGTTGGAATACACGGCGCGCCTCTCGGATTTGATATGTACTGCGGGTATAATCATTAAATTTTAGAACAGGGTTTTATTATTGTCAAGTTTTAATTTTATTAAATCGTATAAATAAAACAAGAGGGGGATGGGGGGAGCTATGAAAACCGATGTCTGCACGCAAAACTGGGAAGGCTACAGTGGCTCAAGGGATTCTTTGTTCATTCTTATTAATCAGATATTTAATTAATATTCCGTAAATTAACAACAAAACAGAATATGCCAGTGGATAATACAGAAAGATTGGGCCAAGGGATCTGACAACTTCATTCCTACTTAAAATAACAGAATAATAAGATGAATAGGCAATCCCGAAAATACTTATTGCGACTAATACGGGCCATAGGTAATAATAGAATTTAGGAGTGCCTTTATGCTTCATCAAAACTAATATCATTATTTGAATTGATAACGGTACTAGATCAAAAACTAGATTATACTCATCCCCAGAGAGTGTGCCAAACTTAGTTGAAAATTGAGAAGTGGCTCCAAACGTGGTAATGTGTTTTTCCGCCAAGAAAAATAACAGCCACAGAAAGGAGCCACCGATGAAAAGGATTGCACAGAAGTCTTTG
>Ga0334722_10003221_pt1 | contig 17759 bp, 18 predicted proteins | sample C3_bottom_MG_FD_207210 | JGI IMG/M metagenome (GOLD analysis project Ga0334722, IMG submission 207210) | Sediment microbial communities from Yellowstone Lake, YNP, Wyoming, USA - C3_bottom | ecosystem: Environmental > Aquatic > Freshwater > Lake > Sediment | place: USA: Wyoming | collected...
CAAAGAAGATCAAGGACGAGATCGACAAGCAGAAGATTCTCCTGGGGAAGGAGAAGCTCAAGGAGAAGGAGGAGGCATTGAACGGCAAGGTCGCCGAACTGCGCCAACTGACCCAGGAAGCGGAGAAGGAGATGCAGACCCGCCAGGGGGAGCAGACGCGGGACGTGCTCAAGATCGTCGAGGCGCAGCTGGGCAAGATGGTCGCTGCGGAGAAGATCGACCTGGTGCTGGACCGGACGCAGGGTGGCGTCGTCCACTTCAACCCCGCCCTGGATATTACCGACCGGGTGCTGGAAATGGTGAACAAGGAGAAGGCCGGTGGGAAATGAGATCCGTCTGTCCGACCTTGCGGCGCGCGTAGGGGCGCGCCTGTCGGGGGAAGGCGATGCGGTGGTGACCGGGGTCGCGCCGATCGAGGAGGCCGGGCCCGGGCAGGTGACGTTCCTTGCGAACCCGAAATACCTGCACTTCGCCCGCACGTCTGCGGCTTCCGCGATCATCGCGAAAGACCGCGTCGAGGGGGCGCGGGCGGCTTTCCTTCTTTCCGATAACCCGTATTTCGCGTTTGCCTGCGTGGTCGAGCTGTTTCACCCCCCCGTGCGCCGTCCCGCGGGGATTTCGCCCTTGGCCAGCATCCATCCCGGGGCGAGCGTGGGGAAGGACGTGACCATCGCTCCCTTCGTCGTCATCGAGGAGGGAGCCGTCGTGGGCGACCGGACCGTGCTGTACCCGGGGGTCGTCGTGGGCGAGGATGCCGTCGTGGGGGAGGATTGCCTGCTCTACCCGCATGTCGTTCTCTACCATGGCGTGCGCATCGGGTCCCGCGTGATTCTGCACGCAGGGTGCGTCGTCGGGAGCGACGGCTTCGGGTTCGCGCCTTCCCGTGAGGGGTACCGGAAGATTCCCCAGGTGGGCACGGTCGAAATCGGGGACGACGTGGAGATCGGCGCCAACAGCGCGGTGGACCGGGCGGCCCTCGGCGTGACGCGGATCGGCAGGGGGACCAAGCTCGACAACCTGGTGCAGGTGGGACACAACGTTGTGATCGGGGCGGACACGGTGATCGCCGGTCTGACCGGAATCGCGGGCAGCTGCAGGATCGGCAGCCGCGTGATGATCGGCGGCCAGGCGGGCCTGGCGGGGCACCTCGAGGTGGAGGACGGGATCATCCTGGGGGCGAAGTGCGGCGTGGCCAACACGCTGCACGCGTCGGAGGCCCGGGTCTGGTCGGGGACCCCCGCGATCCCGCATCCGGCGTGGCTGCGGATGTCGATGTTGCTGCCGAAGCTGCCGGAGCTGTTCCGGCGGGTGAAGCGCCTGGAGGATGCCAAAATTCCGAAGGGGGAGGAATAAGATGTTCACCATCCAGGAGATCATGGACCTCCTGCCGCATCGCTACCCGTTCCTTCTGGTGGACCGGATCGTCGAATGGGAGCCGGGGCGACGCATCGTGGGGCTCAAGAACGTCACGATCAACGAACCGTATTTCGCCGGCCATTTCCCCGGGCATCCGATCATGCCCGGCGTCCTGATCGTGGAGGCGCTGGCTCAGGCGGGAGGGATCGCCGCCCTGATGGCGCTGGGCGGGGAAAAGAAGCTTGCCTACTTCGCGGGGATCGACAACTGCCGGTTCCGGCGGCCGGTGTTCCCGGGGGACCAGCTCCTGCTGATCGTCACGATCACCGCCCACAAGGGGCCCGTGTGGAAGATGCATGGGGAGGCGCGCGTGGGGGATGCCCTGGTGGCGGAGGCCGATTTGACCGCCACGATTCGTGAGTCCTTCGGCGACCGCCCCCAGGAAGGAGCCGGGAAATGATCCATCCCACGGCCATCATCGATCCGGAGGCTCGCCTGGGAGAGGGCGTGGAAGTGGGCCCTTACACCGTGATCGGGCCGAAGGTGACGATCGGCGACCGGTGCTCGATCGGGTCCCATGTCCAGATCGCCTCGCATGTCCGCATGGGGAAGGGGAACCGGGTGTTCTCGTTCGCCTCGATCGGCGCCCCGCCGCAGGACCTGAAGTTCAAGGGAGAGGACACCTGGGTGGAGATCGGGGACGGGAACACGATCCGGGAGTACGTGACGGTGAACCGCGGGACGGCTCAGGGCGCGGGCGTGACCCGCGTCGCGAACCATACGCTGCTCATGGCCTATTGCCACCTCGCGCACGACTGCCAGGTGGGAAGCCGCGTGGTGATGGCCAACGCCGCGACGCTGGCGGGGCACGTGGAAGTCGGCGACGGGGCCATCATCGGCGGGCTCGTGGGGGTTCACCAGTTCGTGCGCATCGGCGAGTTTGCGATCGTGGGGGCGCTTTCCGGGGTCCCGCAGGACGTTCCGCCGTACGTGACCGCCGTCGTGGCCCGCCCCCAGAAGGGGACGTCTCTCTACGGGCTGAACCTCATCGGACTCAAGCGGAACCAGTTCACGGAAAAGGCCGTCTCCGCGCTGAAGAAAGCCTACCGGATCCTGTTCCGCTCCGGGGCTCTGATGGGGAACGCCATCGCGAGGGTGGAGGCGGAAGTGGAGCTTCTTCCCGAGGTGCGGCGCCTCCTCGACTTCATCCGGTCGAGCAAGCGCGGGGTCCTGAGGTAAACCGCCATGCCGGCGAGCCAGCCGCTTCGAGTCGGGGTCATCGGCGTGGGATACCTCGGACGTCTGCATGCGCAGAAGATGGTCTCGCTCCCCGATCTGCGGTTCGTGGGGGTGTGCGACGCCGACCCCGGCCGCGGGAAGGCCGTGGCGGAGGAGTGCGGGACCGCCTTTTTCCCCGATCGCGGGCGATTCCTGCGGGAACTGGACGCCGTCTCCATCGCGGTCCCCACGACCGCCCACTACCGCGTGGCGATGGACGCGATGCGTGCCGACGTCCACGTTCTTCTGGAAAAGCCGATCACCGCGAACCTCCGCGAGGCGCGCGCCCTCGTCCGGGAAGCGGCGAACCGGAAACTGGTGTTCCAGATCGGCCATGTGGAGCGGTTCAACCCGGCGGTCCGGGAGGCGGCGTCCCTCCTCACGGAGCCCCGGTTCATCGAGTGCCACCGCCTGGGCCCCTTCGGAGGCCGCGGGACGGATGTCGACGTCGTTCTCGACCTGATGATCCACGACCTCGACCTGATTCTTTCCTTCGTCCGCTCGCCCGTCCTGCGCATCCATGCGGTCGGTGTCCCGGTGATTTCCCCCAACATCGACATCGCCAACGCGCGGCTTTCCTTCGCCAACGGGTGCGTGGCCAACGTGACGGCGAGCCGGGTGTCGGCGCGCAAGCAGCGGAAGATCCGGATCTTCCAGGAGGACACCTACGTGTCGATGGATTTCGTGGAGCACACGATCCAGATCTTCCGGAAGACCTTCCCCACCGGCCCCCGGAACCCTCCGGAAATCTCCGGCGAGCTTCTGGAGACCGAGAAGGGGGATTCGCTCCGGGACGAAATCGGCTCCTTCCTGGACTGCGTACGGAGCGGCACCGCGCCGCGGGTCTCCGGCGTGGAGGGGCTGGCGGCGCTGGAAACCGCATTCAGGATCCTGCACAAAATGAGGAGAAGTTGAGCCCTGCGCCGAAGACCCTTTTCATCATCTGCGGCGAGCCGTCGGGAGAAACCTACGCGGCGAGCGTCGCGCGCGCTTTCCGGCGGCGCAACCCCCGGGCCCCGATGGAGGGGATCGGAAGCTCGAAGCTGGAATCGGAGGGAGTCCGGCTCCTGCTGGACTACGGTGCGATTTCGGTCGTCGGAATCCTCGAGGTGGCGCGGCATCTCCCGGCGGTCGTCTCCGCGCTGCGGGCCGCGAAGCAACGCGTCGGACGCCCCGACGTGGGGGCGCTTCTCCTCGTCGATTTCCCGGACTTCAATTTCCGGGTCGGAAGGGAGGCGCACCGGAGGAACGTCCCGGTGATCTACTACATCCCCCCGCAGCTGTGGGCGTGGAGAAGGAAGAGGGCCCGGGAGCTCGCGGCGTTCACGAAAGGGGTCGTGGTCCCGTTTCCGTTCGAGGAGCCGATCCTCAGGGAACAGGGGGTGAACGTCCGGTTCGCCGGCCATCCGCTGCTGGAGGAGCTGGCTCCGTATCTGGGCGCGGCGCCGGACCCCGTTCGGTACGGGATCCCGGCGGGGAAAAGGATCGTGGGACTGCTCCCGGGGAGCCGGAGCGGGGAGATCCGCGCCCATTTCCCGATCCTGGCCGCCGCGGCGCGGCGGATCGCGGGGGAGTTTCCCGACGTCCATTTCGCGGTTCCCCTGGCGTCGCCCCGTTTTCGCGGCGCAATCGAAGAGGAGCCGCACGGGAAAGGACTTCCCCTGACCGTCGTCGAGGACGGGCGCTATCTCCTGTTCCGCGGGATGGTCGCCGCAGCCGCCGCTTCCGGCACGGCGACGCTGGAACTCGCGCTCCTGGGCGTCCCGCACGTGATCGTGTACCGCACGTCGGCGATCACCTACCGGATCGGGAAACGCCTGGCGAAGGTTTCGTCCATCGGGCTGCCGAACATCGTCGCGGGCGAGCCGTTTCTGCCCGAGCTGATCCAGGGGGAGTGCCGGCCCGAACGGATCGCGGCCGAGCTTCGCGCCCTGCTGTCGGAACCCGCGCGCAGGGATGCTTTGGCTGCCCGCTGCGAGTCCCTTCGGGAGAGGCTCTCGGGGCCGGGCCCTTCGGAGGCGGTTGTCGACATGCTGGCAAAAGAGGCGGGGGAATTATGGGGATGACGATCTACCGGCGGATGCTGGAATACGTCCGTCCGTACCTGCCGCGGCTGCTCCTGGCGATGCTGTTCATGGTGGGCGTTTCCGCGTTCCACGGATCGATCGCATTCCTCGTCAAGCCCGCGCTGGACGACATCTTCATCAAGAAGGACGCCACGCGGCTTGCCCTGATCCCCCTGCTGGTGCTCGGAGTCTATCTCATAAAGGCCGTTTTCGAGTTCTCCCAGGGCTACCTCATGAGCGGCGTCGGCCAGCGGGTGATCCGCGATATCCGCGAACGCCTGTACCGGCACCTGCAATCGCTCTCGCTGTCCTTCTACATGCGACACCCTACGGGCGTTCTCATGTCCCGCGTGCTGAACGACGTGGCGCTCATGCAGGGGGCGGTCACAGAGGCGGTCACGGGGCTCATCAAGGACTTCTTCACGGGGTTGTTCCTGGTCGCGGTGGTCTTCTACCGGGACTGGCAGCTGGCCCTCATCGCCCTGGTGGCATTTCCGCTGGCTTTCTGGCCGATCGCGAAATTCGGCCGGAAGCTGCGCAGGACCAGCATCAAGACCCAGGAGGTCACCGGCGGACTGACGTCCCACCTCCAGGAAACGATCAGCGGTGCCAAGCTGGTGAAGGCGTTCGGCGCGGAGGAATACGAAGTGGAGCGTTTTGCCGCGCGAAATACCGACCTCTTCCGGCTGAGCATGAAGATCGTCAAGGTGCAGGCGCTCACCTCCCCCCTGTCGGAGACCTTTGCCGGAATCGGCGCTGCGGCGGTGATCTTCTACGGCGGCTACAGCGTGGTGAACGGGCACAGCACCCCAGGGAATTTCTTCTCCTTCATGACGGCGCTTTTCATGCTGTACGAGCCGGTCAAGCGCCTCTCCCGCGTCAACAATGTCATCCAGCAGGGGATCGCCGCCGCCACTCGGGTCTTCGAGGTGATGGACACGCTGCCCGAAGTGGAGGAGAAGCGAAACGCACCGGCGCTTCCCCCCGTGAGCCGGGAGATCGAGTTCGACCACGTCGATTTCCGCTATGAAGGGGACGGGGACTACATCCTGAAAGACATCGCCCTGCGGGTGCCGGCGGGCACCATGGTGGCGATCGTCGGGTCCAGCGGCGCGGGCAAGACGACGCTCGTCGATCTCCTGCCCCGCTTCTACGATCCCGGGAACGGCGCGATCCGGATCGACGGATTGGACATCCGGGATGTTTCGCTGTCGTCCCTGCGCGCGCGGATCGGCGTCGTGAGCCAGCACACGATCCTCTTCAACGACACGGTCCGGGCCAACATCGCCTACGGCATGCCGGACACCTCCTTTGCGAAGATCGAGGAGGCCGCGCGGCAGGCGAACGCGGACGTGTTCATCTCCCGGCTGCGCGACGGGTACGACACGGTGGTCGGGGAGCAGGGCTTGAAGCTCTCCGGCGGCGAGCGGCAACGCCTGGCCATTGCGCGCGCCTTGCTGAAGGACGCCCCGATCCTCATCCTGGACGAGGCCACTTCCGCCCTCGACTCGGAGTCCGAAAGCGTCGTCCAGGAAGCGCTGGATACGCTCATGCGGGGTCGGACCACGTTTGTCATCGCCCACCGGCTCTCCACGGTGAGGAACGCGGACATGATCGTCGTCGTGGAGGAGGGAAGGATCGTGGAGAAAGGGTCCCACGAGGAATTGCTCTCCGGAGACACGCGATACCGCTCGTTCTACCTGAAACAGTTCGAGGAGCGGAAGTCCGGAGCGGCGCCCGGCGCCGGGCCGGCTTGACCGTTTCATGAAGGCGTTCCTTCCCCGGACCGGGGCGCACGTCCTCTACAATCTGGCGCTGGGCAGCGCTCTCCTTCTCGGTGCGCCCGCCTGGGGCCCATGGGTTCTGGCGTCCCGGAAGCGGAGGAAGAATTTCCTGGACCGGCTGGGGATGCGGATGGACCGCATGCCGCCCCCCTCCGGGAAGGAGAGAATCTGGATCCACGCGGTCTCCGTCGGCGAGACCCTTTCCTCCGCGCCGCTGGTTGGCCTGCTCCGCGGGCATCTCCCCGAAGCCGAGCTGCTTTTTTCCACGGTGACGATCACCGGCCAGGAAACGGCGGAAAAAGTCCTGGGCGGGGAGACGGACGCGCGCTTCTACTTTCCGTTCGACCTCCCGGGAATCTCCGGGAGATTCCTCGACCGGGTCCGTCCCGACGTCGTGGTGATTCTCGAGACCGAGATCTGGCCGAACTTCCTTGCCGAATGCGCGGGACGGAAGATCCCCGCTATCCTTCTCAACGGAAGAGTCTCGGAGCGCTCGTTCGGCGGGTACGGACGACTCCGGTTCCTGTTTTCCAGGGCGCTCCGCTGCTTCACCGCCATCGCGGTTCAGACGGAAGAGGACGCCCGGCGATTCCGCTTGCTCGGAGCGCCGCCCGCGTCGGTCGCGGTGACGGGGAACATGAAATTCGATGTCGACCCTCCCTCTCAGGAGCTGTCGCCCCTTTATTCCATGCTCCTGGGGGAAAAGAAAGGCGGAACGGCGTGGTTCGTCGCGGGGTCGACCCACGAGGGGGAAGAGGAGGCGGTGCTGCGCGCCTTCGCGAAGGCAAGGGAAGTCAACGGCTCGGTGAAGCTGCTGCTGGCGCCGCGGCACCCCGAGCGGTTCGGGTCCGTGGAGGAGTTGTGCCTTCGCGAGGGATGGGAGACGGTCCGGAAAACCCGCGCATCCGGGGAAGGCGGCGCAAAACTTCCTCCCGTGATCCTGCTCGACACGGTGGGGGAGCTCCTGTCGGCCTATGCTGCCGCCGACATCGCATTCGTCGGCGGCAGCCTGGTTCCCAAGGGGGGGCACAACATCCTGGAGCCGGCATTTTACGGTGTGCCGACGCTCGTAGGGCCCCACATGGAGAATTTCCGGGAGATCGCCGAGGTCTTCGGGGACGCCGGGGCCGTTGTACGGGTGAAAGACGCCCCGGAGCTTGCGGATCGGCTCGCGCACTGGGCGGCGGACCCGTCCGGAATGTCGGAAACGGGCAGGCGGGCGAGGGAGTTGTTAGCCGCGTTCCGGGGCGCCACAAAGAGGAACGCGGGAATCGTGGAGCGCGAGCTTGCGCGCCGGCGAAAGGAAAGAGAGTGATCGGGCCATTCGCAAGCCTGAGAAGGGCGCTGTACGGTTGGGGGATCCTGCGGTCCGAATCCCTTCCCCGCCCCGTGATCAGCGTCGGCAACCTTACTGTGGGCGGCTCCGGAAAAACCCCCCATGTCCGGTTTCTCGCGTCGTGGATGACCGGACTGGGCTTCCGGGTGGCGGTACTCTCCCGTGGATACGGGCGGGAGAGCAGGGGGATCCTCTGGGTCTCGCGCGGCGAGGGGCCGCTGGTTTCCGCCCGGATCGGCGGAGACGAGCCGGTCCTCCTTGCGGGGTTGCTCCCGGGAGTCCCCGTGCTGGTGGGAGAGTCCCGCGCGGAGGCGGGCAGGGAGTGTCTCCGTCGGCAAAAGGTGGACGTCTTCCTCCTGGACGACGGGTTTCAGCACGTTTCCCTTCGGCGGGTCGCCGATATCCTCCTCGTGGACGGCGGTCGCGGCCTGGGAAATCGCCGTACCTTGCCGCTTGGCCCTCTCCGCGAGCCGGCCGTGAACGCCCGCTTCGCCGATGCTCTCGTCGTGACCAAGTGCGCCGGCCTGGCGCAGGGGGAAGAGGTGGCCGCAGCCGTTCCGTTCCCCGCGGATCGCCCCCGGGCGTTCTCGCGCCTGGCCCCTCGCTCCCTTGTGGACCGCCGCGGCGGAGAGTCGCCCCTTCCTTCTCCAGGGGAGGAGGTGGTCGCCTTTTGCGGTCTGGCCCGCAACGACCAGTTTTCGGCGACGCTGCGGGAGTCGGGATTCATCGCCCGGAAATTCCTGGGCTATGGCGATCATCACCGGTACCTCCCCGCGGAGATCGATGAGATCGCGTCGGCCGCGGGAGGCCTGCCCGTGCTGACGACGGAAAAGGACCTCGTGCGGCTTCCCGAACGTCTTCCTTTCGATGTAAAGGCGCTTCGGGTCGAGGTGGAGTTCCTCGCGGGGTGGGATGTGCTGTCCCGTTTCCTCATGGAAAGGGTGCAGACCGGAGAGGAACGATGAAGGAAAAGCTGCTCCGGCTGGCCTTGAAGATCCTGGAAACGATCCCGCTGGGTCTGCGGGCCGCACTGTTCGAGGCGGTCATGCTGGGGGTCTGGGCGTTCGACGCGAAGCACCGGCGGATCGGCCGGATCAACCTCCGGATCGCCTTCCCGGAGATGGGGGACCGGGAAATGTCGCGGATCGTCCGGCTCTGCTACATCCGGATGGGGACCTCGGCCGCCGAGTTCATCCACATCCCGAAGATGGACGACCGTTATATTGCGGAGAATTTCCGGATCGAGGGTGCGGAGCACATCGAAAAAGCGACGGAAGAGCGGGGAATCGCGCCCCTGGGGATGACCGGCCATTTCGGGAACTGGGAGTTGTTCGCCTTTGTCCAAGGGGTGGTCTTCGCCCCCATCGCGTTCATCGTCCGGCCGCTGAAAAGCGAAACTCTCGACCGGATCGTGACGGAGCGGAGAGAGTGGGCCGGGAACCGCGTGATCCGCAAGGAGGAATCCGCGAAGCTCGTGATGCGCGAACTCCGCAGGAAGACGCTCGTCGGGATCCTGATGGACCAGAACGTCGATACCCACAAGGGGGTGCTCGTCGATTTCTTCACCCGGAAGGCGTACACCACCTTCGGCATCGCCCGGCTGGCCCTTGCGATGCAGACGACTATCCATCCGGGGTTCATCTTCCGGGATTCCCGGCGGAAGTTTCATCATACCCTCCGGTGGGGGCCGCCCATACCGATGGACCCCGAGGCGCCGCGGGAGGAAGAGGTCGTCCGTCTGACCCGCAGGTGCAACGAAGCGCTGGAGAAAGCGATCCGGGAGGACCCGACGCAATGGCTCTGGTTCCACCGGCGATGGAAGACCCGCCCGCCGGGAGAGCCCGACATTTACGGGGAGGCGCATTGAAAGGGATCGTCTTCCTCGACCGGGACGGCACGCTGATCGAGGAGACGGGGTATCTCTCCGACCCGGCGCTCCTGCGGGAAATTCCCGGGGCGGCGGAATCCCTCGGCCGCCTGGCGCGGGGAGGCTACGCTCTTGCGGTGGTGTCCAACCAGGCGGGGATTGCCAGGGGAAAATTCCGGGAAGACCAGATGGAAGCGGTCCACCGGGCGTTCGTCGGATATTTCCGGGCGCGCGGCGTCGAGTTCGACGCGGTGGAATATTGCCCCCATCACCCGGAAGGGGTCGTGGATCGGTACCGGAGGGTCTGCGCCTGCAGGAAGCCCGCTTCCGGAATGGCGGAGAAGATCCTTCAAGGACTTGCCGTTCCGGCCTTCTGCAGAATTTGGGTGGTCGGTGATAAAATGTCGGATATATTGATGGGGAAACGGTTGCGGGCGGAGACGATCCTGGTCGCGACCGGGTACGGAGAGGAAGAACGGAAGGAAGGCGAGCGCTTGGGGGAGCGTCCCGACAAGTTTCTTCCCAGCATCCGGGAGGCGGCAGCGTGGATATTGTCCAGGGGGAAGGCGGAGTGAGCCGGGAAACGGGACGCGGCGCTCTTTTCGTCCGATTCTGCCTCCTTTTCGCCTTGTCGGTTCTGCTGGTTTCGGGCGTGGGGTGCCTCTGGGGGAGAGGGGCTAAGGGTCCTCCGCCGCTGCCGCCGGGGGAAACCGAGGAGGCTCAGGCCCCCCGGCCCCCGCAGGCGCCCGGATCGGCGGAAACGCCCTCTTCGCCGGGTGCGGCCGGAAGACCCGGGTCGGCGGAGGCTCCAGGCGCCGCTTCCGCCGGGGCCGGATCGCCGGCTCCGGCCCCGCCGCAGGAAGGCGCCGAAGCGGTTATCGTACCGGAAGGTGCCTCCCCGAAGGCTTCCGACGGAGCGGCTCCGTCCGCCAGGCCAAAGCCCAACGGCGAGGTGCCGCCGGCAGGCGGGAAGGGGACCGCCGTCGCCCCGATGGAGGAGCCGGCGTGGGCAGCAGGGAAGGAGGTGCTGGTCTACCGGGTCGAGTTTCTCGGCATGACGATGGGGTATGCCCGCTTTACCTTCAAGGGGAAGGTATTGCTGAACGGAAAGGAGACGTACCACTTGAACGTCCGGGCGTGGACATCGGATATCCTCTCCGTGATCTACCCGATCAACGAGACCATCGATTACTTCCTGGACGTGAAGACGCTGGCTCCTCTCCGGCAGGAGTTCACCAGCCGCGCAAAAGAGAAGGATGACGTGGCGATCTATGACCAGGAGAACGGAAAGATCGTTTACCGCTACAAGCAGACGGGGGAAATTCACAAGCGGGTGGACGTCACCCCGAATGTCTACGATCCGGTCTCGGCCACTTACTATTTCCGGGTGCGGGACCTGGGCGCGGAGGAGCGCCCCCGCCAGGTCTATGCCGGCCGCAAGCTGTGGCAGATCTCCACGAGGCTGATCGGGCAGGAAAGGATCGACACCTCCGGGGGGCCGGTCGACACCAAGGTCATCCAGCCGGTCATCAGGCGGGAAGGCCAGCTGGAGAACAAGGGAGATCTGCGGATGTGGGTGACCAACGATGCCCGCCGCGTCCCCGTCCGGATCTACGCGAAGTTCAGAAAGATCAGGGATTGGACGCTGGTCGCGGATCTGATCCCGCCGCAGGAAGGGGGGTAACGCGATGGACGAGGAGCTTCTGGACATCCTGGCGTGCCCGAAGTGCAAAGGGGAACTCAAGATGACCACCGACGAGACCGAGCTGCGCTGCGAAAAGTGCCGCCTGAGCTACCGCATCGACGACGGGATTCCCATTCTCCTGATCGATGAGGCGTCCCCCATTGAATGACGGAGGCTTCACCGCCCGCGCCTTCGCCTGCCTCGAGAGGTTTCCGTCCTGCAGGATCCTCGTGGTCGGGGACATCATGCTGGACGAATACATCTGGGGAAGCGTGGGGCGGATCTCCCCCGAGGCGCCCGTTCCCGTCGTCGCGGTGACGAGGGACACGCGGGCGCTGGGAGGGGCCGGGAACGTCGCGGTCAACATCTCGGGGCTCGGGGCGAACGTCGGCCTGGCGGGGCTCATCGGCGAGGACTCCCCGGGTCGGGAAATCATCCGGATGCTGAAGCGGCACCGCATCGGCATCTCCGGCATCGTCATCGACCGGAACCGTCCCACGACGACCAAGACGCGGGTGGTTGCGCACAGCCAGCAGGTGGTCCGCGTCGACCGGGAGAAGAAGGAGCCCCCGGACGCCCGCGCCAGCGACGCCCTCGGGAAAAGCGTCCGCTCCGCCGTCCGGGAGGTCGACGGCGTGGTCCTTTCCGACTACCGGAAGGGAGCCCTGTCCCGCGAGCTCGTCGAGGACATCGTGCTTTCCGCGAAAAGAAACGGCGCCTTTGTCGTCGTCGACCCCAAACGGACCGATTTTTCCTTTTATCGCGGATGCACGTTGATCACTCCCAACAAGCCGGAAGCGGAGGCGGCCCTCGGAGGCCGGGAACTGTCCGGTGACAGGGAGATCCTGGAAGGGGGGAAAGCGCTTCTCCGCAAGAGCAACGCGAGGGCCATTCTGATCACGAGGGGGGAGGAGGGGATGAGCCTGGTCGAACGCGGGCGCGGGGTCCTCTTTCACATTCCGGCGGAGGCGCGGCAGGTCTTCGACGTCACCGGCGCCGGGGACACGGTGATCGGGACGCTCGCGGCGGGAATGGGGGCGGGGGCTTCGCTGCGCGATGCGGCCCTCCTCGCCAACCTTGCCGCCGGAGTTGTCGTCGGCGAGGTCGGCACCGCCCCGATCACGCTCGGAAAGCTCGCGCGGGCCATCCGTTTCCGCGAGCGGGAGAGGGAGGTTGCGCAGGAAGAACGGCAGGCCCCCCGCCTTCGGGGAAAGCGATGAGTTCCGCCCGATGAGCCTTCGGAAGATCCCTCCGTCCGCCAGGTTGCTGGTTTCCGCGATCTACCGGGAGGAGGGCCGTTTCGAGGAAGTCCTGACGAGTCTTCAGGCTCGGCTCGGCCCCGTGGAGCGGACGAGCGGGCCGTTCCTCTTCGATCGGACGGATTACTACGAGAAGGAGATGGGCGCCCCCCTGTACCGTCGTTTCGTGGTGATGGAGCGGCTGGTTCCACGCGAGGCGCTTGCGGCCGCGAAGATCGGCGCCGAGGAATTGGAAAGGGAGTTTTCGGAGAATGGAATGCGCACGGTGAATCTCGATCCCGGGCTCCTGACCGAGGAGAACTTTCTTCTCGCCACGGGAAAGAATTACAGCCACCGGGTGTACCTGCGGGACGGGGTGTTCGCGGACCTGACCCTGATGTATCAAAAAGGGGAGTATCGTCCGCTGCCCTGGACCTACCCCGATTTCACCTCTCCGGGGATCCGGGCGTTCCTCGCGGAGGTGCGGGAGGAGCTTCGGGAAGCCAGGAAAAGGGAGGAGAGGCAGTTCCGATGTGGATGAGCATGACCGGATTCGGGCGGGGCGAGTCGCACCTGGAGGATGTCGCCGTCACGGCCGACATCCGGTCGATCAACCACCGGTTTCTCGATGTCCACGTCCGCTGCCCCGCGAAATTCCTTTCCTGGGAATCCCGGATCCGCGGGCTGGTCCGGGAGTCGCTTTCGCGTGGAAAGGTGGACGTCTTCCTGAACGTCCGGGAGTGGGGGAAAACCGGTACGGTCGTCCGGGTGAACCGCCCCGTACTGGATTCCTTCCTGGCGGAAGCCGCCCGCATCCGGGAGGATAGCGGCATACCGCTCGAGTTGACGTTCCGGGACCTGCTGGGGGTCCCGGACATTTTCCTGTTTGCCCCGGAAGGGGCCGATCCCGCCGAGGAGCACTGGGGACTTGCCGAAGCCGCCGTGCGAAACGCCCTCTCCATGCTGCAGGCGTCCCGGCGGGAAGAAGGAGAGAGGCTCCGTCAATACATCGGGGAGGCGGTCGCGGGGCTGGGATTGGTCGCAGAGCAGATTGGCAAATTATCCAAAGACAATAAAGAGCTTGTCATCGTAAAGTTCAAGGAAAGGATTCAGTCTCTTTCGGCTGAGACCGGCGTGGATCCGGTCCGGATTCAGCAGGAGGCGGCCTTCCTTATCGACCGGCTCGACATCACGGAGGAGTGCGACCGCCTCCGCTCCCACCTTGCCGGATTGGAGAAATTGCTGGGCGGGCCCGAAAAGGCGGTCGGGAAACGGTTCGATTTTCTTGTCCAGGAGACCTTTCGGGAGCTGACCACCGCGTCCAACAAGTCCGCTCATGCGGGGATTTCCGGGCTGGCGGTGATGGCGAAAACCGAGCTGGAAAAGATCCGGGAACAGATACAGAACGTGGAGTAGGCGATGGAACGAGGCGACGTGTTCGTGATATCCACCATCTGCCGCCATCTCCTTCAAAGGGTGGAAGGCCTCGAGCTTTCCATCTCTTACACGACGCGCCCGCGGAAACCGGGCGAGACGGACCGGAAGGATTATTTCTTCATTAATGAAGAAAAATTTGATAATATGATATTTTTAAAGGAGTTTTTGGAATACGCCTCGGTCTACGGCAACCGGTACGGCACCTCGCGCGAGGGGGTGCGGTCCATCGTGTCCCGCGGGGTCGATGCCGTGCTGGAAATCGACGTGCAGGGGGGGAGGAAGGTCAAGGAGACGCTCCCCGAAGCCATTCTCGTGGGGATCTTCCCGCCCGACTGGGAGACGCTGGCGCGGCGACTGGCCGGAAGGGGGCGCGACAGCCGGGAGGAGATGGAAACGCGCCTCGAAGCGGCGAGCCGGGAAATGCGGGAGCTCCTGGCCTACGACTACCTCCTGGTCAACGACGACCTCGAAAAGGCGGTCATGCAGGTGGAATGGGTCGTGCGGGCGCATCGCCTCCGGAGGGAGCGCGTCCGCCTGCGGATGGAAAAGATTCTCAACCGGTAGGAGAGGGAAACAATGGCGCGAGTAACGGTGGAAGATTGTTTGCGTCACGTCGGCAGCCACTTCGAGCTGACCGTGGTGGCGGCAAAACGGGCAAAGCAGCTCCTGGGCGGTGTGGGCGCGTCGATCGACACGTCCCAGCGAAGGGATAAACCGACCGTGGTAGCGCTTCGGGAGATCGCGCAGGGGACGGTGCGGGTCAAACACTAACCCCGGAGCGTTTCATGCTCCGCCTCAATGACATCGTCGAGCGGGTCCAGGCCGGAAGGCCTTCCGCCGACATCGAGCTCATCCACAAGGCCTACGTCTTCACGGCGAAAGTGCATCACGGGCAGCTGCGCCAGTCGGGGGAGCCCTACCTGATCCACCCCCTGAACGTGGCGTTCATCCTTGCCGAATGGAACCTCGACGAGGAGACCGTGGTCACCGGGCTGCTCCACGACACGGTGGAGGACACGGTGGCGACCGCCGGCGAGCTCCGGGAGCTGTTCGGGGACACCGTGTCCCAGATGGTGGACGGCGTCACGAAAATCAGCCGCGTCGTGATCTCCGACGTCGCCGACCAGAAGGCCGAGTCCCTGAGGAAGATGATCCTCGCCATGGGGAAGGACCTCCGGGTCGTCCTCGTGAAGTTGGCCGACCGGCTCCACAACATGAGAACGATCCGCCACCTCCCCCCGGACAAGCAGGTTTCCGTCGCCCGCGAGACCCAGGAGATCTACATCCCCATCGCCAGCCGCCTCGGCATGTCCCGCGTCAAGATGGAGCTCGAGGACCGGTGCTTCGAGGTGCTCCACCCCGAGGACTACCGGGAGCTCGTCCGTCTCGCCGACGAGCGGAAGCGCGACCGGGAGAGCCACATCCGGGGCGTGGTCGAGCTGCTGGAAAAGAAGCTTGCGGAAGCCGGAGTCGACGGGACGGTGACCGGCCGTTCGAAGCACATCGCGGGCGTTTTCCAGAAAATGGCCCGCCAGGGGATCGAGTTCGACCACGTCTACGATTTCATCGGGTTCCGCATCATCGCCAAGTCGGTTCGGGATTGCTACGAGGCGCTGGGCATCGTGCACAGCCTGTGGAAGCCGGTCCCCGGGCGGTTCAAGGACTACGTCGCGATGCCGAAGCCGAACCTCTACCAGTCCCTGCACACCACGGTGTTCGGGCCGAGCGCGGAGCTGATGGAGATCCAGATCCGGACGGAGGAGATGCACGCCATCGCGGAATACGGCGTGGCGGCGCACTGGAAATACAAGGAGGGGCGCCCGGTCATCGGGAAGGGCGACCAGATGTTCCTCTGGCTGCGCCAGATCCTCGAGCTCCAGCAGGACATGAAGGACCCCCGGGAGTTCCTCGACACGGTCAAGGTGGAGCTCTTCCCGGAGGAGGTCTATGTCTTCACCCCGCGGGGCGACGTCAAGGAGCTGCCGCAGGGCGCGACGACCATCGATTTCGCCTACGCCATCCACACGGAGGTGGGGAACCACTGCGTGGGGGCGAAGGTGAACGGGAAAATGGTCCCCCTGAAGACCGTTTTGAAGAACGGGGACGTGGTCGAGATCATCACCCATCCCTCCCACAAGCCGAGCAGGGACTGGCTCAAGATCGCCAAGACGAGCCGCGCCTTGAACAAGATCCGCGTTTACGTGCGGCAGGAGCAGCAGGAGCGCAGCCTTGCCCTCGGGCACCAGATCCTCGAGCGGGAGCTCCGGAAGCACTCCCTGTCCGTGAACAAGGTTCTCAAGTCCAAGGAATTCGAGGAGGTCCTGCAGGAGACCCGGCTGAAGGCGGCGGACGACTACTGCATCGCGCTGGGTTACGGGAAGATGTCACTCCTCCCTCTGTTGCGGCGACTGGTTCCCCCCGAGCAGCTCCAGGAGAAGGTCAAGGAATCCCGGCTGGGCGCGCTGATCAAGCGCGTTACCACGAAGAAGCCGAGCGCGGTCGTCGTGAAAGGGATGGACGACATCTTCATCCGGCTGGGGAACTGCTGTCACCCGGTTCCCGGGGATCCGATCGTCGGCTTCATCACCCGCGGAAGGGGGGTGACGGTCCACGCGAAGGATTGTCCGAAGGCGCTGGAGAACGATCCCGCCCGCGCGATCGAGGTCGCTTGGGAAGCGGGGAGCAAGGCCGCCCATCCGGTCAAGCTGAAGGTGGTGTGCGCCGACAAGCCCGGACTTCTTGCCGATATCTCCCGGACGATCACCGCCAGCGACGTCGATATCCGGCGGGCGGTCGTCATGACCACCCGGGACCAGCGGGCGATCTGCAACTTCGAGGTTTCGGTCAACGACGCGCAGCACCTGGCGGCGCTGATCAAGTCGATCGAGAAGGTGAAGAACGTCTATTCCGTGGAGAGGGGGAAAGGATAGGCGGATCACTGGACCGGGATCTTAATTCCCCCCCTGCCAGTCATCCCACGTGCCCGGATAAACCACCGACATCCCTGCCGAACCACCGGAAGGAACCCGGTTGTTACCATCCGTTCTCGTGCCCAAGGAAACACCATTCCTGTACGCTGTCAGAACATTCCCGCTGATGGCCAATTTGTAAACATCCCCGGAAGCGAATGTTCCGGTAAAATTGGCTCCCACCTGCTGGTCGGTGCCCGAAGCGCCGTATCGAACCCAGATTGCGGCAGTGGTGGAATTTAACACGGTGAATAGATAACCGTTGATTACGGATCCATTCGATTGAAGTCTTACTACTGGCCCGCCAACCTCCGTCGAAGGGATGGAAGTTAATTTCACCTGGGAGTAATGATTGGTGCTGTACGGTTCGTAAGGACGCCTGGCCCATACGTTATACGGGTTCGTATCCGTAGACCGCACTTGATTGCTGTAAAGTTCCAAAGTCCCGAGTCCATGATCCCATGGTACCCAATTTCCCTTGAGGGGACTCTCGTTGGGACGGTTAAAATCGTCGGAATAAGCGGCAAGGGGAACCCGTACCTCGAAGCTCATGGCGTTGGAGAGGCCCCCGTCGGGATTGAGCACCGTCACGGGAATCGTTCCCGCCGCGGCGATGTCCGCCGCCAGGATGGACGCCTGCAGCTGGGTGGCCGACACAAAGGTGGTCGTCCGGTCCGAGCCGTTCCAGCGCACCTTCGCGCCGGAGACGAAATTGCTTCCCGACACGGTAAGGGTGAAGGCGGG
>Ga0334722_10003222_pt1 | contig 17756 bp, 16 predicted proteins | sample C3_bottom_MG_FD_207210 | JGI IMG/M metagenome (GOLD analysis project Ga0334722, IMG submission 207210) | Sediment microbial communities from Yellowstone Lake, YNP, Wyoming, USA - C3_bottom | ecosystem: Environmental > Aquatic > Freshwater > Lake > Sediment | place: USA: Wyoming | collected...
TTAAAAGCCTGGTCAAGGCCGTAGACCGAACTGGTGTGGAAATGGAAGCGCTGACCGCCGTGGCTGTAGCCTGCCTGACCATCTATGATATGAGCAAAGCTTTTGACAAGAGGATGGTCATCAGTGGCATACATCTTCTGGCAAAAAGCGGGGGTAAAAGCGGCGAATTTCGCTGGGAAGAAGATTTGCAAGATGACAAGGTGTAAGGGTGATAAAGGTAATTTAAGATGAAGTGGAGTGATTTAGTTGCCGCCAATCTGTAAAAGCAGGGGAGAATTTTGATGGCGGAGAGAATTTTTAAAAATGAAAAAAAATGGCAAATCACGGACGAAGACAGTTGCCGGGCGATTTTGCGGATGGTTTGGTTGTATCGGGCAAATAGGTTTACATTAAAAAAGAGGTGATAAGAATTGATTATAAAGGCAGACCGGGCCTGGTTGGAAAAGGTAAAGGCAAAATGTTAAATTTGGGAAGAAACGTAAAATGGGGTAAAAAAAAAAATCATCAAATAAACGCCAAATAAAAATCAGGAGTTCAAATTGATGGAAGCAAAGATAAATAAAAATGGACAGGCTGAGAAAAAAGAGTCCGCGCCAGTCGGGGTGGTGGTTTCTGTTAACCTCAGCCAGAAAAAGGGAGTAAGAAAAGAGCCCCGAAACGAAGCTTACCTGCGGGAAGATTATGGACTTGAAGGCGATGCCCATGCCGGACCGGGTTTGAGGCAGGTGAGCCTGTTAGCTCTGGAAAGTATTGAAAAGATGAAGAGAATGGGAGTCAAAGTGGCTCCAGGCGATTTTGCCGAAAACATCACCACCCGCCACCTGGACCTTCCTTCTCTTCCCATCGGTACCATCCTGGAAGTGGGCGAGGGAGTTATTCTTGAAGTTACGCAAATAGGTAAAACCTGCCATTCCGGCTGTGCCATCTTTCAGCAGGTTGGCCATTGTGTTATGCCCAGAGAAGGGATTTTTGTTAGAGTGGTCAGGGGCGGTAAAATAAAAGCAGGAGACAGGATAAATGTCAGGTTCAGGGAATGAATTAAAAGGACTAACTTTTGCCCTCATCACGGTCTCTGACAGGTCGTGGGCCGGCCAGAGAGAAGACCTGAGCGGTCCGGCTCTCAAAGATTACCTGGAGAAAAAGGGGGCCCGGGTAGTAAATCTGTTAGTAGTGCCGGACGAGCTGGAAAAAATCAAATCTGCTCTTTGGCAACTATGCGATGGCCCGGAAGCACCGGAGATCATCCTGACTACTGGAGGAACGGGACTTTCCCCCCGCGATGTTACTCCAGAAGCCACCAGAGCGGTGCTGGAAAAAGAAGTCCCAGGACTGGCGGAAGCCATGCGGGCTGAGAGCCTGAAAAAAACACCCATGGCCATGCTCAGCCGGGCGGTTTGCGGTATCAGAAAAAGAACCCTCATCATCAACCTGCCAGGCAGTGTGCGCGGGGCGCTGGAAAACCTGGAAGTAGTAGCCCCGGCTCTCGGACATGCTCTGGAGGTCCTGCGACAGAAAATTTCTGACTGCCAGCAATCAAAACATTTCCCAGAGAAAGTAAAGGAGAAAAAATGAAAGCTGTAGCCATCATCGGAGCCTCAGACACCGGAAAAACCAGGCTGATTACAGCTCTGGTGGAGGAATTGAGGAAGAGGGGGTTGAAGTGCGGGGTGCTGAAGAAAGCCAGCCATGAAATTGAGCTTGATGTTGAAGGCAAGGATTCCTGGCAGTTTATCAAAGCAGGGGCGGAAGTATCAGCGGTGATGACCGATGAAAAATTATTTCTGGTCAAAAAGAGAAAAGCTGATGATACCCTGCTGGAAACAGCTCTGGATAAATTTTCCGAAGTGGATTTTCTCCTGGTAGAGGGTGGCAAGAGGGAAAGCGCTTTTAAGAAGATTCTCCGGGTGCAGAACGCTGATGACCATAATTTGATTAACCCGCCTGAGGACCTGATAGCCGTGGTTTCTGACGAGCCATTTTCTTCACCTTTTCCATTCTTTCTGGCGGAAGAGGTCCAGAAGCTAGCGGAGTTTCTGCTGAACGTGCTTGAACCCATGGAGCCGCTGGTCAAATTAAAGGTGGATGGCCAGGTCATCCCGCTGAATGCTTTCGTGCAGAAACTGGTGGCTGAAACCGTAAAAGGAATGGTCCGGGCTTTAAAAGGTATTCCAGGAAGCCCGCAAAGCATAATTATTGAGGTTCGTAGAGGGGGAGAAAATGAAAAAAACAGAACGGAAGGACAACGTTAAGAAGCCTCCGAAGATTAACCTGGACAGGTTAGAAAAAGAGTTCTTTTCCCGGCACGACCCGGAACTTTTGCCCATTCTGAGAAAGGCCGTGGTCGGCATAGCCGGTGCAGGCGGGCTGGGGTCTAACGTGGCTGTGTCGCTGGCCAGGGCCGGGGTAGGGAAACTAATTATCGCTGATATGGACCGGGTTTGCCCTTCTAACCTGAACCGGCAGTATTATTTTCTTGACCAGATAGGCAAGGTTAAAGTTTATGCCCTACGGGAAAATCTCCTGCGAATTAATCCTTTTTCTACTTATCAAGTGCATCACGTAAGGGTAACACCTGAAAACATCAAAGAGCTTTTTTCTGAAGCTGAAATCATGGTAGAGGCCTTTGACCTGGCTGAAGAAAAAAGCATGCTCATCAACACCTGGCTGAGTTTATTCCCGGAACGGCCTATCGTGGCTGCCTCCGGGCTCTCAGGTTTTGGGAAGAATAATAAAATCAGGACCAGAAAATTGGGGCAACTTTATCTCTGCGGTGATGAAGAAAGCGAGCCTACGGACAGGGTGAGCCCTATGGCGCCGCGGGTGGCCATAGTGGCTAACCTGCAGGCCAACCTGGTCCTGGAACTGCTTTATAAGAAAAAATGTTGATTTTATCTCGGGGTCGGACCACGCTAACTATCTGAATATCAATAAGATAAATCTTGGTTTATGGCTATTTTTGCTCCTTATTGCAATTTTTGGAAGGGGGAAAATATAGACAAGTTTTTTGAGCCTCCCTTAGCTCATATCCACCAAATCCCTGGAAAACTTTTCTGCCTTTAACCTTAAAACCCAAGCGCCTTTTAATTGTCTCCACAAATTCTTGTCCGCCTACTGCCACACTTTCGGTCCAACATTTTTCGCGGCCAAATTGCTTGCTTTCTAAATAATTGCTTATCCAGCCATGATATTCCTTCATGAATTGCTCCTCAGGAATTTGTAACAGCTCAAACAGCTTTTCCTTATCCACTAAAGTATAGCTGTGTCTATTCCCAGCTAATTCCTGATAGCCACAATATGGCCACTCTTCAGGATGCCTGACCGCTCTGGCACGAACCATGTTAGTGTCGATATAAAGCATACAGCGCATAAGATGGGCACTTCCTTCAATTGCTGTAGCATGATATCGGTCTTCCCAGAAAGCTCCTCGGCGTTCTCTTCTTTGATTAAATTCCTGGGCGACTCTTCCGGAAACAAGATGCATTGTTTTAGCCAAGTCATTTTCTTTGGCCTCGCTCATGGCCAGTAGATGAATGTGGTTTGATGTAACCATGTAATCCAGAATACAGATGGAGAATCTATGCTTTGCCTCATTCATCCAATACAACCATCTCTGGCGATAATAATTGAATCGAAGCAAAAACTCCCTCTTATGACAGCGCTGAGTAATATGCCAGATGAAACCCGGAAGATAATGTCTGTGTGCTCTAGCCATTTTAAATCCCTGTTTAAGGGACGTCTTATTATTGCCGAAAGTCTCATTTAACAAACTATTCGAGATATAGATTTAAGGTTAAGATATTCTAAATGAATAAGATAGCGTGGTCCGACCCCAATTAAAGGGTCCAGCGGCCGTCAATCAGGCGCCACATGCGGCCGTTGGGGTTTTTGTTGCGAAGTTCTTCCGGCAGGCGGTCTTCACGCACGTTATCATAACAATGCCGGGCGGCAAAACGCCAAAAAGCGGCCGGGATACCAACGGAAGTAAAGCCCGGATGGCCGGTGGCCGGGAACGGTCCGCCGTGGTGCATGGCCGGGCTCACCGCCACACCCGTAGGCATTTTATCGTTGAGCAGACGCCCGCATTTCAACCTGAGCCAGGGTTCAATTTGCCGGTAAATTTTTTCGTCAGCTTCTGACTGGCTGGAATAAACTGAACAGGTCAGACTTCCTTCCAGGTTTTCTGCTATGAGTAACATTTCCTCTCTGGTTTCCGCCAGCACGACCAGAGTTAAAGTGCCAAAGGCTTCGGTCTGAAAAGTCCCGGGCTTTTCCAGAAATCTGGCGGCCGGCACGGAAAATAACGTCGGCTGAAACCTGAACCCGGGTGGTGAAAGAGGCTGGCCCCCGGCCAGAAGTCTGGCTCCTGCTGCCTGGAGAGTGTCCACGGCTTTTTTCAAGTTTTCCAGCACCACCGGCGACAGTAAATAACCGGCCGGCTGGCTGGAAAAAATTTCAGTTAATTCCTTAAGAAAATTTTTACCCGCTTCATCATCAAGAATAACCACCAGCCCGGGCTTGGTGCAGAATTGCCCGGCGCCCAGAGAACAAGAAGAAAAAAGCTCGGCGGCCAGAGAGCTGGCTTTTTCCTTTAAAATGTCAGGCAGAAAAAAGACCGGGTTGATACTGCTCATCTCGCCGTAGAACAGCTTACCCGCTTTTTCCGCCGCTTCTTTAAGAGCCAGCCCGGATTTCTTGCTTCCAGTGAAAGCCACGGCCGCCACATACGGATGGCTGACCAGTTTCAAGCCATCCTCGTTTTTAAAGTGATAAAGCATCTGCACGGCCGAAAGCGGCAGGCCAGATTTTCGCAGCGCTTCTAACAAAAGTTCGCTCATCAGCCTGGTTGTGCCTGGATGACTCGGGTGGGCCTTGCAGATGACCGGGTTACCGCAGGCCAGAGCGCTGATCAGGTCACTTCCAGCCACGGAATTAAAAGCCAGCGGAAAATTGTTTGGGCTGAAAACCACCACCGCTCCGCCCAGCGGTCCGTACATGGAGCGGATGTTTAGCCTGGTGTCTATGGTGGCCTGCTTCCAGCTTCTTTCCCGCACCGCCTCGGCTGCCTGACGGAATTGACTTATCATCCTGGGAAATTCAGAGGAGTTTAATCTTGGCTCCAGCGGCAGAGCTGTTTCCAGGTTAGCCTGGCGAACTATGGCTTCTTTGTTCTTTTCCAGCTGGTCAGCATAAAGGTCAAAAAAGGCTGCTATTTTTTCTGCGGAGCAGCTGGCCAGCTCCAGCCGGAGGCGATGGCTTTCTGCCAGGGCCTTTTCCAGGTCTGGCCATTCAGAAACCGGGTAAATTTCTGGCAGTAATTCACCGGTGGCCGGGTTGTAGGCCTGAAAAGTTTCTCTATAATGAGCCTGGCGGAATTGACCGCCAAGAAGGACGGGATAAACATTTTCTTGGTTTGTCCTCATTTTAACTTGCTCCTGGTCTTGGCTTTTTGGACTTTAAGCTTTATTTTATCATCTTTTCTTTTTCAGGAAAAAGTTGTTAAAAGGCTAAAAAATATCGTTCTTTAATTAAAAATAAAAAGAGTAAACAGCTCAAAATTAACAATAAAAAATATCAGGGGCTTTCCTGAGCCGGCGGGTGCATATATTCTTTAGAACTGGGAAGGATTGATTTTTTAATTAGCGCTTGTTCCCAAAAAAGAAAGGAGCGGGAAAAGCAGTTCAGCCGCCAGAATAGATAGGGGAGATAGCAATCCGGTCTCCATCTTTTAGCTCGGCTCCTGGTGCTACTGCCTGTCCGTTACGGGTGATAATTTTCGGCCGATTTGGGTCCAGCGGCAGAGTAGAAAGCAGTTTTTCTACAGTCGCACCTTCTGGCATCTCAACCATTTTTTCAGAAAAACCAACCTGATTGATCAGCGGTCCGATAAGCTTTACGGTTATTTTTATGTTCTGCTTGCTCATCTCCATCTCCCGAACTTCAAATCATTCCTTTATTCTTTTCGGAGAAATGGAAAACAAAAATCCGCTTATATTATACCATTTTTATTTTTCCCTGACATCTCTGGCTTTTGGCTAAGAAACCATTTTTTCTTAATTTGGGCTGGAGCTCTAAATTTTTAGATTTTAAAAAACAACCCGAGCTGGCCACCGAGAATAAAAGAATCGGGCAAAATTTTTTCAGCCTCTGCTGCTAAATTTTGCAGAGCAAATAAAAAACAAAAAAACCTGACCATCCTTTTAGCCATCAATTATCAGCAACCTCCGCAGTTTGCGGCATTGGGCAAAGAAAGGCGGGGCTTTTTCTATCTAAAATCAGGTAAAAATCTTCTACTATTTCTTTTTTGCTTTTGCTTACATGAAAAATTCTAATCAAGTGAAAGTTTTAAACGGCAACAGCACTTGAAAAATTAAGCCTGAAGCAGTTTCCTTTTAAATCCGGCTCTTTTTTATTTTTTTAAAAACAGAACTTTCCCCTCACCAATTTATCTCGCCACTGGTTTTTGGCAGTTTATTTTACTTTTCCAGCTAAAATCTGAGCCAGTTCTATTCCAGCTTGGTGAATTTTTCTACTTCAGCTGCTTCTTCTTTAAGGTCCAGAGCTTCGGCTGTTTTCCTGGTGGGAATGCCGCGTTTATCCCAGCCTCTCTGCTGGTAATAATGGTCCAGCAGCTCGTTGTATTTGTCTAACTCCAGGACTTTCCCGGCAATCGGACCATCCTGGTCAGCGTTGCTCGGGTCAAACCAGACCATCGGTGGATAATCTCTGGTTCTGTCCCAATCCGGAAATTCCCGGACCCAGAAGAACTTCATCAGGGCGTAAATACGGTCAGCTACTTTCCAGAAATCATCAACAGTCCAGTTTAGCCCCGTAACCTTGTTGAAATAGACGGCATAATTTTCCACCGGCCAGCCCAGCTCTATCCAGGGGAAACGGCAGGCCACGATGAATTCAAACAGCCCACCACGGATTCTCTGCAGTTCAATGACCTTGGCTGCTTTTTCCGGCCCGTAGGAGTCGCGCTGGCTCTGTTTTAGCTCAAAGGTAATGACCCAGCTCTCTTTATGATGAGCACCAATCGGGCTGGTACCAAAAGCCAGGGCCATACCGGGGATGAACTTGCAGTTGTAGGCAGAAATTTCTAGTCCCTTGACATGCATAGCGTAAGCTTCAGAGCCATGGCCGATTTTTCTGGCCATTCTCATCGTGCCATCCGCCAGCAGGTTGCCTACTTCTCCTTCTCGTCTGGCGGCCATACCCAGCAATTTTTTGGCCATCTCAGCATCACCAAAACGAAAATCGCCTTTTATGGCGCCCTGCTCAATGGCATCAGCGTAGAAAGCTAACACTGCTCCGGCGGAGATGGTATCCAGACCATAATCATCGCAGAGGTAATTCAGAGAAGCTACCTGGTCCAGTTCAAAGATATCAAGGTTGCTGCCCAGCATGCCGATGTTTTCGTAATCAAGCTCTGATTCCCGTCCTTCATGGTCCAGAATGGTAATGCCGCAGCGCATGGTGCAGTTGGGGCAGCCGTAAGTGGCCACGCGAGCGTTGTTGAGTCTTTCGCCGTCAATTTTCCAGGCCTCCGGATGATGAGTTTTTCTCATGTTATGGACCGGCAGGGCCGCCACTTCATTACACCAGGCCAGTACTCCAGTGGTACCCTGAATGGACCAGCCGGTTTTCTTGTCAATTTCTCCGACTTTTTTCAAATCTTCCAGACCGAGCTTTTTCATTCCTTCCGGGTCAGCCACGGGAATGGGTTTTGAGCCTTTGATAACAATGGCCTTTAATTTCTTAGAACCCATAACCGCACCAATACCAGGGCGGCCACCAGCTCTACCTTCAAGGCTGCGGATCATAGAGTAGAGGTTGAGATTTTCACCACCCTGACCGATGACCAGAACGCCAGCACCTTTTCCGTATTTCTTGTAAAGCCAGTTCTGAGCCTCATAGGTGCCCTTTCCCCAGATTTCATCAGCCGGCAGGTATTGGACTTTTTCGTCTTCTATGTAAACATAAATGGGCTTATCTGCCTGTCCTTCAAAAATAATAATGTCATAACCGGCTTTTCTCATCTGCTCGGTGACTCTGGTGCCCAGGTTGCCGTCGCCGTAACCGCCGGTTAAAGGAGATTTGGCGGCTACCACCGTTTTCCCGGTGTTGGGAGCCGGGATACCAGCAATTGGCCCCACGGTAACAATCAGTTTGTTTTCCGGACCTAGCGGGTCAATACCAGGCTTTAATTCATCCCAGAGAATCTTCAGAGCAAAGCCACGTCCGCCGACCCATTTGTGAGCAAAGTCTTCACCAAAGTGTTCAACTTTATGAGTGCGGTTTGTCAGGTTAATTCTTAAAATATTTCCTGTCCAGCCATACATATTTCTACCTCCCGTTTAATATTAGACATTACGGATAACATAATCCGGAATTTTAGTCAACAAAAAACAGGGTTAAGCGGGCGGAAACAATAAGATTTTGTAGCCAGATTTTAGGCTTGGAGGCCGCTTTGGTGGACTGAATTCGGCTAAGAAAATTATTGTCTTGTAAAGACCTGTTTTTTGAGTAAAATAAAAGAAGAAATGGAGAGGGTAAATGGCTAAAAAATTGTACAGGTCAACTCAACAGAAAATGTTAGGCGGCGTTTGTGCCGGGCTGGCTGAGTATTTTGACCTGGATGTTTCTCTCGTCCGCCTGATCTTTGTTGGTCTGGCCCTGATGACAGCTTTACTGCCCATGACTCTTTTTTACCTGATTGCCTGGCTGGTGATTCCTCCGTCTCCAGTTCGTAAGCCCGAATCTTGAGGAGCGGTCATTACTGAAGATGAAAATAGCCGGAGAGATAAATTTCCGACACATAGCCATTGAAGGGGTTTTCAAGTCCAGGAAAACTCTCCTGGCCCACTTACTGAGTCAGAAAATCGGGGGACAATTAGTTCTGGACCAGACCGGCAACCCCTACCTGAAAGATTTTTACCAGGAAAAAGAAGGGGCGGCCTTCTTGGCGCAGTTAATTTTTCTGGCCAACAGGTATCATCAGCAGTCCAGACTTCTCCAGCGTGACCTGTTTGTAGAAAGGGTTATCTGCGATTACCTGTTCGAAAAAGATAAAATATATGCCTACCAGACGCTAACGGATGATGAGTTAATGGTCTATGAAAGAATATACGGTATCCTGGCTGAGCGCGTGCCACGGCCGGATCTGGTCATTTACCTGCAGATATCTCTGAAAACTCTTATCCGGAGAATTGAAAAAGAAGGTGACCCCACGGAGAAAAACATTTCCGAAAAATACCTGGAAGATTTAATTGAGGCTTATGACTATTTCTTTTTTAACTACAAGTCAACGCCCTTGCTGGTCATTAAGGCTGACGAACTGGATTTTTCTCAGGACGAACAGGTCTGGGAAATCATAGAACAGATAAAACAGATGACCCGGGGCACTCTTTTTTATGTCCCGCAAAGTTTTAAAGCAAAATAAGTGAAAAAGTGATAGAATTGTAGGCGAGCTCAGAGGTGGATGGCCACCCTGAGACTCAGAGCCAGCCTTTAAGCGAAGAGGTGCTTTACCCTGAGCCCGAAAGGGCAGGGGAGAAAGAAAGGAGATACTATGACGCAAACGCCAACCGAACGGGTGACCGTCTGTTATTTGCAGGAGCTTAAAAAACAAAAGCAAAAAATAACTGCCCTCACGGCCTATGATTATCCGGTAGCCAGACTTCTTGATGAGGCCGGGGTTGATATTATTCTGGTGGGGGATTCCCTGGGCATGGTCGTTCTCGGCTACGAAAACACCCTGCCGGTGACTATGGAGGAGATGATCCATCACACCAGAGCTGTAGTCCGGGCCAGAAAAAGAGCTATGGTCATTGGTGATATGCCCTACCTTTCCTTCCATCTTTCATTAAAAGATTCAGTGGCCAACGCCGCTAGGTTTATTAAAGAGGCCGGGGCTGATGGAGTTAAACTGGAGGGTGCTACCCCCCAGCGAGTTCAACTGGTAGAAGCACTGACTGAGGCCGAAATTCCGGTCATGGGACACGTGGGCCTTACTCCCCAATCCGTCAGGCGGCTGGGAGGTTTTAAAGTCCAGGGCACAGAAGAAGAAAAAGCAGAAGCCATTTTCCGTGGAGCTCTGGCCTTGGAAAAAGCCGGGGCTTTTGCTCTGGTGCTGGAATCAATTCCAGCAGAGTTAGCTCGGGAAATAACTTCGGCGGTGAAAATTCCGACCATTGGCATCGGGGCTGGTCCTGATTGTGATGGACAGATACTGGTGGTCAATGATATGCTTGGTTTAACTAGCGGTTATCTGCCCAGGTTCGTCAAAAAGTATGCAGAACTCGGTCAGCAGATAAACCAGGCTGTTTCTCAGTACCTGGAGGAAGTGCGGACCGGTCTTTACCCCGAAGACCAGCACTGCTATCATTTAAAGCCTGAAAAAGCTGGTCTGGCCAGGAAAATTAAAAATAAAGTGTTGAAAGAAGGGTCCGAGGCCCCAAAGCGAAAGAGAAAATAAATAGAAGCGAAGAGAAAATAAACAGAGAAGCGGCTGTTTTATTTTTCCTTGGAGAACAGGACCGAAAGAGGAAACCGGAAAAAAAAATTAAAAAGGACAACAAAAATGGAAATAGCCAGAACCATTGAGGAAGTAAAACAGAAAGTCCAGGACTGGAAAAAGAGCGGGTTAAAAGTTGGCTTTGTGCCAACCATGGGCTATCTCCATGAAGGGCACTTGAGCCTGGTGCGGGAAGCCAGGAAACGGACTGACCGGGTGGTGGTTTCTATTTTTGTCAACCCCACGCAGTTTGGGCCGAATGAAGATTATCAGGTTTATCCGCGTGATTTTGACCGTGACCGGGAGCTTTTATCAAAAGAAGGTGTGGATTTAATCTTTTATCCTTCCGTAGAAGTTATGTATCCCGAAGGATATAAAACTTACGTGGAAGTAAAAGACCTGCAGGACCGGTTGTGCGGTCGTTCCCGGCCAGGTCATTTCCGGGGAGTGTGTACGGTGGTGCTTAAGCTTTTCAACATTGTTCAGCCCGAGGAAGCTTTCTTTGGCTGGAAGGATGCCCAGCAGGTTATCATCCTGCAAAAAATGGTAGAAGACCTTAACCTGCCGGTAAAAATTGTGCCGCTCCCTCTGGTCAGAGATGATGACGGACTGGCTTTAAGCTCAAGAAATACTTACCTTAGTCCGGAAGAAAGAAAAGCGGCTCTGGTTTTAAGCCGCAGCCTGGACCTGGCGGCCGAACTTATAAAAAGCGGGGAAAAGAGGGCGGAAGTGATAAAAAACAGAATGCTGGAGCTTATTCAGCAGGAACCGCGAGCCCGGGTTGATTACGTGGAAATAGTTGACCTGAGAACCCTGGAACCACTGGAGCAGGTCCAGGATAACACCCTAATTGCTCTGGCTGTTTTTATCGGCCGGACCAGGTTGATTGATAATTTGCGGATAATTTCAGGAGGTCTGGAAAAATGATCGTTTCTTATCTTAAGTCCAAAATTCATCGGGCGCGAGTGACTTACAGTGAGATTGATTACGAAGGAAGTCTGGGCTTGGATGAAGAATTAATGAATGCTGCCGGCCTGAAGGAATTTGAAAGAGTAGAAGTCTACAACGTAACTAACGGTGAAAGGTTTGCCACTTACCTGATTAAGGAAAAACCGGGTTCTGGCCGCGTCGGGGTTTACGGCGCTGCTGCCCACAAAGCCCGGGAAGGCGATATCATCATCATTACTTCTTACTGCAGTCTGACTGAAGAGCAGGCTGAATTTCACCGGCCCCGCGTGGTGTTGCTGGATGAAAACAACCGGATAAAGATGGTCAAGAGTTGAGGCCCGGTAGGAGCAGGGGCAAATTTTCTTTTCCAGAAATCATAGATTTATGGCGTGAATATAGAAGGGGATTGAAACAAATCCAGCATGATTCTGGTTCTAACGAACCATCAGATAGCTTTAGCGACCTGGATTCCAGGCAGCCATAATTAAACAAACATCTGGTTATTTTTTCCGGTTAGAAAAGGGGAAATGCGGTTAATTTCTTCAGGCGACGGATATTATATATAGCCCCGTAGCGGCAGATATCCAGCCCGAAATTTCCGGGAATAATCCTTATTCCAGATGGTAGTTCGGAGCTTCCTTGGTGATGATGACGTCATGCACATGGCTTTCCCGCAGGGCAGCGGTGCTGATTTTTATAAACCTGGCTTTTTTCTGCAATTCTTCAATCGTCCGGCAGCCTGCATAGCCCATACCAGCTTTGAGGCCGCCGACCAGCATCTGGATGATAGAGACAGCACTTCCTTTGTATGGCACCCGGCCCTCAATTCCTTCAGGCACGAGCTTGGTTGTTTCTGATACTGCATCCTGAAAGTAGCGGTCACGGCTGCCTTCTTTCATGGCTTCAATGGAGCCCATGCCCCGGTAGGTCTTGTAAGCCCTTCCCTGGTAAATAACAACTTCGCCAGGTGACTCATCCGTGCCGGCCAGCAGGTTGCCCAGCATAACCGAAGAAGCGCCAGCAGCTATGGCCTTGGTGATGTCACCTGAATACTTGATGCCGCCGTCAGCAATCAGCGGTATGTTATGCTTGCTGGTTACTTTGTAAACATCGGCTATGGCTGTAATCTGGGGAACACCAATTCCGGCAATGACACGGGTGGTGCAGATAGAGCCCGGGCCAATACCCACTTTGACGGCATCTACACCCAGCTTGATTAAATCCTCGGCTGCTTCCGCGGTGGCAATGTTTCCAGCGATAAGGTCAATTTCCGGGTAAGCCTGCCTGATTTTTTTCACCGTCTCCAGAACTCTTTGAGAATGGCCGTGGGCGGTGTCCACGACAATTACGTCACAGCCAGCCTTGACCAGAGCGGCCACCCGGTCCATAACTTCTGCACCTACACCTACGGCTGCCCCAACTCTCAACCGGCCCAGCTTATCTTTGGAAGCCAGCGGGTATTGAATGCGCTTGAGAATATCCTTGTAGGTGATCAAACCTTTCAGATGGTAGTTTTCATCAACAATCAGGATTTTTTCCACTTTATGCTTATGAAAGAGTTTTTCTGCTTCTTCCAGCGGGGTTCCAACCGGTACGGTCACCAGCTCTCGGGTCATTACTTCTGAAACAGGTATGTCCAGCCGGCTTTCAAAGCGAATATCCCGGTTCGTAAGGATACCCACCAGCTTGTTGTTTTCGTCGGTGACGGGCAGGCCAGAGATCTTGTATTTTTTCATCAATTCAATGGCCTGGTGGATTTTATCCGTCGGCCGCAGGGTGATAGGTTCCACAATCATACCGCTTTCGTGCCTTTTAACCTTGTCCACTTCTTCGGCCTGGGCTTCTACAGACATGTTGCGATGGATGATGCCAATTCCGCCCTGTTGGGCCAGACAGATGGCCATGCGGGAGGTGGTGACGGTGTCCATGGCCGCGCTGAGGATGGGAATTTTTATCTGGATGTTTCTGGTCAGCCAGGTCGTGACCTCAGCTTCTGTGGGCAGAACATCAGATTTGGCCGGGAGGATAAGCACATCGTCAAAAGTTAAACCTTCTTTTAATTTTTCCTCCAGCATATTTATCCTCCTCGTTGGGTTAATGTTTTTTCTTTTTGCCCGGGATGAGCGGTCGAGCCTGCTTGAGGTAGACACCACCCGCAGCGGCCGCAGCCTGCGCTGGTTTCTGGTAGTAGATGGGCTGTTCTTTATGCCTGGGCATTTCCGTTTCCACCACCGGCTGGATCAGGAACAGATAACGCACGGCATCTTCTTCAATCCGGTCCAGCATTTGCTGGAACATTTCATAACTTTCTTTTTTATATTCAATAAGCGGGTCGCGCTGCCCGTAACCACGAAGGCCAATGCCTTCCTTGAGATAATCCATTTCCAGCAGGTGGTCTTTCCAGCGGGCATCTATAACCTGAAGGAGAATCAGCCGTTCAAACTCCCTCATTCTTTCTGGTCCTAAAAGCTTTTCCTTCTGTTCGTAGACTTCTCTGATGTATTTAGAAAGGGCCGAGAAAAGTTCTTCGTAGGTAATTTCATCCCACTTAAGGTTGAGCTGATTCAGGTCGATGGAGAACTGAGCATGCAGGGCCTGCTGCAGGGCTTCTCTATCCCAATCATCAGGATGTTTATCTTTATTGGCGTACTGATCCAGGTACCACTCGAGGAGGGAATCAAACAGGTTGAGGAAATAATCGCGGAGGTCCTTGCCTTCCAGTATTTCCCGGCGCTGACGGTAAATCGTCTCGCGCTGCATGTTCATGACATCGTCATATTCCAGCAGGTGCTTTCTGATGCTGAAGTTCTGAGCTTCCACTTGCTTCTGGGCTCGCTCTATGGCTCTGGAGACCATCGGATGCTGGATGGGCACGCCTTCAGCCATGCCGATTCTGGACATCAGACCGGAGAGCCGGTCTGAACCGAAGATACGCATAAGGTCATCTTCTAGGGAGAGGTAGAAACGTGAGGAACCCGGGTCTCCCTGGCGGCCAGCTCGACCTCGTAACTGATTATCAATGCGTCTTGATTCGTGTCGTTCAGTACCGATGATGTGAAGGCCGCCAAGAGCTACGACTTTTTCGTGCTCTTCCTGGGTTATTTTGAGAGCTTCTTCATAGGCTTTCTGGAATTGTTCAGGGGTGGCTTTAGCCGGGTCCAGGCCGGCTTTTTTCAGAGCTTCTTTAGCCAGAAACTCTGGGTTACCGCCCAGCAGAATATCCACGCCACGGCCAGCCATGTTGGTAGCAATGGTCACCGCTCCGATTCTTCCGGCCTGGGCGATTATTTGCGCTTCAAGTTCGTGGTATTTGGCGTTGAGCACCACGTGCTTGATGCCCTTTTTCCTGAGCATTTCGCTCAACTTTTCTGATTTTTCAATGGAGATGGTACCAACCAGCACCGGGCGGCCAATTTTATTTAGCTCAATAATTTCTTCCACCACGGCGTTCCATTTTTCCCGGGCGGTTCGGTAAATCACGTCTGGGTATTCAATGCGCCGCAGGGGCTTGTTGGTCGGAATTTCCACTACATCAAGTTTGTAGATGTGCATGAATTCTGCGGCTTCGGTGGCGGCCGTCCCGGTCATGCCAGCCAGTTTTTTGTACATGCGGAAGTAATTCTGGAAGGTGATGGAAGCCAGGGTCTGGTATTCTTCTTCTACCTTGACGCCTTCTTTGGCTTCCAGGGCCTGATGCAGACCATCGCTGTAGCGCCGTCCGGGCATCAGGCGGCCGGTAAATTCATCTACAATGATGACCTGGCCATCTTTCACCATGTAATCCACATCGCGCTTGAACAAGAAGTGAGCTTTAAGCGATTGGTTAATAGCATGTACCAGGTCCATGTAGTTAAGGTCGTAGAGGTTGGGAACACCAAAGTACTTTTCCGCTTCAGCCACACCGTTTTCGTTTAAAGCCACGGTTCTGGTTTTTTCATCCAGAGTAAAGTGTTTATCTTTTTGCAACCGGCGAACAAATCTGTCAACTTTATAATAGAGCTGGGTTGATTCCTGAGTGGGACCAGAGATGATGAGGGGCGTTCTGGCTTCGTCAATCAGGATGCTGTCCACCTCATCCACGATGGCATAATTAAATTCCCGCTGCACCACATCTTCCAGGCGGAATTTCATGTTGTCCCGCAGGTAATCAAAGCCGAATTCGTTATTAGTGCCATAGGTGATGTCTGCGGCGTAGGCTTGCTTGCGCTCCGCATCTCCCATCTCATGCTGGATGACACCAACGCTCAAACCGAGAAACTTGTAGATGGGGCCCATCCATTCGGCATCACGCTTGGCCAGGTAATCGTTAACGGTGACGATATGAACGCCCTTACCTTCCAAGGCGTTGAGGTAAGCAGGCAGAGTGGCCACCAGGGTTTTACCTTCACCGGTTTTCATTTCGGCGATTTTTCCCTGGTGCAGGACAATACCACCCATGAGCTGGACGTCAAAATGACGCATCCTGACGGTACGCCGGGCAACTTCCCGGACCACGGCAAAAGCCTCTACCAGAAGGTCATCAAGAGTGGCGCCCTGGCGCAGTTTTTCTTTGAATTCGGCCGTTTTGGCCTGGAGCTGGGCATCGGTCAGCTTCTGGATTTGCGGCTCAAGGGCGTTTATGGCCGCAACATAAGGCTGGAGTTTTTTCAGGTCCCGTTCGTTCTTGGTCCCGAAGATTTTAGTTAAAAGCCATTTCCACATTTACTAATTTTTAACAGAAAGCCGGCTTAAAGTCAATTATACCCGGTATAAACAGCAGCAGATGCCTGTCTTTAACGCCACTTGGATTTTAAGCCGAAGATCAGGCTGCCTAAGGCCAGGCAAGTAAGACCCATAACCAGGATGGAAGTTCTGGAAATTAACAGGGAAAATCCGATGGACAGGCAAAGTATCAAACCCGTCAACGGAATAACATCAGGATATTTTTTGTTTTTCTTCTCCAGGCGCAGTGCGCTGATGTTGGCCAGGGAATAATAAAAAAGAAGCGAGAAAGAACTAACAGAAACAACCCGCGCCAGGTCGAAAGAATAAGCCAGGATAGACATCAGCAGGCCAGAAGCCCAGACCCCGTAGACCGGGGTTTTCCAGCGGGGGTGGATGATTTGAAGAAAGCCAGGTAGGTCTTTTTCTCTGGCCATAGCCAGAAGCATGCGAGAAACTCCCAGAATTCCGGTTAACAAAACGCTGGCGGTAGCCAGCAGTCCCCCGAGGCCGACAAGCGGCACAGTCCAGCGCAGGCCAGTCTGCTTGATAGACAGGGAAAGGGGAGCGCCGGAATGACTCAGTTTCTGGGCTCCAACCAGGCCTATGGCTACAAAGGTGACCAGAAAATAAACAATTGTGGATACCACTAGGGAAATAATGATAGCCAAAGGCACATTTCTGGCTGGATTTTTCACTTCTTCTGCTAACACGGCCACACGGGCAAAGCCCTGGAAGGCGAAAAAGATGATAGCCGCCCCTAGGAAAAGCCCCTTTGGCGAAACCTGGAAAGGCTTAAAATGCTCGAGTCGGATGAAAAAGACTCCTACCAGAAAAAAGGTCAGGAGAATTCCGAGTTTAAGAAAAACCAAGAGGTTATTAAGAGAGGCAGATTCTTCCAGACCAAGGGAATTAATAACCGTAAAAAATATAATCAACAAAGTGGCTATCAGATTAACGCTCAACCTTGAAAATCCGGTCAGCTCCACCAGGTAGTGAGCAAAGCTTAGGGCTACCACAGCCCCGGAAAAAAGGTTGGAAACGACCCAGGTCCAGCCGACCAGGAAGCCGGCAAACGGGGAGACCAGCTTTCTGGAATAATAATAAATGCTGCCTTCGGCCGGTCTCCAGGCAATTAGCTGAATGAAGCTGAGGGCCGTAAACATAGTAGCTACGGCTGCCAGCAGGAGCGACATTAGTAAAGCCGAACCGGCCAGGCCAGCGGCCACACCGGTTACAGCAAAAATGCCTGCTCCGATGGTGGCGCCGATGCTAATGGCCGAAGCAGAAAGGAGGCTGAGCTCCGGCTTTATTTCTGTTCTCTGGTTGGCATTAATCAGTTCAGACATTTTTAATCATCTTCCTGCACCAGGCTGATAGCCCATTCCGGGTAAGGGGCCTTTGAGCCTTTAACGGCATGCCACAGAATGCGGTTGAGCACTGACTCCGGGCAAGCATCAACGTTTTTGAAGTTCAAACGGCTGGAAATCACGGCCTGCTTTCTTAACAGCCTGTCAGCAATCTGATGCGGCTCAGGATTAAGCTCGTCCAGGGGTATTCGGTTGGACACGGCTATAAAAGGTCGGAAGTC
>Ga0334722_10003223_pt1 | contig 17756 bp, 31 predicted proteins | sample C3_bottom_MG_FD_207210 | JGI IMG/M metagenome (GOLD analysis project Ga0334722, IMG submission 207210) | Sediment microbial communities from Yellowstone Lake, YNP, Wyoming, USA - C3_bottom | ecosystem: Environmental > Aquatic > Freshwater > Lake > Sediment | place: USA: Wyoming | collected...
ATTGCTCACGTACCCTATGCCAGCGCGCAGCACAACCTGCAAATCAAGGGCACTGTCATCTGCAGACAACTCCACAATCTTCAAGCCAGGATTCAGAATTTTTACCAACGAATTCTTCTCGAAATCTTCGGCAGTTACAACGCATCTGCCTTGGCGTTTCAAGGAAAGCGTCGCCTCATCTCCATCAAGAATCGAGACTTGGAGATTTCGGACATTGAAAATGATCTCCTGAAGGTCTTCCTTGATACCGGGAAGTGTCGTAAACTCGTGCAGTGCACCGTTCACTCTGATCGCCACCGGAGCACAGCCACGAATAGAGGAAAGCAGTACGCGACGAAGCGCGTTCCCCATCGTGACCCCATATCCATGCTGCAACGGCTCGAAGACGAATTTGCCGTACTCCTTGGTCTCCTCAGCAGAAGTCAGTCTGATACCTTCAAGCCCTTCTATCATGGCAAGCTCCCTACTTCGAGTAATACTCGATAACAAGACGCGTGTTGATCGGAAGCCCAATCTGCTCGGCCGTGGGAATGCTCAGGACCGTGCCTTCAAATTTGTCAGCATTGAACGTAAGCCACTGAGGTGTAGCCGGCTTGCTCGCAACAGATTCCTGCACAGCTATCATGGACTTTGCCGTGTCGCTGAGCGTGATGACGTCGCCAACCTTGACCTGATATGACGCTATATCAACACGATGGCCATTGACAAAGACATTTCCATGGCACACCAATTGGCGAGCAGACTTACGACCTGGCTGAATGCCCATGCGGAAAACGACGTTATCCAGCCGGCGCTCAAGAAGCTCCAGAAGCTTTCCACCAGTTGGAATTGCCTTCTGTGAATTGGCAAGAGCAAAATAGCTCCTGAACTGGCGCTCTGCCAATCCGTAGGCAAGACGAAGCCTCTGCTTCTCCTTGAGGTGAAGCTCGTAGTCGCTGTCCTTACGGAACTTCTGATCGACTCCGTGCTGCCCGGGGCCCATCTTCCCCCGTTCCAGCGGGCACTTGCTGCTCGAGCAGCGCGAACCCTTCAGGAAGAGCTTGGTATTAAGTGCGCGGCACTTCCGGCACGATGCATCAATATATCTCGACATTGGCGCCTCCTATACCCTTCGAATCTTGCGCGGTCGGCATCCGTTGTGCGGGATGGGCGTCACGTCCTTGATGGACGAGACATTCAGACCAGCAGACTGCAGAGCACGGACGGCGATCTCGCGGCCGGAACCAGCGCCCTTCACAAAAACATTGACTCTTGACATACCCATTGCGATGGCCTTCTCGGCTGCCTTCTGAGCGGCAACCTGGGCTGCAAACGGGGTTCCCTTCTTCGAGCCCTTGAAACCACTGCTTCCCGATGAGCCCCAGCACACAGTATCACCCTGTGCATCGGTGATGGTCACCAGAGTGTTGTTGAACGATGAAAAGACATATGCCTTCCCTTCGCCAACAACGCGTTTCTCTTTCTTGCGCTTGACTACCTTCTTCTTAATATCTGCCATGAGGTCCCCTTTGCCTAAGCCTTGGATGCTTTGGAACCGACAGTCTTCTTCGGTCCCTTGCGCGTGCGAGCGTTGGTCCTCGTGCGTTGGCCACGAACGGGAAGCCCCCTCTTGTGTCGAACGCCACGGTAACAGTTAATCTCCATCAGCCTGCGGATATTTGTCGATACCTCACGTCGAAGGTCTCCCTCAACGACGAGGTTATCATTGATTGCCTTCTGGATTGCAAGGATCTCACTTTCAGTGAGGTCCTTGACCTTCTTGTCCTCGGGCACTCCAGCAACGCTGCAAATCATCTTATAGTTGGACTTGCCGATGCCATAGATGTAGGTCAGGGCAATGCCCACCTTCTTTCCGGCAGCGAGATCTATACCACTAATACGAGCCACTATTCCTCCTTTACTTACCCTGGCGCTGCTTGTGCTTTGGATTCTCGCAGATCACCATGACGGTACCATTGCGCTTCACGATCTTGCACTTGGCACAAATCTTCTTAACAGACGGTCTCACTTTCATAGGTGGCTACTCCTTTCAGCTCTTCGACACTTACAGTCGGTAGGTGATACGTGCTTTTGAGAGGTCATAGGGTGTAATCTCAAGCCTTACCTTGTCTCCGGGAAGGATCTTGATGAAGTTGAGCCTCATCTTTCCGCTGATATGCGCCAGCACAATTTTGCCGTTGCCCAATTTCACGCGGAACATTGTCCCCGGAAGTGTTTCCAGTATGACACCCTCTGTCTCTATTACTTCTTTCTTGTTCATGGCTGTGTCAGAATGACAGGACCAAGAGCAGTGACGGCAATCGTGTGCTCAAAATGAGCACTTTTGCGACCGTCAGCGGTGACTACAGTCCAGCCATCGTCAAGAACGCGGACAGCACTGCTGCCAGCATTTACCATGGGTTCGATCGCAATCACCAGTCCCTCCTTAAGGAGAATACCCGTGCCATCCTTGCCGTAGTTTGGAACCTCAGGATCCTCATGAAGTTCCTTTCCCACACCATGGCCAACATAGTCGCGCACGACGCTCATTCCTTGTCCCTCGGCTATCTGCTGAACGGCATGGCCGATGTCACCCAGGCGGGCGCCCACATGCACGGCGTCGATCCCGGCATACAGGCTTCTCCGTGTCGTTTCAATGAGCTTTGCATCCTCAGCTGTCACAGACCCGCAGGCAACAGTAATTGCTGAATCGGCATACCAGTCCTCATAGATAAGCCCAAGGTCCAACGAAACGACATCTCCAGACTTCAGAACGCGGCGCCCGGGAATACCGTGAATGACCTGCTCATTGACCGACACGCACAGTGATGCTGGATAGCCGCTGTAGTGCAAGAAAGCGGGAACTGCACCCAGTTCTCGGATGTGACGCTCCGCCGCCCGGTCAAGTTCGCCAGTCGTCACTCCGGGAGCTACCATGGTTCCAATTTCCTGCAGCACCTGACCCAGCTTGGACCCGGCTACGCGCAGGTGCTCGATGTCAGAGGGTGACTTAAGCCTGATCATCAAGAACCCTTCGCATCTCGGCGAAAACGACATCCGGAGTCTGCGTCCCATCAACCGTAACAAGTTTTCCCTGGTCACCATAGTACCCAATCAGGGCCTTTGTTATTGCCTCATAGGTGGCCATTCTGGTCCGGACGCTCTCATCTTGGTCATCTTCGCGCTGTATCAGTGTTGCTCCGCAGAGGTCACAAACTCCTTCCCTCTTTGGTGGCTGATAGTATATGTTGTACACGCTGCCATCGTTGGGGCAGACACGCCGCCCAGAAATGCGGCGAAATGCCGTGTCCATTGGCAGATCAACATATACGGCTGCTGTCAAGCCAAGGCTTTGCTTTGTCAGATAGTTGTCGAGAAATGCGGCTTGAGCGACAGTTCTCGGATACCCGTCCAGAACGAAGCCTGCTTGCGCCTCCTGGGTCGACAGAAACGATTCGACGACAATCAGGTTCACATCTTCGTCGCTCACAAGACCCCCAGCATTGATCTTGGCCGAAATCTCGGCGGGCAGCTTTCCCTCCCGCCGAAGATTCCGGAAATACTCACCACTCGAGAATGTTGGCACTCCATAGGCACGAGCAATCAGCGCCCCTTGAGTGCCCTTCCCTGATCCTGGCAATCCTAACAGAATGATACGTGGATGTTGCATCATTATTTCATGAACCCCTTGTAGTGCCGCATCATCATGTAAGCTTCGATCTCCTGAACGGTCTCGAGTGCCACTCCGATGATGATGAGCAACGACGTGCCACCAAACGCAAACGCCGAAATCTGCTGGTTCCTCATCGCAATATTGGGCACAATAGCAAGAAATGCCAGGAAAATTGCAGTCGGAAGCACGATTCGATCGAGCACATTCTTGATGTACTGCGCAGTTGCATCACCAGGGCGCACACCGGGTACATAGCCGCCATACTTCTTGAGGTCATCGGCAATCTTCGCAGGATCATACGTAATCTCAGTATAGAAGTATGTGAAGAAGATGATCAGAAAGAAGAAGCTGACGTTATGAGCAACTGTCCCCGAACTGGTCAGAGGCTGCGCGATGTGAACATAGAACCAGGAAGTAGACCAGAACTGTGCCACGGTTGCGGGAAACATCAAAACGGTCGAGGCGAAGATGATTGGCAGCACGCCCGCCTGGACAAGCTTCAGTGGAATATACGTCGATTGACCACCATAGACTTTACGCCCAACAACACGCTTCGCATACTGCACGGGGATCTTCCGTTCTCCCTCGTATGCAAACAGCACGAGAAGCAGCAGTACTATGGCTCCCACGATGCCACCGATGAGCCCAATCACGCTCAGAGACTTCGCCTGAGCAAGCCCAAATGCCTGAGCAAGCCCAACAGGAATGCGGCTAACGATGCCGGCAAAAATGATCAGCGAAACACCATTGCCGATGCCGTGTTCGGTCATGATTTCACCAAGCCAGAGAACGATATATGCACCAGCCGTCAGGCTGAGAACAATCAACAGCTTGACAAAGAAACCCGTGCTCGACAGATATTTCTGGAAGATGGCCACAACGCCAAACGACTCAATGACCGCCAGCCCAAGAGTAAGGTAGCGAGTGTATTTGGCAATCTTCAGCTGACCCTCCTTGCCCCCCTCCTTGCGAAGCTCTTCGAGAGCGGGAATGACCGACCCAAGAAGTTCGATGATGATCGAAGCGTTAATGTACGGCAGGACACTGAGCGAGAAGATAGCAAAGTTCGCGATACCTCCACCCGAGAACAGGTCCAGCAGGCCCAGAAAACCACCCTTGCCAACCAGCTGCGCCACAGCGGCACGGTCAATGCCAGGCACTGGGATATACGTGCCAAGCCTGATGACCACAAACATCATCAGAGTGAATAGTATCCTGTTGCGCAGCTCCGGAAGCCGGAAGGCTCTTCTCAGCGTCTCAAACATCAGACCACCTCGCAGGTGCCGCCCGCCTTCTCAATCTTCTCACGAGCAGAAGCCGAGAAACCAGACGCACGAACCTGCACCTTGGTTGTCAGCTCACCATCTCCCAGAAGCTTCACGGGAGCGTTGTAAAGAGCGTTCAAATCAAGCGGCATTTCGCCTTCGTATCCCTCGAGTGCTCCAACGTTGACGGCAACGTAGACCGTTCGAACTGGCGGTCTGAACCCCTTTTTCTTAGGAAGGCGTCGATAAAGCGGAGTCTGTCCACCCTCAAACCCGACACGCTTGCTGCGCCCAGAGCGCGCCTTTGCACCTTTACGGCCATATCCGCTCTGCTTGCCCTTGCCGCTGCCAGCCCCACGACCAATGATCTTCGGGCTGTCAATAAAACCTCCAGGCCTGACTATTTCATTGAGTTTCATGAATGAGCCTCCGCAGCACGTGGTTCGGCATTCGTATGATCCTGCCGGCGCAAGTTGCGCATCAGTGTCATTTGCTCAATGTCGCGGAGCCCGTCAATGGTAGCCGTAGCAAGTGAAATGGCATTTGAGCTGCCAAGAGACTTCGTGAGCACATCCTGAACGCCGACTTTCTCCATGATCTGGCGGACCACACCACCGGCGACAATTCCCGTTCCTGTAACGGCTGGCTGAAGATAAACCCAGCCTGCGCCTGTACGCGTCTTTGTTGAAAAGGGAAGAGTCGTTCCCTTCAGCGTAAACGTGACCAGGTTGCGCTTGGCAGCGGTGACTCCCTTGGTAATGGCCAATGGAATTTCAACTGCCTTGCCAATGCCGATACCAACTTTGCCCTTCTTGTTGCCGACGACGACAAGAACTCTGAACTTCATTTTCTTGCCACCCTTGACGACCTTGGTAACACGGTCAATACTGATGACCGATTCTTCGAATTCTTTCGGTTCAAAAGAACGTCTTGCCACAGCTTCCTCCTAGAATTCCAGTCCCGCAGCACGCGCGGCTTCGGCAAGCGCCTTGATACGACCGTGGTAAGAATGCCCACCCCGGTCAAAGGCTACTGTCTTGATACCCATCTTGAGCGCTTTGTCAGCTATCTCCGAGCCAACCATCTGGCACGCAACCGTATTGTTGGCAGTCTCCATCTTGCCATCTGCCTTACGTTTGAGGTTCGACGCGGCAGCCAGGGTAATACCTTTGTCGTCATCGATAAGCTGAGCATACACATGCTTCAAACTTACGAAAACAGCCAGTCTGGGGCGATCAGCAGTCCCTGCGACCTTCTTGCGAATCCGGTCATGCCGCCTCTCGCGAGCTACTTCTCTATCGTGTTTGGTAATCATTGTTCCCCCTACGCACCAGACAAGGCTTTCTTGCCAGCCTTGATCCTGACTTTTTCGCCTGCATAGCGAATGCCTTTTCCCTTGTAGTGGTCTGGCACACGCACCTTGCGGACATTCTGAGCGAACTGTCCCAGCTTGACGGCGTCCGCGCCCGTTATAGCGATCTTGACATTGTCCGTCACTTCAACCTTGATACCCTCGGGAACCTTGACGAGCACCGGATGCGAATATCCAACAAGCAGTGTAAGAGTCCCGGCATCCACCGAGGCCTTGTAGCCGATGCCAACAATCTCGAGCCGCTTGACGAAACCCTCGGTCACGCCCTTGACAACACTGGAGAATCGTGCCGATGTCGTACCGTGCATGACATTCAGCGTCTCCTGATAGGCGGGATCGAGCACAAAACGCACCTGGTCCCCTTCAACGCTGTAGTCAATGTGCTCTGGAACTTCGAGCGTCAGTGATCCCCGTGGACCAGTAACTGTGAGCAGCCGACCCGTTTGCGCCACTGTCACGCCGGCCGGAATTGCTGTAAGTCTCTTGCCTATTCTCGACATGTGTCCCCCCTTACCAGACGAAGCAGATGACCTCGCCGCCAAGCCCTTCCTTGCGAGCCTGCACGTCGGTCATCAGTCCCTGTGGGGTGGAGATGATTGCTATGCCCGCTCCCATGAGAACGCGCGGCACTGCATCCTTCTTCACATATATGCGCCGACCTGGAACACTGATTCGTTTCAGGCCCGTAATGTACCGACCGCGAGTCTTCGTATACTTGAGATCCAGCTTCAAGTATTTCCGATTGTCGCGAACAATTTCCGAAACGCCCCCAACATAGCCCTGTTTCTTCAGAATGAGCGCCAGAGCGCTATTCATCTCCGAATACGGGGCAATGGTAGAGTCATGATACACCAGGTTTGCGTTCCTTACCCGGGTCAAGAAATCCGAAAGTGCGTCAACTCTGGACATGTCTCCTCCTCTACCAGCTAGCCTTCTTGACGCCCGGAAGCTTCCCTTCGAGTGCCATCTTGCGGAAGCACAGCCTGCACAGGCCGAACTCCCGATAGTACCCACGGGACCGCCCACAGATCTTGCATCTGTTGTGGGCCCTGGTCGAGAACTTGGGCTTGCGAAGAGCCTTGTTGATCATAGCTTTTCTTGCCATAGTGTCTCCTTACACCCTATCTCTGCCTGAACGGCACACCGAATGATTCAAGCAAGGCCTTGCACTCCTCATCGGTCTGTGCAGTCGTGGTGACGGTAATGCTCATTCCACGGGCCTTGTCCACCTTGTCATAGGAAATCTCAGGGAACACGAGCTGTTCCTTTAGTGCGAACGTGTAGTTGCCACGACCGTCGAAAGACTTGGGAGAGAGTCCCTTGAAGTCTCTGATACGTTCGAACACGACCGTAACGAGCTTCTCCAGGAAGGCATACATCCGAACGCCTCTCAGCGTTACAGCGACACCCACAGGGGCGTTCTTCCGAATCTTAAACGTCGCGATAGACTTCTTTGCCAATGTCACGATGGGCTTTTGCCCAGAGATCAGTCCGATCTCTTCAACACTGCTGTCGATGACCTTGGGGTTCTCAGTCGCCTCGCCAATACCTCGATTGATCGTGATCTTTGCGATGCGCGGGATCTGCATCACATTGCCATACCCGAAGCGCTTCTGAAGATCCTTGCGAACCTCAGTTTCGTACTTGACCCTGTAAGCGGCCGAGAAATCAGAGAGTTCGCGCTTGGCCACAACCTTGCTCTTGGCTGGCGCCTTCTCCTTCTTCGTCGGAACGGCTGCCGGAGCGGCCTTCTTGGTTACTTCTTTAGCTGCCATATCATGCCTCCTTACGCTCTATCGATCGTCTCGCTGCAGACTCTGCACGAGCGAATGGACTTACCGCCCTCGACGAGACGATGAGCAACTCTGGTCGGCTGGTGGCAGTTGGGGCAAATAAGCATGACCTTGCTGGCAAGAATGGGGGCCTCACGCTTCGCGACCTTGCCCTGTGGCATCTCCTGTGTGGGACGAAGGTTCTTGGAAACCATGTTGATCCCCTCTACCAGCACTCTGCCGGTAGTCGGAATCGTCCTGATGACCTTGCCTTTGCTCCCCTTGTCTTTGCCCGAAAGAACGACAACAGTATCGCCCTTTCGAATGTTCATGAACTTCAATGTACCCTTCATAGTCAACTCCTACACAACTTCCGGTGCGAGCGAGGCAATCTTGAGATACCCCTTGTCACGCAGCTCCCGGCAAACCGGCCCAAAGATACGCGTTCCCTTGGGGTTGCCGTCATCATCGATCAGAACCGCAGCGTTCTGGTCAAACCGCACCAGACTGCCGTCGGGCCGACGAACTTCCCTCTTGGTCCGCACAATAACGCACTTGACGACTGCACCCTTAACAACAGCAGCATTTGGAGACGCTTTCTTTACAGTGACCACACACTTGTCACCAACGTGTCCAACCTGATGCTTGTTGTTGGTAAGAACCGTAATGATCCTCACTTCCTTGGCACCTGAATTGTCGGCGACGATCATATGGCTGTACGGCCTAAGCATGCTGTGCCCCCTCGGGAGCGGTTTCCACCCTGCTCACAACCTCGACAAGCCTCCAGCGCTTCGAACTGGAAATCGGCCGCGCAAATGCAACCGTGACCATATCCCCGACAGAGGCTAAACGCCTGCTATCATCAGCGTACAGCTTGGTTGTCCGCTGAGTGACACGACCAAATCTTCCGCGAACCATGCGCTTGACGCCAACGACGACTCGCCCTTCCTGCGCCTTGAGGACAATTCCTTTCTCAAAAACCTGTGCAGCCATTACTTGACCTCCTGCTTCTTCGACGCGAGCCCCATCGTGCGCTCATGCTCCACCGTCAAAATCTTGGCAATGTCACGACGGACTTCCTTCACGCGAGCCGTATTCTTCAGTTGACGCGTCGCAAGCTGAAATCTCAGGTTGAACAACTCCTGCCGGAGGTTGTCCATGCTTGCCTTAAGTTCAGCATCTGACATATCTCTCACTTTGTTGATCCTCATTAGCTCCCCCTTGATAAGAAGCGCGTCCTGATAGGCAGCTTAAAGGAAGCCAGTCTGGTAACGCGGCGAGCCTCATCTTCGGTGATACCGGACATTTCAAAGAGGATTCTCCCGGGCTTCACGACCGCAGCCCAATGATCGACGTCGCCCTTGCCTGATCCCATGCGGGTTTCCGCCGGCTTCTTGGTAATTGGCTTGTCTGGGAAGATACGGATCCACATCTTTCCCTTCTTGTGAATTGCCGATACCAGGGACAAGCGAGCAGCCTCAATCTGACGATCTGTCACGAGCGAACACTCCATGGCCTGCAGCCCGAATTCACCAAATGACAATTCGGCGCCACGCGTGGCCATTCCGCGCATCCTCCCGCGGTGCATCTTCCTAAACTTGGTTCTCACAGGTAATAGCATGTTGATCTCTCCTTGCTCAGTCTACGTCCTCACTGAAGAAGACCCTCTTGGGTGCATCTCCCTTGTAGAGCCACACCTTGACTCCAATACGGCCAAACTTGATAAGAGCTGGCTCATAGGAGTAGGTTACGTCAGCTTTCAAGGTCTGAAGCGGTACACGCCCCTCACGATACCACTCGGTGCGCGCGATCTCGGCTCCGCCGAGACGACCACTGCACTGAACTTTGATACCGCCTGCGCGAGCTCTCATTGCACGCTTGATGACCTGCTTCATAGCGCGCTTGTACGAGACACGCTTTTCAATATCCGCAACAATGCTCTGTGCAAGGATCTTTGCATCCAAGTCAGGGTGCTTGATTTCCTTGACATCGACGTGCAGGACTTCCTGCTTGTTTGTCAGCAACTTCTTGAGTTTGGCCTCGATCTTCTCGAGTTCAGCCTTGTTGCGACCGATCAAGGCGCCTGGACGCGCACTATGGAGACGAACAGTCACATTGAAGCCCTTTCGCAGAATCTCGATCTCAGAGATAGCGAAGTCACGCTCGATCTTCCCGATCTCACGGCGAATGTGATAATCCTCCAGGACAAACTCGCTGTAGTTCTTCTTTGACGCAAACCACTTGGACTCCCAATCCTGGGTAATGCCAAGCCTGAATCCATACGGATGTACTTTCTGGCCCACCTAAGCCTCCTCTTTCTCAGCTACGCAGATATAAATCCGTGAGAGGGGCTTACGGATGATGTCCGCACGACCCATGCCTCTCGGGGAGACTCTCTTGACTCCACCCTGCCCGTCGATGAGAATCTTTGACACATACAGCGTGTCACGGTTCATCTTGAAGTTGTTCTCCGCATTGGCTGCAGCAGAGAGCATGACCTTTTTGATCGTAACGGCAGGCCGATTGGGCAGCGAGTCGAGAATGGCAACCGCCTGGTCGATATTCTTTCCCCTCACGAGATCAGCCACTAGCCTTGTCTTGAAAGGAGAAAGCCGAACATGTTCAAGCTTTGCAAATGCTTCCATCTTGTACCTACCTCAATGCGCTGGTACGCGCTGTTGGAACTGTATGACCATGGAAGTTGCGGGTGAGAGCAAACTCACCAAGCCGGTGCCCGACCATAGCCTTCGATATGTAGACAGGGACATGAGTCTTGCCATTGTGGATGGCAATCGTATGTCCAACCATCTCTTCGACGACGAAAGAGCGGCGGCTCCATGTCTTGACGAGTTTCTTCTCGCCTTTTCGGTTCATTTCCAGGATTCTGCCAAGCAGACGTTCCTCAACAAAACCCTTGTTGGTCTTCGTATCGCTCATCGGCGTTCTCCTAGTTTATACGCTTCAAGATATACTTGTCAGACTGATTCTTCTTCTTGCGGGTCTTGTAGCCAAGAGTTGGCTTACCCCAAGGAGTCAGAGGTCCAGCATGTCCGACAGGAGACTTGCCTTCACCACCACCATGCGGATGGTCAATAGGGTTCATGGCGACGCCGCGCACGCTCGGACGGATACCCCGGTGACGCGAACTGCCAGCCTTGCCAAGCACTTCCTTGTTGTGATCAAGATTGCCGACCTGTCCAATCGTGGCCCTGCAATCCAGAGAAAACTTGCGGATTTCACCCGATGGCATGCGTACCTGCGCCCAACCAGCTTCCTTTGCCAGAAGCTGAGCTGAAGCACCAGCAGCCCGCGCCACATGAGCAGACTTTCCAGGGAACAGCTCAATGTTGTGAATGGTTGTTCCAAGAGGCATCTTGGCGAGCTTGGTATTGTTGCCCGGTCGGATCTCAACATTGTCGCCAGACATGACCGTCTCGCCTATCTTCAGACCCTCCGGCAGAAGAATGTATGTCTTCTTTCCGTTGGTATACTGCACAAGTGCGATAAGAGCAGAGCGGTTCGGATCGTATTCGATCTCGGCGACCTTGCCAGGAACATTGTCCATGTCTCGCGTGAAGTCGATCACCCGATAGAGTTGACGGGTGCCACCTCCCTGGTGGCGAACCATGATCTTGCCAGTGTTGTTCCGCCCTGCCTGCTTCCGCAAGCCAAAGGTCAGGGACTTCTCTGGAGTGTCCCGCGTAACCTCGGTGTGGATAAGCGTCTTTCTGGAACGAATTCCAGGAGACGTCGGTTTATATGATCTCACAATACTCATGGGGCACCCTCTATGAATTAGTGATGACGTCGATCTTGAAACCAGGCATCAACGCCACAATAGCCTTTTTCTTCGAAGGCGTCATGCCGATCGAAGCCTTTCTCATCCTTTTCTTGCCATGCGTCCTGAGGACGTTGACCCAAGCAACCTTCACCTTGAACATCTTCTCGACGGCATCCTTGATCTCCATCTTTGTCGAGTTCTTGACAACGATGAACTGGTATCTGCCCTCTTCAGTAAGGCTCATGCTCTTCTCGGTCACGATCGGATACAGCAGGATCTCTTTGCTCATGCATACACCTCCTCAGCACCCTTCAGGGCCTCTTCCGTGAAGACGACTGTGGAGTGCAGGAGTATGTCGTATGCATTCAGCTCCGAGAAGTGAAGCAAACCAAGTCGTGGCAAATTGAGACCCGAAAGCACCACTTCACCATTCTCTTCAGCAAACACCAACAGCGCGTTCTCTGGAATACCTCCGGCTTTCAGCGCCGCCAGGAGAGCCTTTGTTTTTGGCTGTTCCAACTTGAGTCCATGCAGGACAACAACAGCATTTTCGCCAGCTCTCTGCGCCAATGCACTGAGGATGGCGCTGCGCTTTGTGGATTTGTTCAGATCGAGCGTGAAATCCCTGGCCTTTGGACCAAAGACAACGCCTCCACCCTTCCACTGCGGAGCTCGTTTGTTGCCCTGACGGGCATGTCCGGTACCCTTCTGCTTCCAGACCTTCTTCTTGGTCTTATTGATTTCACTGCGGCCCTTTGTGTTGGCAGTTCCACGCCGCAGCCCTGCGAGAAACTTCTTGACACCCATATACATGGCCGTCTCATTGATGCTCGCGCCAAAAAGCCCTTCAGAGAGCTCAATTTCGCCAGCATCTGCGCCCATGACATCAATCATCTTCACAGTACTCATGTCTGTCCCTCTCAAGCCCTGATCGTCAGAAGAGCGTTGTCTGCGCCAGGAATGCTGCCCTTAACGACGAGCAGGTTCTTCTCAGCGTCCAGCGAGATCACTCTGATCCCAGTAACGGTCGTCACGTGATTGCCCATGCGCCCAGCCATCTTGTGATTCTTGAAAACGCGGCCGGGGGTCAGGCGGCACCCGATAGCTCCGACACGCCGAAGTCCCTTCGACCCATGGCTCTTGAACCAGCCAGCAAAGTGCCACCGCTTGACCGGACCCTGATAGCCCTTGCCCTTGGACACTGCCGTAATCGTCAGTGCCTCAAGACCTTCGAGAACGCTGACATCGACCTTCTGCCCAACAGTTCCTTCCATCCCGCGGAACTCTTTGAGGTGCTTAAGTGTTGGGACGCCAGCCTTCTTGCAGACGCCCGTTTCCGGCTTGTTAACAAGAGAGGCACGTACTTCGCCAAATCCAAGCTTCACGCCTTCGTAACCATTGCGCTCCTTTGTGAGTACATCAACAACGAAGCATGGCCCAGCCTGGATGACGGTAGCCGGCACGAACTTGTCCTCGTGAAACACACTCGTCATGCCAATCTTCTTGCCAATAATTCCCTTGCTCATCTCAGTCACCAGCCTACAGCTTGATCTCGATGTCCACGCCCTGCGGAAGATCAAGGCCCATAAGCGCCTTGGTGACCTCGGGAGTGGGGTTGCTGATCTCAATCAAACGCTTGTGAACGCGCATCTCAAATTGCTCGCGCGACTTCTTGTCAACGTGAGGCGACCGCAGCACCGTGAAAATGCTCTTCTCGGTGGGAAGCGGTATGGGGCCGGATACGCGGGCTCCAGCCTGTTGAATGATCTCAACAATTTTGCCGGCCCAGATATCCAGCGTTCTGTGGTCAAACGCTCTTAGCCTTATACGAACTTTTTGTTTCGCCATAGCAACTCCTTGGATGAATGACTGCCCGATTACTCCAGAATCTTGGTGACAACGCCGGCGCCTACCGTACGGCCACCCTCACGGATGGCAAAGCGGAGGCCTTCCTCCATGGCAATGTGTGTCATGAGGGTAACGGTCATCACCACGTTGTCGCCGGGCATCGCCATTTCCTGACCTTCCGGAAGGGCAATGGAACCGGTCACATCGGTGGTACGGAAGTAGAACTGGGGCTTGTAGCCGGGGAAGAAGGGCTTGTGACGGCCACCTTCTGCCTGGGACAGGATATAGACCTGTGCCTCGAACTTCGTGTGCGGGGTGATAGAGCCGGGCTTGCAGATGACCTGTCCACGGCGCACATCGTCATGCTCAACGCCACGGAGCAGAAGGCCAACGTTGTCGCCTGCCTCTCCATCGTCCAGCAGCTTGTGGAACATCTCGATGCCAGTGACAACGGTCTTGCGGGTCTCTTCTGAGAGGCCAACGATTTCGACGTTGTCGCCCATCTTGACAATGCCACGCTCAATACGGCCTGTTGCAACCGTGCCACGGCCGGTGATCGTGAAGACATCTTCGACAGCAAGCAGGAACGGCTTGTCTGTCGGACGGACGGGGGTCGGGATGTAGGAATCGACGGCGTCCATGAGCTCCCAGATCTTGTCAGTCCACTCATTCTTGCCACGCGAGCAGTCACCTTCATACTCCATGGCCTTCAGAGCAGAACCACGGATGATGGGGGTTGCATCGCCATCGAAGTCGTTCTTCTTCAGGAGGTCGCGCACTTCCATCTCAACGAGATCAATGAGCTCCGGATCATCCACCTGGTCCACCTTGTTGAGGAAGACCACGATCCTTGGCACGTTGACCTGGTGCGCAAGCAGGAGGTGTTCACGCGTCTGAGGCATGGGGCCTTCAGATGCTGCAACAACGAGGATGGCACCATCCATCTGGGCCGCACCGGTAATCATGTTCTTGATGTAATCTGCGTGCCCGGGGCAATCGATGTGCGCATAATGACGCTTCTCGGTCTCATACTCGGCATGGTGCGCATTGATCGTGACGCCACGGGCCTTCTCTTCCGGTGCGTTATCGATCTCGTCGTACCGCTTGACCGCCGTATGACCCAGGGTCGCAAGACACTTGGTGATCGCTGCAGTCAGCGTCGTCTTGCCATGGTCGACGTGACCAATGGTGCCGATGTTGACATGCGGCTTGTTACGCTCAAACTTCTCTTTCGCCATTATAACCTCCCGTGAAATGTGCTCTCACATAGACAATAAAGTGGAGCCCACGACCAGAATTGAACTGGTGACCTTATCCTTACCAAGGATACGCTCTACCAACTGAGCTACATGGGCTTGGTCGCGGGGGACCGATTTGAACGGTCGACCTTTGGGTTATGAGCCCAACGAGCTACCAGGCTGCTCCACCCCGCATTCCTCGCTGCTCTGTGCATCAGCACACAAACAGCACTATGTATACTACTCGAAAAGCACAAGAAGTCAATGACTATGAGAGCACCGGGTGCTCAGAGGAGGTCTTGCGCCGGGAAATGGTCCACATGGACCTGCGCTACACTCATCGCAAACACGTCGGTTCGGCGGAAAGGGGTTTGGCCCATCCCATCGGAGACCTCATGCCCACACGCAATTCCAGGGAACACTGACCCAAGGTGGGATATCTCTCCCCACAGACGAGTGTGCCCCCGGCAAAACAATGGAGCGGGAAACGGGATTCGAACCCGCGACAACCTGCTTGGAAGGCAGGGGCTCTACCACTGAGCTATTCCCGCCAGTGCAATGGTGGGCAGGGAGGGATTCGAACCCCCGTAGGCATTGCCAACAGATTTACAGTCTGCCGCCATTAACCGCTCGGCCACCTACCCACACTGGAGCCGACGACCCGAATTGAACGGGTGACCAGTTGATTACAAATCAACCGCTCTACCAGCTGAGCTACGTCGGCCTGCATCGAAGTAAGTATAGGTGCAAAGGCTCGTCTGTCAAGCTGCGGAGCAGGAAACACCTACGACAGAGCCTTGCCCAGCTTCCGTCTCGCCCGCGCAAGTGCATTTGAAACGGCGCTCTTCGCTATCTTCAGTTCAGCCGCGATGGCGTCAAGGCTCTCGCCAGCCAGATGCTTTTCAAAACAGGCGCGTTCGGCTTCGCTCAGCGTACTGGCAAGAGCTACCATATCTGCAACTTCCGACTCAGCAGGATCGCCGCCATGCATCACCTCGTTACCATCCAGATCTGCCGACAGCTCCACCCGGGTCCCAGTCGTCCGGCGGACCATATCGATAACCCTGTGAGACGCGACAAGAGCAACATAACTATCCATGGTCCCGCGGCGCGCATCATAGGTGCGAACAGCGCGAAGAAAGCCGAGTACCGCCTCTGCTAGACAGTCATCACGCTCGTTTGTCGCACCACAATACTTGTGGGCGATGAACTTGAGCAGGGGCATGTAGATGCCCAGTAACTCTTCAAATGATGTATCGTCGCCCTCCAGAAAGCGCTGTCTCAGGAGAGCAATGCTTTCGGGCGATCGACCGCTTCTAGGACTCGATGGCACGGAACAGGACGATTGCAAGCGCCGTGGAGACGTTCAGCGATTCAACGCCTGGCTTCATCGGAATTGTGATGAAGAAGTCTACATTCTTGCGTGTCAGATCACGCATCCCTGCGCCCTCGCTTCCAACAACAAACGCCGAGGGATGGGTGTACTTCTCTTTCCGATAATCATGGCCATCCTTCACATCCAAGCCATAGAGCCAGTATCCATCCTTCTTTAGCCGTTCCATGGCATAGGCGAGGTTTGCGACCACAGCTATCGGCAGCGCGAAGATCGTGCCAGCAGACGCAGAGACAGCAGCAGGCGAAAATGGACTTGTCCGGTCCTTCGTAACGATAAGCCCTCCAGCGCCAGAAGCTGCCACAACACGAATGATAGCACCAAGGTTGTGCGGATCCGTTACCTGGTCGACAAGGACGACAGAACGCTGTGCGGGAGACGCAGGCATAGCACCCATCAATGCATTGATGTCAAGCAGGCGAACCTTGCTGCACTGAGCTGCAACGCCTTGATGGGGCACGTCGCCAAGACTCTTCTGAAACCACGATCCAACCTTGTACTCCATTGCCACTCTCTGACGCGAAGCCTCTTCCTTGATCGCACGAACGCGGTCATCCTTGTCGGTGCCCGATTCAAAAATGATCTTCTCAATCGGATGTTGGGCGGTCAATGCTCCAAGCACAGAGTTCTTGCCATAAATGAGCATGCCTGTCGGTTTGGTTCTCTCTATGTTAGCCACGGATTCGATACCTCACACCATCTACGCCGTCCTCAAGAGCGATGCCAATGCTCCTGAGGCGCTCCCTGATCTGGTCAGCCAAGTCGTACTGTCCGGCTTCACGTGCTCTTGCCCTCTTATCAATAATTGCTTTGAGAACGTCGCTCGCGGCACCACCATCTGGCGCGACGGCTTCAACCTCTGCAGCAACAGCCTGAAGGTCGTGAAGCCTCTCCGCTACGAGAGCAACTTTGTCTCTCCTGTATTCTTCCATTTTGTCAAGCCCCAGCACCCAGAGCGCAGACTCAAAGGCATTCACGGAAGCTGGCACGTTCACGTTCCCGGGAGGCCCTTCGGCAATCATGCGACGTGTGTGCGTCATGAACTCATAGACTGCAGCCAATGCACGAGACGTGTTCAGATTGTCGGCCAGAGCAGCATCAAATTCGTGCTCGAATTGCGAGGGAACGTCGAGAGCGCTGTCGCCCCCCGTGACAAGCTGCTTCGCCTGTTCGCCGAGAAATGCCTGAAATTCCACCATGCGCTCATAACTTGCAAATGCCTGACTCAGTCCACTGAAGCTGAACTTCAAAGGCTTTTCATAGGAGGTCTGGAGCAGATAGAGCCGTACAACCTGTCCGGGATACTGATCCAGCAGCTCACGCACGGTAATGACATTGCCGAGCGACTTTGACATCTTCTCGTCACCCATGTTCACCATGCCCGAGTGCATCCAGTATCGAACGAACGGCTCTCCAGGAAAGGCGGCCTCACTTT
>Ga0334722_10003224_pt1 | contig 17754 bp, 13 predicted proteins | sample C3_bottom_MG_FD_207210 | JGI IMG/M metagenome (GOLD analysis project Ga0334722, IMG submission 207210) | Sediment microbial communities from Yellowstone Lake, YNP, Wyoming, USA - C3_bottom | ecosystem: Environmental > Aquatic > Freshwater > Lake > Sediment | place: USA: Wyoming | collected...
GTTTTTTGGCACATTTTCGAACTCAGTTCGTCGTCTACCCTCTGGGTATGCCTCCTCCCTCATTTCAAAAATCTGCTGAAAAAGCAGCTCAAATCTCATCGAAAATCTTTATTGAGATAGATTCATGCGGAACAACCCATCTGTTTGGATAAAACCCTTATGAATGTCGTGAAAACGGATGCCTGCGGTGTGGTCAATCACGAAACAATTTTTTACTTTTCACAGGACGGAAATGTGGTCACTGCAGAATATGCAGGCGGAAAAATTCGAAGTGGATTTTTAGTGGGAAGATTTACCACAGAAACCCAACTTGTATTCAGCTACTGCCAAATGCAGATCGACGGGAAACTAGATCAGGGAACCTCACAATGTGAAGTATCCAAAAACCAGGAGGGGAAAATCACACTCACAGAACATTTTGAGTGGGCTTCCCGACCCGGCGAATTTGGGACAAACGTTTTCCAAGAAATGTAATCGAGCTTGGTTATCCAGCGTTTGAGAACTTTTCAATTGGAAAAAATTTCTGCGGTGAGTAGGATGGCTGCCTTTTTTAATCGACAGATACGCGCTTAAGAACGCGCAGAAGTAGCCCAGAGAAAACCCGAGTCCTAGGACCCAAATGTCCTTTACAGGGCTGATTGCGCACGGGAAAAAAAGGGCGGCAATCTGCAAAAGCCGTGCCCGCAACAGTTCCCTGGATCTGGACATCGAAGGGCTGATTACCTGCGCAAATTGCGGCTGTGTAGTTACTCCAGAGATCCAGAAAAAGCGGTATATCTACTACAGCTGCACGAATGCCAAAAAAGTCTGCAAAAGAGTCTACGTGAAAGAAGAAAAATTAGTAGAGATTCTATCGGGTTATCTCGATCAAATCGCTTTAAGCCAGGTTCAAATAGAAGCCGTAACAAAGTATCTGAAAGAGATCCATGAAACTGAGTCGCAATTCCATATCGAAAGTCTGACCTCTCTGCAAAGAGAGCGAGATAAAATCCAAAAGAGGCTGAGCCAGATCTATGACGACAAGTTGGATGGGATCGTTGATGAAAAGCTCTATCTAGAAAAAGTCCGAGAATACAAGTCGCGTCAATTCGAGATCGTTGAGGAAATGAAGAACCATGAGAAAGCCGATCGAAATTTTTATGTGACTGCTAACATGGTCCTAAACCTAGCAGCCCGCGCTCGAGAAATCTTTGAAAGTTCGGAAGCGACTGAAAAACGACAACTTTTGAATTTAGTATTTCAGAACTTGCAACTGAGAGGCGTAAACATCTCAGTATCAGTGCAAGAACCGTTTTTAACGATGATTGGATACAAGGAGCATCCAACCAATTGGAGGTGGAGAGACGCATTCAGAACTTTTCAATGGAAAAATGGACCCCTATCGACAAGAGATCACTCGAGATAGAGAAGTGCACAGAGATTCTAAAAAGCGTTCTTTGACCTCTTTCTTCAATAGGCTCAATGAAAGAAAAGGATTGTAATCTTCTAATTCCATCAAAAGTAGCCTTCCATCTGGTAATCGGCAACCATCGACTCGTTGAATCCCGAATTTACAGGTATTCCATCGGATGAATTTACAAGCGAAATCGACATCTTCCTGAGTAGGAATATAGGGCATCAATTCCCACCGCTTTTCAGGATCAGGGGCATAGAGGGCATAATGGAATTGATCATCTACAAAATAAAAAGAGACTTCGTATTGGAATGAAATGAGAGGTTGAATGACAAGGTGAGAAGGCTTTTTTGCGAAGAGCTCTTGATGGGTCAGGATTTGAACGCCTCTCGAATCTGCACCGTCGACTGGTTTTAAGAAGTATTGATCACAAGGACCGAATGTCTGGAGTTCTTCTACAGAAAAAAAGGTGGGGATTACAGGATATCCAGATAGGTATAGTTCCCGGAGATGATGTTTGCCATTTATATCTCCTTTTCCAAGAAGATCGTTGGAAAATGGGATGTTGTTTTTTTGCCTCAAGATTTTCAAGGCTTGCCGATGTGAAGATTGCGGGCCGGTATTCCGCAAGAGCACCGCATCAACAGCAGGTAAAATTTTTTCTAGATCATCGATGTGAGAGATACAGACCTTAAAATGTTTTCTAAGGAAGTCGCTCAATTCGATATCTTCACGAAAATACTCTCTACCTTTGGCTTGGTAGTAAAAATTTGTGACTAAAAGGATCGTGTTTTTCATGGGGGAGATTGTATTTAATAGAAAGATTTTTTACAAGAAAAAGGCCCGGGTTTTCCCGGGCCCTGTGTGTTGGAGGTGGAGAGAACCGAACTTCTGTTTTTTTGCGCTAGCCGGAGGTGAGGGCGTGGTATTGCTCGCGGGAGAGGAGCTTGTTGACTTCGTTGGGGTGGGAGAGTTCGATGCGGAAGAGCCAGCCGGAGGATTCGGGAGAGCGATTGACGAGGCCAGGGTCGGAGAGGAGACTTTCATTGAGGGCGGTGATTTTGCCGGAGACGGGGGAGTAGACGTCGGCGGCGGCTTTGGTTGATTCGAGAACGGCGATTTCACCGCCGGCCTTGACGGTTTGGCCGATTTTAGGGAGTTGGATATTGACGATCTCACCGAGCTCTTTTTGCGCGTAGTGAGAGACCCCAACGGTTCCGGTGGAGCCTTTGAGGTCGATCCATTCGTGAGATTGGGTAAATTTCATTCATCGCCCTTAATTAGCTTGAGGGTCCCCCAGGAGGCGGGGTGTTGCTCGACAGCGTATTCGTCGGAAGAGACGGCAAAGTGTTGGGGAGGGCGGTCAGCTCGATTGATCCGGTAGGTGAAGCCAAGGCGGGGGAAGGTGATTGGGTCGAAGCCTGTGAGGCAGTGGGCGGGGATCTCGATGTGGAGGGTGTAGGAGTCGCTGTTGATGTGGGGATGGACGTTGAGATCTTCTGGGTGGCAGAGGCGATGGACGTCTTCATTGCGGAAACGGGTAGTCTCCCGTCCGTAAAAGTTTTGCACGAGCGCGGGGAAGAAGACGAAATGGTGGCAAAATTTGGAGATGACCCCTTTGGATTTGAGATCGCGGGTATCGATAAAGAGTTCGATGGAGTCCCCTTTTCGGTAGTCGGCCTCTCCAATCTTTTGGAACGGGTTTTGTACGTCAAAGAGGAAAGAGAGTTTTTCAAAATTCCAGGCCGCGTATACATCGGCAAACGATTCTTCATCGAGTAGATCGGAAGTGGAGGGGAGCAGAAAGTTTTTTTCTGCTTTTAATGTGCCGCGAGGTAGAAAGTTGCATTCTGCAGAGATGCCAAAAAATTGAACTGGGCAAAGGGAGGGGAGTTCTTCAAACATAGTTTATTCCTCATCTGCTTGGAGGGGGATTACGATAGCCTGTTTTTTCAACATGGTGCCGAGCAGTTTCTCGGCCATGACTCGCTGCACGTCGGCAGAGAGCATCTCTTTGCCAAAGGCGATCTGGTCTAAGATCGGCTCGGTGGTTGTTTTGCGGTCTTTCAAATAGATGAATGAAATGCCGCCGTCTGGAGCCACGTGGACTGGCGACCATTCTTTCGGTACCAGGATAAACGATTCATTCGACATCCAATCCTCCTGTGCCGATCGGGCAATTTGTTTTTCAACGCGTTCTAATTTAAATTGGGCAAGCAGAGGATCTTCTTCTGCTGTTTTGATCCAGCGGGGATCTTCGGGGTTCTCTTTGAGCGCTGAAAGGGCTGATACAGCGGGGCCAAAGAGGCGTAGAGAGGCAAAATGGATCTCTTCTTTGGGGGCCGCTTTGACGATCTGTTTTTTTGAGTCGGTTAAATAGAGTTCAGCGATCTCTTCTCGGACATCGGCCAGCGATTTCGATTGTTTTTCTTCCGGTAATTTCGACTTTAGTTTTGAAAATTCTGTTTCCAATATTTTGTCGGTTACTAGTTTCAATGAGCCATCTTGGGTCGCTTCTTCAAAAGTTTTGATTTTCCGATCGGAAATCTTGGCGATGTTTTCAAAGCGGAACACCGCTTCACCCGAATCGAAATGGGCTAAGCCCATGAGCGATTCTTCTGGGTTGGAGAGGATCTGTTGGAAGAGGGAACCCAATCGGTGGGGATTGTCGATATGGGGCAATCGAATGGCTCCTGCAGAAAGGACGAGTTGTTTTTCTTTGGCTTCTGCTTTCAATAGCGCTTCGTCGATCCATTCGGGATGTTTTTCTAACAGCTTGCGACGAGCAAATAGGTCGACCTTGCTCCGGTTGACCGGATCGAGGCTTTCAAGGGCCTGGAATCTCTGGTCTTCATTGGAGGAGGTGAGCGATTGGAGAAAAGGAAATTCCCTTTTTAAGGCTTTCCAATTGTCTTCTTTGGTCTCAAATTCCCAGATCTCTTTTAGTGGCGCCTTTAAAGAAGCTTCTCTCTTGTCCACTACCGATATGTTGGCAGAGTAGAGTGTGGCGACCATTTCGGGCGCTTTTTTCTCTACTTCTTCGATGGTTAGCAGGTGGCTGGGAAGGGACAAGCCTTCTCCGGCAGGATAGACTGCTTTTAGATAGGTTTGGAAAGCCAGAAGATCTTGAGCTGTTTTCAGTTTTAGCGACTTAGGCCATTGATACACAACGACATCCGCTTTTTCTGTGGCAATGGAGGCATATTCGGAATAGGGGAGTCGGTCGAGAAGAGCACATTGGCCTACGTCATTGAAATAGCGGCGGAATAGGAGCACTTTTCGCCAGATTGCGGCGGCCCCATTTTCGTCCATTCCCAAAATCTTGAGTTGGTCCTTATAGGTAAGCGGCATGGCTGTTTTCGCTTCCTGGAATTTTTTTGCCACTTCGGCATAATTTTTTCGGAGATCGGCTTTGGCCTCATTCAATGTGACCACAATCCCCTTTTTTTCTGCTTCAATTGCACCATTATGGATGAACTGGGCTGCCAAATCTAAAAAGTCATTCCCGAACCAATCTGCAACTGAGTGGAATCCAAATAGGCTAAAGTCGTCTTGGCGTAGCCGGGGATCGGGATGGAGCCAATTGTATTGTTGCTCGTGAAGCATCAACATTTTTCGGAGCCATTCTGGTGGAAGGGCGCTTTGAAATTGGTACAGTTTTGCCAGACGGGTGAATACATCTTGATCGATCGTTTCTGTCGATTGCAAAGCGGAACATTCTCGATTGATGGCAGGGGCAAATCTTTCCCAGACAGCTTTTGCGGAAACGAAAGAGGCTTCAGGGTGTTCATAGGGGCGGTATACTTTCACTCGCTGCAATTTTTGTTCGAGGCCCCCTTTCAGGAGATCAAAGCTTTTTTGGACTAAGGTCTCTGCAATGCCGCTGGAGATCAGATCTCTTCGAATGACCCCATCATTCAGCAGGTTAGGGGTTATTTTGTGGCTCATGCCAAAATCTTCTCGATCGACTGCTAAAAACCGGGCCAAATCCTGCAGCTCCAATAAACGCATATCGGACCCATCGATCGCTTTCCCCACAACCCGATCTTTCCTCTCGGGTGCATCCATGTACGTGCTGAATGTCCCGAAAAAGACAAACGAGGCGATCACCGCTGAGGTGATGAGGAGGAAGAAGTACCGTTGATATTTTCTTAAGAATTCAAGCATAAATCACCAACCACACAAAAAAAGAACTCCAGTCTACCACATGACTGTTCGAATACAAAATGTTTTTAGTAGGGAAGGGGCATGAAACGTGCCAAAAAAAGAGTAGCGCAGAGGAAGGCAGAGACGAGAGAGAGCGCAGAGGTGGGGAAGCCCCACACCCCCAAAAAGCAATTCACAGAGTTACACAGAGAAAAAAATTAAAAAATCATTCTCTGTGTAACGCGGTGGATTTAGTAGGCTTTGGCGTAGATGACGCGGCGGGAACTAGGTTTGCCCGTGATCACGCAGTGTCCCTGTTCTTTAGGTGCGTCGAGCGGAATGCAACGGATGGTGACGTTGAGATCATTCTTGACCTGTTCTTCCACAGCGGGATCTCCCGACCAGTGGGAAAGGGCGAATCCGGAGGGCGTCTCAGGAGTGAAAAAGTCGTAGAATTCTTTTTTTGTATCGATCTTAACGGTGTGCTTGTTGCGGAATTGGGTGGCTTTTTGGAGAAGGTGCGCCTGGATTTCATCGAGGATAGAGGGGATTTTTTTCTCTAACTCTGAGAGGGAAAGAGGTGTGGTGTCGCGGTGGGCTTTATCGCGGCGAGCCAGGGATAATTTCCCCGATTCGATTTCTCGAAGTCCGATTTCAAGACGGAGTGGAACCCCTTTTTTGATCCAGCCCCACGATTTGTCTCCGCCACGCATGTCTCGTGTGTCGAAGATAACTTTGAGCGGTTGGCCATGGTAATGGACCGATTTGAGGGAGGCGGCCAATTTTTCGCAAAAGGTGAGGACTTGCGCTTTGGTCTCTTCGCTATTGAGGATAGGGATGATGGCCAGATGGGCGGAGGCGACTCTTGGTGGAAGGACCAGGCCATCGTCATCGCTATGAGTCATCACCAAGCCGCCGATGAGGCGGGTTGTGACGCCCCAAGAGGTCATCCATCCAAATTCTTGTTCTCCCGCTTGATTGCGGAATTTAATGTCGCACGATTTGGCAAAGTTTTGGCCGAGGAAATGGGAGGTGCCCGACTGGAGCGCCTTGCAATCTTGCATCATGGCTTCAATCGTATAGGTAGTGACTGCACCTGGGAACCGTTCCTGTGGGGTTTTTTCTCCGCAGATCACAGGAAGGGCTAAACAGTGGTGGCAAAAATCGGAATAGATGTCGAGCATACGGCGCGCTTCTTGTTCTGCTTCCGCACTACTTGCGTGGACGGTGTGCCCTTCTTGCCACAAAAATTCGGTCGTTCGGAGAAACATTCTAGTGCGCATTTCCCAACGGACCACGTTGGCCCACTGGTTGATCAACAGGGGAAGATCCCGATACGATTCGATCCATTTCGCAAAACTGTGACCGATGATCATTTCCGAAGTAGGGCGGATGACGAGAGGCTCTTCCAATTCGCCGGCGGGGACTAGCTTACCTTCTTTATTCTTTTCCAACCGGTGGTGGGTGACTACGGCGCATTCTTTGGCAAATCCTTCCACGTGAGCGGCCTCTTTTTCCAAATAGCTCAAAGGAATAAAGAGGGGGAAGTAGGCGTTTTGGTGGCCTGTTTCTTTGAATTTGTCATCCAAGATTCGCTGGATATTTTCCCAGAGGCTGTAGCCCCAAGGTTTGATGACCATGCAGCCCCGAACAGGCGAATGTTCCGATAGATCGGCTGCCTTCAACACGCTCTGGTACCATTCAGGATAGTTTTCGGCGCGGGTGGGAGTGATCGCAGTTCTTGGCTTGTTCATCGCCCATCAATTGTACTCGATCCATCCCATTTGCCTCAACTGTGCCAATGAGTTCCTGGTATTATAAAGAGGGACAGGATGGGCAGGATCGACGAAACGTCGGCAGGATCCGCAGGATAAATTTTATATCTTGCATATCCTGCCAGCGTAGCTGATCCTGCCTATCCTGTCCTTTTTTCTGCACATCAATGATGTCTGAATTTAGCTGCAAACTTTTGGGTGAGGAGGCGGCGGAGGTCGATGCGGGCTTTATGGAGGGTTTGGGGAGTCCAGAGGCGGCCTAGGGGCGCGAAGGTGAAGGTGGTCATCGCGCGAGTGATTTCTTCTTGGGAGAGAAGAATGTCTTTGAGAAGACCTAAATGGGGAAAGGCCAAGGAAATGGTGCCTTGATGTAGGTAGCCTTGTTTCGTGCGCCGCTGAGCGGCACCGGCGATTTTCATTTCATTGTGGACTACGTCATAGATGGTGGGACGAGCCATGCAAAAGTTGGAGCAGGTGGGGCCATGAGAGGGGGCGTGAGAGGGAATGAGAGTGGGGGAAAGGGAAAGGTATTCTTGGACTGCTTCAAGGACGATTTGGTTGACGAATTGGTAGTTTTCGAGAGTGTTGAGGGAACACAGGGGATGGGTAGCGGGCATGAGAAAGGAAAAGGCGAGATCCCAAATATGGAACACAATGCCTCCACCGGTGGGACGGCGGGCAAAGGAGAGGTGATGAAAGGAGGCTTTTTCTAGGTTAATAAATTTTTTTAAATCGATGAAATGGCCGTAGGTAGCCGACGGGGTTGCCCAATCATAGTGGTGAAGGAGGGGTCGGTCGGTTAATTCTGCTAAAAATTTAGCATCCAAGGACATAATGGCAGATGCTTCGGCTGGACCCGTATCGATTTGCTGTAGAATTGAATTTTTAGTGTACAAAGAAAGTCCTTCTCTCTATTACAAGGAATTTTAAGACATTCGTTTGGGAGAGTCGAGAAAATTCTCCAAACAAGATATAATGGTAGTTTTAGGGGTAGATCCATGTTTGACAAATTTACGAATCGCGCCAAACAGGTTATCAAGCTGGCAAAAAAAGAGGCCCAGCGCCTGAACCACAACTACTTGGGGACAGAGCATGTCCTGCTTGGGCTACTGAAGCTCGGCCAGGGGATTGCGGTCAATGTCCTTCGCAATATGAATCTCGACTACGATACGATCCGCACCGAAGTGGAAAGGATCGTCGGATTCGGCCCCGAAATCCAAGTCTATGGGGATCCTGCACTCACAGGAAAAGTGAAAAAGGTGTTTGAGTTTGCCAATGAAGAGGCGGCGAACTTGAACCATAACTATGTGGGGACAGAACACTTGTTGCTCGCGCTATTGCGACAGACTGATGGAGTCGCAGCGCAGGTGTTGGAAAATCTCAACGTGAATTTAAAGGAAGTGCGCAAAGAGGTTCTCAAAGAACTCGAGACCTTTAATTTGCAGCTGCCTCCGATGGGTGCAACGCCTCCTGCTGCAGCTCCGGGCGCACCGCGCCAAGCGCCAGCGGATCGGGGAGCTCCTCCTGCCAATGATAAGATGCCAGCTCTACGCGCCTATGGTCACGATCTGACCGAGATGTGCCGCGAAGGGAAAATGGATCCGGTCATCGGCCGAAGAGATGAAGTAGAACGGCTGATCTTAATCTTATGCCGCCGCCGCAAAAACAACCCAGTTCTCATTGGTGAGGCGGGTGTGGGCAAGACGGCGATTGTCGAAGGACTTGCGCAAGCAATTGTTCGAGGCGATGTGCCCGATAATCTGCGTAAAAAGAAACTGATTTCTCTCGACCTAACGCTCATGATCGCCGGTACAAAATACCGGGGTCAATTTGAAGAGCGGATCAAAGCGGTCATGGATGAAATTAAGAAAAACGGCAACGTTCTTCTTTTCATCGACGAACTCCACACGATTGTGGGAGCGGGAGCTGCAGAAGGGGCAATCGACGCCTCCAATATATTGAAGCCAGCCCTGTCTCGCGGAGAAATTCAGTGCATCGGCGCCACCACGCTCGATGAATATCGAAAACACATTGAGAAAGATCCGGCTCTTGAGCGGAGATTCCAAAAGATCATCGTGCAACCTCCTTCTGCCGAAGAGAGCATTTCGATCCTGATCGGACTCAAACCGAAGTATGAAGAGCACCACAAGTGCGTCTACACCGATGCGGCGATCCGCGCGGCAGTGACCCTCTCTGATCGGTATATTTCGGCTCGTTTCCTACCCGATAAGGCGATCGACCTGATGGATGAAGCGGGCGCTCGCGGCCGCATTTCCATGATGCACCAGCCAAAAGAGCTGACCGATTTAGAACAAAAAATCGAAGAGGCGCGTATTTCTAAAGAAGAGTCGATCGGACGGCAAGAATACGAGAAGGCAGCGAAGCTGCGCGATACGGAAAAAACTCTTCGCGAACAGCTCCAAAAAGCCCGCACAGAGTGGGAAACTCATAAAGATGAACACCAGCCGATCGTCGATGAAGAGGACATTGCCAACATCGTCGCCAAACAGACAGGCATTCCGCTCACCCGTTTAACTGAGGGTGAGACTGAGAAAGTGCTCAAGATGGAAGAGATGCTCAAGGGCAAAATCATTGGCCAAGACGATGCGCTTGGCATCGTCTGCCGCGCGATCCGTCGCAGCCGCGCTGACATCAAAGATCCGAACCGACCGATTGGGGCCTTCCTATTCTTAGGGCCCACCGGCGTCGGTAAGACCCACATGGCACGTCTCCTCGCTTCCCATATGTTTGGGGGAGAAGATGCGCTCATCCAAGTCGACATGTCCGAGTACATGGAGAAATTTGCGATCAGCCGCATGACCGGCTCGCCTCCGGGCTATGTTGGTTATGAAGAGGGAGGCCAGCTCACTGAGCAGGTCCGTCGACGCCCCTATTGCGTCGTCCTCTTTGACGAAGTGGAAAAAGCACACCCCGATGTGATGAATCTCCTCCTCCAGATTTTGGAAGAGGGGCGCCTGACCGACTCCGTTGGCCGTAAGATCGACTTCCGCAATACCATCATCATCATGACCTCCAACTTGGGAGCCGATTTGATCCGCAAATCGACCGAGGTAGGATTTGGCGCGAAAGAAAATCTCATCGAATACAAAATAATGCAAGAAAAGATCGAAGGAGCGGTCAAAAAACACTTCAAGCCCGAATTCCTCAACCGTCTCGATGGCCTGGTGATTTTCCGCACACTGGAAAAATCCTCTCTGCGCACGGTGGTCGACCTGGAGTTCCAAAAACTCAAAATCCGTCTGGAGAAGAAAAAGATCTTCGTCACACTCGACGAGGCGGCCAAAGACTTCTTGGTCGAAAAAGGATATCTCCCCGAAATGGGAGCCCGTCCGCTCCGCCGCGTCATCGAGCAATATCTCGAAGATCCGCTCGCGGAAAAAATGCTCCAGAACCTCAACGTCGAGAAAAAATATCTCGTGACGGTCAAAGACGGGGTCCTGATCTTCATCGATCAAAACCCAGAAGCGGTGCCCGAGCGGCGTCCCAACGTAGAAGTTGGGAAGTAACTTAAAGGGGCGGGGGCTCTCGCCCCCTTCCCTCTGTCTAGTAAATTCAAACTTTGATTAGAATGGCGGCGTGAGAAAATATTGGACTCTGCTGGCCATTGTCTGCTTGCTGCTGCCCTTCGTCTGGAGGGAGGTAGCGAAGAGCTGTCTGAAGATGTTTGCCCATGCAAAGTGGGGCTGGGAGTTGTCTTTTCGCGAACTGCGCTATGAACATCGAGGGTTTCAGTTCGATGGCGTAGCGGTGTCTAAACCAGATGCTTTTCAACTCCATTCAGAGCAAATCAGGGTCCATATTCAGGGAATTTTTCCACTTCAGTTATCGCTTATGATTGATCATCCCAATGTCACGTTGAGCAAAGCGGCTTTGCAGGGCGAACGTTCCACTGTGGTGTGTGCATTGGAGACGACGAAGGGGAGACTCGATTGGAGCGATGGAACATTGCCTGCAGCCGATTTGTTGGTTTGCAAAGGGGGAAGTGCTCATCTTGGGAAAGTGGCATTGGAATGGGCAGAAGGAACCCTTTCGGTTGAGGCGTTTGAGGAAGGAGAGCGAACCTTGGTGCATGCCGAGGCGAACCGGCTTCCTTTGGAACGGCTTGTGAAGATCGCAAAAGAGGCGGGATGGGATTGGGGCGATGGGGCTGCTTTGGGAACTGTCACAGGAACGGTCCATTGCGGATGGGTCAATCACCGATTGGAAGATTTGTCGGTGGAGATGGAGGGAAAAGAGCTCCATATGAATTGGGGACCAATGCAGGCGGGCGGAACCCTTTCAGTCGATTGGAAGATGGGCGTGGGAGCTGAAAAAATGGACTGGAAGTCGCTTATCCAGGCGACGAAACGGCTTCGTTTATCGATCGAAGAGGGAGAGATGGAAGTAGGCCCCTCCTCATTGAAACATCTGCAAGGGGGCGCCACTTATCTCGAGGGGATTGGTCCAAAGTGGGAATTGTCTGCTACGGGACAAGTCGATGCGACCGAAATTCCTTTCCACTCGGAAGGAAAAGGGTTTGAAAATCGGTGGCTAGAAGGAAATGTTCATCTTGGAACCACGATGGGCCTATTGGATGGATCAAAATTTACCTGGAATGGGCTGGGACCTACGGAGTTTTTTTTCTTACAAAATTTCGCGGCGCTCGCATTTCCGCTGTGCAGAGAATGGAAGTGGTCTTCTGGCACACTCGCTGGAGAAATGGAGGCTTTGGAATTAGCCCGGCTGACTGGAGAAGGGATTTCAATCGAGTCGTTGAATTGGGAATTCAAGGCTGGCTGCCAAACGTTTTTCTATGACCGTTCCGAGGGAAAGGTGGACGGGCTTTGGGCGCAAGGGACCGCCCCTTTTCCTATTCATGCAACAGGTTGGCAAGGGGAGTGGTTGCCGGGTCGATTAACTCTTCACGGACGCGTTGAAGAACAGGAAGGGAAAATTGAATGCGCAAAAGGGGAGATCGGCTGGCTATTAACAGCTGGCATTGAAGGACTTTTCAAAGCGCAAGGGGTGGTGATTGATCGAGAGGAGCAGTTTGATCTCACCGAGTTGAAAGGGGATGTGCGGGGCCTTTCATTTGAGGGAACTGGACAACTGAGAATGGGCGAATCGTGGATCTTTGCTGCGCAGATTCCCCAATTTGAGGGTCTTTTGACTCCTTGGCACCTCCAATATTTTCCATCGGCACCATTAGAAAGTGGCATCATCTCTTCCATTGATTCAGGTATTGAATGCGCTGGCATTTGGAATCGGGGATTGGAAGAGTTGGACTGGTCTTTGCATCTGAAAATGAGGGAGGGGAAAAACCAATTGGCCGAAGAGGTGGAATTTGAATTGAGCGCCGATCCCGATCGTTGGGATTTTGCCTTCGTGCAAGGCGTATCGAAATTCCATATCGGCAGTCGCGCCATTGAAATTCCCTTTGAAGCGCCTCGCATTCGATATTCAGAGGAATCGCTCCTGTTCGACGTGCGTCTAAAAAGAAAAACATGGGACATCCTTCGCCTGGCCGGTGAAAAAGTGGGGAACGAGGTGTTTTTCGATTCCGATGATTGCTCCATTTTGGGAGCGCCTCTCAAAGTGAGCCAATGTCTTTGGGATGAGACGGGATTGGTGCAAGGTTCTCTGGACACAGCAATCTATTGGCCGCTCCTTTGCTCATTGATGGAAGAAATTGGATTGCCCGTTCGATTCACCGAGGAGATGGCGCAGTTGGGGGCTTTAAAAATCGAAGGGGAATTTTTTCGAGAAGGGGGATCTCTCTTCCGAGTTTCTCACCTGGCCGGGTTTCCATTTAAATTGCAAGTCCTTGAGAATAAAGGACTTTGGGAAGTTGATTCACTTCTTTTTGGACCCCTTGCAGCCAGTTGCCATCTCGAATATGAAGACAAAGCCCTTCGGCTAAAGGGGGGGCAAGCCACCTGGGGCGAGGGCATTTCATTTGGTTTTGAAGGGAAATTCGCCTCACTTGTGCAGGCCGATTTTGTCATCCCTAAATTCACCGCCGATTTTAGCCGGATTGGCGACTCCTTTGCTTGGGCAGGGATCCCCAAATCGGGTCTTGTGGGAACCGTGAGTGGACAAGGATGTGTTGCGATCGGCGAGGGGACCATTGAGGCCGATTTGGATCTAATTCCCAAAGACGTTCGTTCGCAAGATACCTTTTTCACTAACGAAGGTCCTCTCCATCTCTATTTCTCCACGGAGAAGGGGGCTTTATTCAAAGGGATCGATTGCAAACTCACCAAAGAAAATCTGGAGTTTCGGGGAAAAGCCCACCTTTTACAAATCGATCGGGCAAGAGAACACTGGATTGTACAAAAAGCGCACATCCAACTTCCAGCCGATCTACTCAAGCAATCGAAAAAAGAGCCGCTCTTGCGTCTGGCTCGATTATTTGACTCGGGACACGTGGTCGAATTGATTGCCGAAATCGACTGCGCATTTGACTTTTCCGAATGTTCCATCGGTATGAAAGAGGGATTTTTGCCCTTTGGCGGAGCCGTGCGCCATCTAAAAGATTTTCAATTGTTTTACAATCAGGGGCGCTGCATTGGGAACACCCTTTTCTTCCATCAAGGCAAATTGGCCAAATTATCGGCCGATGTGGAAACCGAACCAACTTTGCAAGGCCGATTTTTCCTCGAAGACTTAGAACGGGAGGCAGACACAGCCCTTTCGCTCGACTGGTCCTACGATGAAGGAGGAATCAATGTCCAAGCGATTGAAGGATCCTTCGCCGGTGTCGATGCGGCGTTCCATTCTATCGGCATAGGCACCGCCAGCCACCTCATCGGAACGGCTCGCGTTGACTTTGCCCGTTTTTCTGACTGGGTGCCTGATGATATTAGCGAACTATTCTACGATTTAAAAATGGGCGTTGGCTACGAATTCAAAGGCCATCTCTCGATCGATCGAAAAAACATCAGCCAAATTCACTTCAAAGGGATCTTCAGCGGCAAGGCCTTAGAACTCTTCGGCTACCAATTCCGAACACTTCTTGGCCAAGTCGAACTAGGTCCCGATGCCGTCCACATCTCCGACCTTAAAATCAGCGACAGCGCCGGCCGACTCAAGATCGAAAAGCTCTATGCCGGCAGTCCCGAAGAGGGACAGCCTTGGATCATCGAAATACCTAAACTAACGATCGAAGATTTGCGCCCCAGTCTCCTACGCAAACCGGGCGAAGAACCGGGCCCACTCACGCCCCTTCTCGTCAGACAGCTCACCCTCACCGATTTCAAAGGACTCGTAGAAGATGGGCGCACCTACACGGCGCAAGGGGAATTAAATTTCGTCAATTCCTTTAAGCGGGAACCCTCCGTGTTCGATCTCCCCTCAAACGTCTTTGGGCGGATCATTGGCCTCGATCTCGAACTCCTCATTCCGGTCATCGGCGAGCTCTCCTTTAAATTGGAGGATGGGTTTTTCCAACTGATGGAGCTCCGAAAAGCCTATAGTGAAAACAACCGATCTGAATTCTTCCTCGTCCACTCCGACTCATCTCCTCGGATGGATCTCGATGGCAACCTCCAGATCCTGGTCAAGATGAAACACTTTGTCCTCTTTCGTCTAACCGACGCCTTTCTCATTTCCATTGAAGGAAAGCTCGATGATCCCCAATTCCGGTTACAGAAAAAGAGGCGCTTCCTCTCCATCGGCTCGTGAAGGGGGATTGCTAGCTATCATGACGTTTCTCTACCTCCGCACACTCTTTTTTCCCTCCCTTTGCTATGAATGCAAAACCAAAACTGATCTCCACTATTTTTGTAAAAGTTGTTGGCAGCAATCTCCGCTAGCTGATCCGGGCGAACGATGTGTCTACTGCTTTGGGCTGATGGAAATACCGGGCAAGGTGTGCATTCGTTGCGCAGATGAACCCTTTCTCCCTTTCCCAAGAGCTGCGTTGTTCGATTACCGATCGCCCATTTGCCGTGTGCTCAAATGGGAAGAGGCGGCTGAAGCAGCGGCCGGGTTTGCCTATCTGCAATGGAACGAATTGAGCTGGCCCAAACCCGATTTCATCGTTTCCATTTCCAAGTCTCCGATTGCGAAGAGCCTGGCTAAGCTATTTGAAGTGCCCTATCCCAGCCTATTTCGAAGATCGATCAATCCATTCCAAAAAATCAAAAGATTACTAGAATCGATCATTGAAGAAGAGGGAATCTATTTGCTACTTGATGAGGGCAATTCCCTGGCTCAATTAAAAAACTATTGCGTGCAGATGGAGAAAGCTTCCGCAAAAAAAGTCTATGTTCTATCGTTGGGCGCATGATCTACACAATTTTGCTGCTTATTTTAGTCCTTCTCTACTCCGCGAGGGGAGCACAAATCGTGCCCCACCAGGAGATTTGGATCATTCAACGTCTGGGAAGATTCAGCCGGAAGCTAGAGCCTGGTCTCAATTGGATCATCCCGGGCGTCGATCAGGTTTCTTACCGCCATTCGCTGAAAGAAGAGGCGATCCATGTCCCTGAGCAGACGGCAATTACGCAAGATAACGTCAGCGTTTTATTGGATGGTGTGGTCTATGTACGGATCATTGATCCGATCGCAGCCTCCTATGGCGTAAAAAACCCGGTGAATGCCTTGACTCAGCTCGTGCAGACGACGATGCGCTCTGAGATCGGGAAAATTGCCCTTGATAAAACGTTTGAAGAGAGGGAGACGCTCAATGGTCGCATTGTGGAGGCGATCAATGAGGCGGCTAACAACTGGGGCATCCGGTGCCTGCGCTACGAGATCAAAGACATCAAGATGCCGGAAGAGATCCGGAAGGCGATGGAATTGCAGATGACCGCCGAACGGCAAAAGAGGGCTCGCGTCCTTGAGTCAGAAGGGGTGCGCCAAGCACAGATCAACGAATCAGAAGGGCAGCGTCAGGCGCAGATCAACCTCGCCGAGGGTCTTTGCACGAAAACGGTCCTTGAATCGGAAGCGGCTCAAGTAGATCGGGTCAATCGGGCAAAAGGGGAAGCAGAGGCGATTCTACTCCTTTCCGAATCGACAGCAAAAGGAATCGAGCGAATTTCCATCTCTCTTTCACAAGCTGCTGGAGAAAAGGCGGCCTCTTTACAGGTGGCAGAAAAATACATTGAAGCCTTCAGCAAGCTGGCCAAAGAAACCAACACCATCGTTCTCCCGTCCAATCTCCAACATCCTAGCGTCATGATTACTGAAGCCATGGCGATCTACGATCAGGTGAAGAGAGTAGAACCCAAAAGCCTGAAAAATCTACAAGAAATCGGCTCCAAGAACTAAAGATTAAAATATGGGGAAGCCCCAATTCGGAAATGAGCGGCACCGTTGTTGGAAATTTACCCGAAAAGAGGAATGGGGGCGAGTGGACGGATTCAGAACGTTTGACTGGCCAAAACTATTAGCTATCTCGTTTCTCCATGGTCTTCACATTCATCAACAAAAGGGTGTGATGATGAGCCGTATGAGCATTGAATAACGTCCCTCGAACTATTACTCTTTGATCAATCAGACTTTCATCCTCTATCCTGCCAATGCAGATCTTTTCTCCTTTTACATCGGGGAAATCCCATTCTTTAGGAATTTGAGCAGAGACCACACAAATATACCAACATTGCTCTACAGAATCTCCACCTTCAATAGAACAATAATTGCCAGGCCCAGGAAAGATTTGAAATTCTACAACTCCTTCCAATTCTATTTCCTGCTCTTCTTGAGTAACATCAAGTTCAGGGAATTCTCGTTCAGAAAAAAAAGAAGGATAGGTTTCATAGCATTCTCGAAGATCAAATCGATCCTCATGACAAACGTCAAAATCAAAACAAAGAGGACCACTTAACGGTACCATCTGCCATAACCGACCATTGAATGATTCATATTTGTTCTCCACAAACTGGATCGAGCTGGAACACAACCGAACAATTGATGTGTCAAACTCTCCATAAAATGACCTATCCTTTTCCAGAAGAGTTGACCGAAACGCCAGCAGCTTCTTTTGCGAAAGATCATCCAGCTGCAGGTACCATCCACATGGTGGATTAGCAACAAAAGCAGGAACTTGGTATTCAACCTTAAAGACTTGGCCGGAAAGGGGTAATTCTTCTGAATTAATGGTTCGCGCACCCAAAAAGAACGATAGATACAAAAAACTACACAACCATAGATGTGAAAGACTTGGCATGATACTCCGGCCTTAAGTAACAAGATCCATTTTGCAAATGAATGACAATAGCATGAGCCTATCTTTCGTATCTTAGCAAAAACCTAACATGCTCAAAAAATCTTTAGACTTCAAATAGGAACATGATTTGCAGGATCATAAGCGGCATGATACACAGGATGATGCAGTCTTTTATATTCTAGCTTCCTCTTGCCAAAATTAATCAATAAACCGACCTGTACATTGGTCACGGCTAGATAATTGATCAGCTGAGTCTGATGTTCTGC
>Ga0334722_10003225_pt1 | contig 17752 bp, 10 predicted proteins | sample C3_bottom_MG_FD_207210 | JGI IMG/M metagenome (GOLD analysis project Ga0334722, IMG submission 207210) | Sediment microbial communities from Yellowstone Lake, YNP, Wyoming, USA - C3_bottom | ecosystem: Environmental > Aquatic > Freshwater > Lake > Sediment | place: USA: Wyoming | collected...
GGCGCCCGCTTCGCGGGCGACGGCTACGTCAAAGAGATCGCGGCATATGGTTCTACTATCACGAGCAGTATCGAGCTCGACGACTTCCTCCTCGCAAAGGAGGGTGGCCGTAAGAAGCCGAAGGCGAGCGATACCGGCTCTGCAGAGGTGCTTAATCAAACGCTCATAGACTACGCGAACAGCACGCACGCGATCCTCGACCCCTGGACACCGCCTGCGGATATCGAAGTGAGCCAAGTCGCTGGCTGGGGAGCCGACACGGTCGCGGGGATAGACTTCTACACTGCACCGTCGAGCATCTTTTCATTATTTAAACCGCAACGGAAATATCGGCCACTCTTTATTGAAGACGGTGATGGTACTGTTCCTGTCCCGAGCGCGCTTCTGATCGCTTCGAGCACGAGCGTGAAGAGGTATTGGATAGACCTGAGTTCCTTCTATAAAGAGACAAAAATTAAACGTGACCACAAAGATTTATTTGAAATCCCTTCACTTGAAGAATTCATAAAGAATATCATTACGAATGTCGCCGGCTCCTTGCCGGCATACATCTCTACGAGTCAACCAGCGTCGATGACAGATAATAAGAAGCTCATATTCTTCCTCCGCTCGTCGCGCGCCTCACCGCCGCCCGACTCTTCTGAGAGCGAAGAGGCTCCGATAAGGATCGCCATGGAGGTTACAGATCCGTCAGGCAAGAAAACCGGCATCGCAGAAGACGATTCAATTACCGAAGAGATCCCTGACTCGACCTATGGCGAGTTTGGTGAGGTGCAGTATCTGATCGTCCCCGCGCCTGCCTCGCCGGGCGGTCGTTACGAGCTCACACTCCACGGACAGACGAGCGGTGGGGGACAGGGGAGCATGTTTTCACTCGACATCCAAGAGAGTGTGGCCGGTGTTGCCGGTGCTCTCGCGACTCTCGCAGATATCCCACTAGTCGCGAGCACCACGGCGAGTCTCACTATCACAGAGAGTATCGCTACGGCTTCGCCGCTTGTTGTGGACGAAAAGGGTGACGGCACAGAGATCATCACCCTCACGCCTATAGCTGGTGAGACAGTGAAGTATGCACCTCCCGCCCCAGTAGTCCGAGCCTCTGGCGGCGCGGCCTACTCGGCGTATGTACCGTTCATCGTACCGGTCTCTGTCTCTTCGTCTATATCACCTGTTCTCGACGTTTCTGTGGCAACGATACTCGCAGTTGCAACCACCGCCCCTGCGACTACAACGCTTCCTGTCATCATAATTGCGGACGCTTCGGCGCAGTCACCGACAGTATCTCCGCGTGTTCCCCGACATCTGCCTCTATCGCCATCGCTTAGTATCTCTGCAGATGCGTTCCCCGACCTCTCGCAGACTGCCTCGGTCTACGGTGCTTCTCAACAGCCGGTCTTCAAGAAGATAGGCGAGACAGTCTATAATAGTCTCTATGGATTCTGGGTTATCTTGAAGAGACTCTTTTGATTCAAAATGAAAACAAAAATCATCCAATGTATTCCGGCTGTACTTGCTATATGTAGCATTGGTTTCAGTTATTTTAGCCAATGGTGTTCTAGTGCTGGTCAAATATGTTATCGGACGATAATAGACCGAATGATCCCAGAAGTAACATACCCGCTTTTCTTTTTTGCAATCTTTTGTTTGCCAATCACTATCATTCTCGTATTCGTGCCATGGGGAATATGTAAGGCATGGCTCAAGCTTGCTGTATGGGCAGTGCCGCTTCTGCTTATACTTATCTCGACACAACCGGTGTATGCAGGCTTTCTCTCAACCGATCGGGACGATGCCGCCCGGCTCGCCGGGGAGGTCTTCGCTGTTGCGAGTATCGTCCTCATCATCTGGAAGTTATTCATTGCGCGACGAGCAGAGGGGCAGAATTAGAACGTAATCTTGCGGGTTGGTTATTTATGTTTTCTAGTGTATTGTGAAGTTCTATGGCATTTGTTGATCAGGTAGTTATCTCGGTGGCGTCCGGCAAGGGCGGCGATGGCGTGATCCGCTGGCTACGCACCAAGGAGACGGCGCGCGGTGGGCCCTCAGGCGGCGACGGAGGCAAGGGTGGCGATGTCGTCCTCCTCGGTGTGCGCGATCTCGCTGCACTCGCGAACTATCGCTACGAGAAAAAATTTCATGCAGAGCCCGGTGAGGCGGGCAAGGGCGAGCTGAAGCACGGCAAGAATGGTGCTGATGCGATAGTGAAGGTACCGGTCGGTACGCTTGTGCGCGTGCTAGAGACCGGCGAGGAATACGAGATTACCAAGGAGGATGAGCGTATCACCCTCTTTCGTGGCGGCAAGGGCGGGCTCGGCAATGCTCGCTTCAAGAGCTCGACCAATCAGAACCCCTGGGAGCAGACAGCCGGCAAGCCGGGAAAGGGTAGTGAGATCGAGCTCACGCTCAAGATTATCGCGGACGCCGGACTTATCGGCCTGCCGAATGCAGGGAAGTCGTCACTCATGAATGCACTCACGCGGGCGAAGTCGAAGGTGGGTGCCTACCCCTTCACGACGCTTGAACCGAATCTCGGCGACTTCTACGGGCGCATCCTCGCCGATATTCCTGGACTCATCGAAGGTGCCTCGTCTGGGAAAGGTCTCGGGATAAAATTCCTCAAGCACGTCGAGAGGACCGGCATCCTCCTACATCTCGTCTCGGCTAGCCAAGATGACCCCCTCGCGGCGTATGGGGAAGTGCATACCGAGACAGAGGCCTTCGGTCACGGCTTGGGGCAGAAGTGCGAGATCGTCGTACTCTCGAAGACAGACCTTATCTCGCCAGCAGAGCGTGATATCAAGATGCAACTCTTGGCGGGGGAGACCGGCAAGGAGGTACTCAGCGTCTCGATAGAGGACCCGGAGTCGCTCAAGGCGTTTGCTGACCAGCTTTCAAATATCCTCAACAAGCATTAAACTGTGGGCATCATGTATCGCCCCACGATAGGTCTCGAAGTGCATGCGGAGCTTAAGACGCGGACCAAGATGTTCTGCGATTCGGCGAACGACCCAGACGAGACACGACCGAATGTGAACGTCTGTCCTATTTGTCTCGCACATCCGGGTACGCTCCCGGTGATAAACAAAGAGGCAGTGCGGCACGTCCTGCGGCTCGGAACGGCGATCGGCGGCACGCTCGCCGACTTCACTGAGTTCGACCGCAAGAGCTACTTCTATCCCGACATTCCGAAGGGGTATCAGATCAGCCAATACGAGCACCCACTGGTGAGTGGCGGGGAGCTCGCTGGCGTCGCTATCACGCGCGTGCATCTTGAAGAGGATACAGCGCGTTCGACACACGCAGGCGGGAAGAGTCTTGTCGATTTTAATCGTGCCGGTATCCCGCTCATGGAGCTCGTCACCGAGCCGGTGCTACACGATGCCGAGACGGCAGGGCGCTTCGCGCGCGAGCTGCAACTCCTCTTGCGCACGCTCGGTGCCGGCGAGGCGAACCTTGAGAAAGGGGAGATGCGCATCGAGGCGAACATCTCTGTCGCAAGGTTCGACCTTAAATCCGAATCCTCCAAGGTCGAACCTTTGGGTACGAAAGTGGAGGTGAAAAATATAAATTCATTCCGTTCCGTCGAGCGGGCTATCGCCTATGAGATAGAGCGGCAGATAGCGCTCATTGAGAGCGGGGGAGAGGTGGCGCAAGAAACGAGGGGTTGGGACGAGACCAAGCAGGAGACCTTTCATCAGCGCTTTAAGGAGGGAAGTGCCGACTACCGCTACTTCCCAGAACCAGATTTGCCCAAGCTCTATCTCTCCCTGATACCGGAGTTTTCTCTCGAGACGCTTCGCACATCGCTCCCAGAGCTCCCGGGGGAGCGTCGCGCACGTTATGTCCAACTCGGGTTGAAGGCAGAGGATGCTGAGTTCGTCATCGCTACAAGCGCTCGCGGTGCATTCTTTGATGCGGTGATAGAAGCATGCAAGGGCGAGCGTGAACTGGTAGTGCTCGCGGCGAATTATTTTATATCGGATCTCGCAGGAGAATCGGGTCAGGCATCGCCGATCGCATTTGCAAAACTTATTCGAATGCTTATCGCACACGAGCTCTCCTCGCGCGGCGCGAAAGACACACTCGCACTTCTCGTTGAAAAGGGAGGAGATCCAGAATTGATTGCACGCGAGCACGGACTTATCCAATCGCACGATGCCGAAGCTCTGCGGGGCGCAGTTAAGGGAGTGCTCGCCGGAGAGGCGAAGGCTGTCGGAGAGTACCGTGCAGGGAAGGAGGCGGCACTCCAGTACCTCTTGGGGAAGTGTATGAAGGCTACCAAGGGTGCGGGGAATCCTGCAATACTCAAAGAACTTATCATTGAAGAAATAGGATAGCTCTGTGCACTACGCCTGTTTGCGCCCAGCCGAGATAACCTTATACTAGGGGCATGGATGAGATACTCATAGGCGAGAAGAAGTATGTATCGTCAAAACGAGCCGCTAAGATGACCGGCTACGCGAAGGACTATATCGGCCAGCTCTGCAGAGAAGGCCGGGTACCGGCTCGGCTCGTAGGCCGCAGTTGGTATGTGCTCGAGACGGCTATCCAGGATCATCGTTTTAGCGACGAAAAAGTAGCGAAGGAGGTAAAAGCTCCAGCGGCCTCTCTGCATCAAGAGACGTGGGAGTCGCCTCAATATGAGACCGTTCCTGCAGAGTCTCTCCCGCCCGTAAGCCGTTTGCATACAAGTGTTGATACTCAAGATCTGCATGACACGTGGAAGGCCTGGTTTGACCGTGTCGGAGCCCCGACGCCTGAGGTAGAGACTTCGAATGTCGGAGAGGTTGTGCCGCAGGAGCTTGAGGCAGAAGAGGAGAATCAGGAGGAGATAAACGTGCCTGTCCGCGCTATATACAACCAACTCCCGGTAGAACTCAGGCCGCACCACCGTGCACCTCTACAGTCGGTAGAGGTTGAAGAAGAGCTTGTCGAGGAGGTGCAGAGCACGAATGTACGAAGGGGCTATATATTGCCGATACAGATGGCTGGGGCACTCTCCGCACTCATCTTTGCTGTCCTCGCTGTCGCTGGGAGCGGATACTTCGACAAATATATTATCTCGCATAGCCAAGTCGGTATAATGGCTGGCGTCATTCTCTATAATAGATAACGTATTTAAAAGGTATCTCGTCTCGGATAGACGAGACATACATAAGAAATAAATAGACAAGGAGTCTTGAATCGGTAGCTGATCTGCAAAGCTACCGATTTTTTGTATACATTGGTGCTCTGGGTGCTCTTTTTAAGAGCATTTTGATGCCTCTTGAGACATTTTAAAGCCTTGTTGAACGGTGTATCTAGGTTTTAAGCCTTTATTGCGATTGGTAGTAATACGAGGGTGTGAGTTCAAGGTCAAAATGTAGTCTCCTGAGATTACTCAGGAGACTTTTTAGATAGAAATTTTCACTTGGTTTTTGTCGGAGAATCTTATCCACACACTGCATTTTTTTATTTCTCTACATGCCGAAATAGTAAGTTATTATTTAGGTAATTCGGCTATCCGACATGAACCTTCTTCTTAACGAAAATTTCATAACAACGAAGGATGCAGGAGAGCTCTCTGGATACAACTCAGACTACCTTGCGCGTCTCGCGCGGTCAGGAAAAATAATCGGGAAAAGGATCGGGCATAGTTGGTTCGTCGATAGAGATTCACTGATGACCTTTCTGAGTCAGCAGAGCGATCGCAAGACTGAATACGCGCGCGCGCTCGCGCGCGCGCGGGAGGCGGAGTATCTCCTGCACCAGGACTCTCGACAGAGAATTGTGCATCAGTCAACGATGACCAAGATAGAGAAGAAGGTTGCCACATATCAATTCTCGATTTCTCATTTTGTACCACGCATAGTCCGCTCTGAAGCCTTCGCGGTCGCGGTCGCGCTTCTTGTCGTCGGTGGTGGTGCACTCGGAGCACAGGCGGCCTTCATCCCACAAGTTGCAGAGAGAGCGACCGATCTCGCACGCGAGGTTGCAAGTGGATTCGCTGTTGCATTCGGCGATGCTTCGTCACACATCGCTTCGCGAATCGTGAACGAGAGAAACGAGGTGCGAGAAATCTCATCACGCGTCGCGGCTGCAAACACGCTCACGACGGCGAGCATCGCGCCGCTCGCACTCGCCGAACCAGACCTCTCACCGCTCCGCATGGTGCTTGATGATGAACAGACAAACTCTCGTGTTGTATCAGAATCAAAACATGATGACTCGACTGCTGCGTTGCAGAAAGAGATCGATATACCGGTGATGTCGGTCGAAGACTTGTATCTCGGAGCGCAGACGACACTCGCTCTGCTCGCGGAGCCCGCGCTTGTGGCGAGCACGCTCGCCGACGCGTACATAACACTTGGAGAAAAAAGTTATCGCTCGATCGCGCTGGCGTTTGTCGACTATCGCGCGCTTATCGATGCGTCGGGAGTGCGAGCACTCGCGCTTGGCGCGACGGCACGCGACGCGCTCGGCACGGCTCCGGCGTTTATCAGCCGGGTGAATCTCGCTCTCGGTACCGCCGTTATCGATACCACGCACGCGCTTATCAATGCCGACATCTCGCTCGCCTATAAGACAGCGGAGGCGGCTCCCGAGAGCGCCCGCATCGCCGTCGCCCTTATCGGTGGCGCAGGCGACCATCTCGCCCGAGCCACCGAGCGCCTCACTACTCATGCACCCGCTCGTGTCGCCCAGGCGCTCTTCGACGCAGAATACGCAATCGCGAAGCCGTTTGTTGCCGCCACGTCTCACCTAGCCGATCGGTATCTCGCCCTCATAAAAGACACGGGAAATGTCGCATACGCTGTTGTCGCTCCTGTTCAATCTGTGCAAGTCAGACTTACACAATCTTTGTTTAAGTCTGACTTAAACACTATCGGGGTGGTACTCCAGGACGTGTGGCTCGGCACACTCGGCAAAGTCGCAGCCGCGTGGGAAGGTCAGACCTTCCCATATGCTAAAGGTCTGATCTTCCCGCGCGAGATGCTTGCCGCAGTGCTCGCGGCACTCTCTCCCGTTGAACAGATTGCTCTCACCACGTATGACACACTTCACGGCCTCGTGAGCTCGACCACAAACACACTCGCGTATCTCTTTGGGCTGGGAAGTCAGACTTCAAATCCGATTCCTAGAAGTCTGACTTCAAATGCATCGCGTCCTCTCGCTACGGCCACCTCGTCGTCGCCGAAGCAGAAAATAGAAAATAGAATATCGAATATAGGGAATACAAATCCGACTCCATCTGCTATCTCATATCCCACCTACGTCACCACACTGAACGGCGTCTCCGTCGCCGACGTCCGCACACTCCTCGCCTCTGAGCGCACAAGCATCCTCGCCACCGTCTCCGGCATGATCCAGCCCGTTTCTAACCAGGTCGCCACCAACATCCAGACCATCCAGATGGTCAACAAGATCGAGGATCTCACCGGCCTCATCGTAAGAAATGGCAATTTCATCGGCGGCACCTTCACTGGAGGTACCTTCTCAAACGGCTTGGCCGTCTCTGCTCGCACGGGCGACTTCGAGAGTCTCACGGCTGGCGACGCGAGTATCACTGGCAGTCTCACTGTGGGCAGTTCGACCTCTATTGGCGCGCATGTGAGCGCTCCCTACTTCGTCGCCACCTCCCTTACCGCCACCAGCACCTTCGCCGGCGGGCTCACGGTCGGCGGGAACAGGCTCGTCATCGATTCGACCACCGGCAACCTCGGCATCGGGACGACGAGTCCAGTGAGCACCTTGAGCGTCGTGGGCGAGTCGGCGCTCGCGGGCGGGCTGAGCGTGGGGCTTGGGTACGCCGGAACGGCAGCTCCTATAGATGGACTGATTATTCAGGGCAACGTCGGTATCGGCACCACCAGCCCCTCTGCCGCGCTCGCGGTCTCAGGTAACGTCATGCTTGGCGGCACTACCGGCGCGACCCTCACCGGTGTTGGCGCTGGGCTCACCTTCACCGGTACCGGCAACCACGACCTCGTCGCCACCGGTGGTACGCTCCGCATCGGCAGCAACACCATCATCGGCAACATCGAGGCGCTCGACAGCACAGTCGACATCGGCACGCCGGCCACGCGCTTCGACAAGATATATGCAAACGAGGTCAACGCTTCGACCATCGTGGGTACGCTCACTGCCGGGAATCTGATCGCCGAGACGTTCACCATCAACTCTGACAATGCGAGTGTCGACGCCGAGAACGCGTATCTCGCCTTCCATCGCGGAACGGTAACTCCGAATGCGCTTCTCACCTGGAACGCGGCTGGCTCCGCGAAGCGCTTTGAATTCAATCAGCCGATATTTATGCAGGACGCCTCGGCCTCAACCACGAACACCACCCTTTCTATCCAAAGTGTCGCCGGTCAGACCGGCGACATCCTCCGCGTGGCCTCCTCATCGTCGGCCACGAACTTCTTCACCATTACGGCGAATGGAAAAGTGGGGATTGGGGCGGCGAATCCAACATACAAATTGGAGGTTGGTGACGGCTCAAACGCTGCAATACGACTCAGGAATACCGGGGCTAGTGGGCATACATTCAGCATTAATTCTTACTCCGACGGTAAGTTATATTTTGAGAATAATTCGGCTGTTACCAACCCGCTAATTCTGGATAATTCCAGCAATGCCACTCTTTTAGGTAATCTCACAGTTCAGGGTACAGGGAATACAACAATAGCAGGCAACGTCGGCATCGGGACGACGAGTCCTGACACTAAACTCTCGGTTTATTCAAGCGGAACCAGCCTTGTCAAAGTTACGAATCCGACGGGCGGCGGGTATACGGGTCTCTGGATTGAGGCAAAGAATACCGACGCTTCTGTGAATAATTGGGTAATCGGTCCTAATCAGACAGCAGACAATGCCTTTCAGATTGGAGCATACTCGGGCGGTACCGCCACCCCGACGGGCGGGTCTGCTAGCTTCAATATCACGAGAACCGGCAACGTCGGCATCGGGACGACGACGCCGTGGGCGCAGTTGTCGATCAATCCGAATGGCAACACTGGCCCGGCATTCGCCATTGGTTCCTCCACAGCTACGAATTTCGTGGTGACGAACGGGGGGAAGGTGGGGATTGGCACGGCGAATCCGGTATACAAACTGGATGTCTCAGATACAACCGGCGGGTTGCCATTTATAAGTAGGTCGACACAGAACGCCACATTCTATCAAGACGGATTAGGTATAAACTATTCTACAAATTTAAGCGGCGCCAATAACTCTGGTTTGAATCTAACATCTACAGGACAGCAAACATCTCCAGCCATTTTCTATTCTACAAGCGACGGCAGTCGTCTTGTTAGTCAATCGGTTGTTTCATCAAATGCTTCCGTTTTTAAATACAATATGGGTTTCTATAACCCCGCCGATTTTCAAATCTATCGATTTGAAAACAGAGCAGCAGTAGTGAATATCAATTACGATGGCGCGACCACCGGAATGCTTAATATCTTAACCAGCTGGTCAGGTAAGGTGGGCATGACTATCACCGGTGTATCCGGCCAAACTGGTGACATGCTTCAAGTCAATTCTGATGGCTCCATTGGCGGCAATCTGCTCGTTTTAAAGAGTTCCGGCAACGTCGGCATCGGGACGACGACGCCAAGCAATTTGCTCACGGTGTACAGTTCAAGTGCCGCTGTTGCAGGTTTCTCTGGTGGTGCGACCAAGGGGGTATGGTCAATGGGTTACGATGTCACGAACAATCGGTTCGCAATCGCATCTTCTTCTTCAATAACGTCGAATGTCAGAATGGTGATAGATAATCAAGGCAACGTCGGCATCGGGACGACGACGCCGAACAATCTTTTACAGGTCTTTGATTTAATTGATTTCAACAACAGTAATGGAAATACGAAGTTGGGCTATCAAGCAGGAAAGAATGTGGTGGCGGGCACAGTAGGCAATACTCTTGTGGGCTATCAGGCAGGACTCTCGAGCGCATCGCTTAGCACGAGCGGCGCGAGTAATAACAGTGCCTTTGGCATACGTGCTCTCTGGTCTAACACGACCGGCCACTCCAACATCGCCATTGGCCAAGAGTCTCTCTATTCGAACACCGATGGGTTTAGAAATGCTGCTACCGGTTTCCAGTCCCTCCACTCCAACACCACGGGATACTCCAACACAGCGAATGGCCAAGCCGCCCTCTACTCCAACACGACAGGTTTCTACAATAGTGCTGTCGGGGATTCTGCCCTCTTCTCCAATGTCTCAGGTACCTATAACGTAGCTCTTGGATATCTCGCTGGGTACAATGCGTCGCCACTGTTACAGACGATGACCAATAGCACCTTCTTGGGCTATAACGCAAACTCAAGCGTTGATGGGGTCACGAACTCAATGGCTCTTGGCAACGGAGCCCAAGTGACAAAGAGCAATCAGGTGGTGATAGGGAACGCGAGTGTTACGGAAACATTATTGCGAGGCAACGTCGGCATCGGGACGACGACACCAACTTCAAAGCTCTCTATTCAAACGGCTAGTGCAAGTGGTGTAGGTATTTTTGTACAAGATTTTGCTAGTCAAACAGCGTCAGCTTTTCATTATGAAAGAAGTGATAATACTTCCTTATTGGATATAAAACGTTCAGCAACACTTGGGGGTCAGATTTCTTTGTTTGCTTCTGGGGGAACAGGGGAAACAAAACTAACTGGAAATGGAGGATTAAGTATTGATAGTGGCGCTACTGGAGTTGTCAGACTAGCTCCAGCTGGAAATGATATATATCTTCAAAATATGAATACCTCAGGAGATATTTTATTTACTGGAAATTCAGGGGTAGATCTTACTGGTAAAATTAATTTTAGAAATACAGGTATTATAAATTTTGGAACAGCAGGTTCTGAACGAATGGTAATTACAACAGCAGGCAACGTCGGCATCGGGACGACGAGTCCACTGGCGAGGTTGAGCATTCAGGGCTCTGACACCACCGCTAACAACTATGGACTGAATGTGACAAGTAGTACGGGGGCAAGTGGATTAGTCGTGAGAAACGACGGAGCGGTGGGCATCGGGACGAACAATCCAAATAATGTGAAGTTGCATATTGAACAAGGGACCATTTACGCCAACAGCGTCCAATCTGACACTGTTTTTAGCGGAAATGGCACTACGGTGAGCACCCTAAACATGATGGGTAGCGATGGGTACTGGGGTATCCGCACTGCAATAAACAACAGCTTCAACATTGATGTAGTAAGCCCAACGTCGATGACGGCACTGACAGTACTGCAAAGCGGCAACGTCGGCATCGGGACGACGACACCCGGCTCACTCCTGCATCTGTCTGCTCCTTCGCCCGCAATTCAACTTACCCCTTCGTCATATGCTGGACTATACTCGGTATACCTCGGTTCGAGGGACGCTACCGGTGTTCTTCAGCTAGGAAATAACGGTGTCAACGAAATTGTGGCTGGGAACTCTGGGGTGGGCGGCTCGTTCCGGTTCGTGGTGAACAATACTGCTGCGTTTCCGGCGGTACCGAATGGAACAGAAGCAATGCGGATATTAGTAAGCGGCAACGTCGGCATCGGGACGACGACGCCGCAGGCCCCACTCCATGTACAAGCGGCCGCAGTCGGTTCGACAGGGGAGGCCATTGCCCAGTTTGGGGTATCGGATGCCACAAGTGGTTTCTTAACGATTTCTAACGGGAGCTCTGCCAACGGGGAAATCTTTCCGGTTATTACTGGACGTGGCAATCTTACTGGCGGCTCGCTTCTTCTTTACGCCAACGGGGTGAGCGGTCAAGATACAGGAACTAATCCATTGATGATGTTCAGGTCCGCCATAAACAGTGGGGTGGTGAGCACAAGGCCCCTCTTCCAGTGGCAACAGGGTGATGGAACACCGGAAATGACTATGGATAAGAATGGCAACGTCGGCATCGGCACGACGAGTCCAGCGCTCGGAGGGGATGCAAGAGTATTGACTATTGAAGGGGCTGGTCAAACACAACTGGAACTTTCAAGGACGGGTGATGTGGCTGATGACGCTGGAATCGGAGGCGTTTCTTTCCATATGAGTAAAGGTGGAAATGGGAAACTCGCCCAAGTCCTTGCCCGTGCAAGCGGGACAGCAGAGGACGCAGCTCATTTGACTTTCTGGACTAAAAACTCCGGGGGTTCCATTACCGAAAAAATGAGAATAACAGATACCGGCAACGTCGGCATCGGGACGACGAGTCCCGACATGTTGTTGTCAGTTGGGAGCGCCACCCCCGTCGGAAGTGTCGCCCACTTCGAGAACTCAACCGGTTCCTGCTACATCAACCCCACCACCACCTCGCTCTCCTGCACCTCTGATATTCGGCTGAAGTCGAACTTCGCCGCCATCAGCACCACTACCGCACTCGCGGGCATCGAGGCGCTCTCGCCGACTTTCTACAACTGGAATGCCGAAATTGCCGGCGCCCCGCAGCACGCCGGCTTCATCGCCCAGCAGGTACTCCCGATTTTCCCCGATCTCGTTTCGTTGAATCCTGACGGTTTCTACGCGATGAATTACGCCGGTCTCACGCCATACCTCACCGCCGCTGTGCAGGCCTTGGCGGCCAAAATAGAGCCTCTGGCGGCCGTTCTAACGGTGGAACCTGGTGTAAATGCGCAATGTGTAACAGGGGATACGCGTTTGCGCCGTAGGCGCAAACGCGCTGACGGCAGTTTTGAGTTTGATGAAATTGCGATTGCCGATGTTGTGGCGGGAGATGAAATCCAGTCGCTCGATGAGGCCACCGGCAGGGTAGTCTACTCGCGTGTGAACGCTCTTATGGACATGGGCGAGCAGGAGGTCTACGAGCTCGTGACCCGCTCTGGCCGCCGCATTCGCACTACTTCAAACCACCCGTATCTCGCGCGAATCGCGACAACAAAAGTATGAAATCTTCTCTCATAAAGTCAAACTTTTCATCAAAACTCGTATCACGTCTGCTGGGGGCAACCTCTAAAAACAACGGTTCTTGTGCTATTTCTACCCCCGAAATTCGTGAGATGGCGTCCCGATGCCGATATTTTCTTGCGCCTGCGGCTCGTTCTTCAGGGACTAAATATCCCCTACCGGTAGATGTCGCTTCGGTGAGCGACCTGAGTCAGTTGTACCGTTCGCTCGTCAACAAATCGGAAGAGCGCTCTCCAGTCGCGCGTAATGCGGAAAGAGAAAAGGCCAACGAGAGGTGTGGAAAGGCGCTTCGTGTGAAGCAGGGAGTCAAACGGGTTTTTGCGCAAACGCTCAATAAGAACCACAAGCTTGTGCTGCTGTGGTTCTGGCAGCTTGCGGGCGCCTCTTTGAAATTGAGGATGAAATGTTACGTCAAGCATTTCGCGAACGGCGCAGTTCGGCTAGGAAACTCTTTGCGCTTACGAAACGCTTGGTGGGAATGCGATTGGCGTCGCGCAATGCCTTCCGCACGAATTCAGGGCGATACTCACCCTCGGAGTCTTTCCCGACGATGCTTATTGCGAACGAGCGGAGCATTTTCACTTCCTTTTCAAGTGCGAGCATATTCATACCGCAATGATACTCCCCAAAAGCGAAAAATCAATGAAAGAGCCTTCCGCGCCTGTTTCCCCTTTTATGAGGGTAGGGCCGAAGCCATTGTATGAGCATACTACCACCAAACTGGTACAAAAAGACAATTGACGCAATTCTTGGCGACCCGGTGTCTGAGCGTCCCAATGCCGATGTTGCCTCTGCGCCTGCGGCATTCCCTTCAGTGACAGAAAAAGCGACCATGTCTACGAAAACCTCGTGTCCGTATTGCAACTCGGATAATTTCGTCAAGCGCGGGACCCGGCAGAAGAAACATGAGGCCGTCCAGCTCTACTTGTGCCGGAACACGGCGTGCGGCCGCACGTTCACCGCCGAGCGCGTGAAAGGGAAGCGGTTCCCGCTCGCGGTGATTCTGGAGGGCATCAGCTATTATAACTTAGGGCTTTCATTGGAGCAGACGTGCGACCTGCTTGGCAAAAAATTCCCTGATGTTGCGGCGCCGACGCCAGCTACGCTGGCGTCGTGGATCGAAGAGTACAAGCCACTGTGCAGGTTTGAAAGAATGCGCCCCTACGCGATTAAATTATTCTCACCCGCGCAGATGATAGAAGTGACGACGATGGCGCACCGCCAGCTCTACCGTTTCCGCTATCATCGCGCGAAAACCTTGCTCTCAATGGAAGAATTCAAGAACCGCCGTTTCGGCCGGCTGAAGGAATACTTGGACAATGTCTCCTCTGAGACGCCGCACCAATACTTCGCCGATGGCGAGAGGATGAGCGAGATACGCACGAAGTTTGATAAGACCGATATGATAGTGAAGAGCAAGCACAACTTCGCGAACGACCTTGCCGAGTTTGTGCTCCGGAGCGCTACTGAAAATAAAGATCGTCACGAGGTATTGCAACGCTTTATGATAGCGAACGACTCGGTGACGGTGGCGACCGAAGTTCCCGTGTACATTCGGAAAGAGGATGTGGAGCATATGGAGAATGTGCTCAAGTTTAAGATATTAGACGAAGACGGTTTGATAGAAATGAAAGGCGATAAACAGAAACGAAACTTCCCGAAGTTGCTGACAGGGCATATTGATGTGGTGCAGATCAGGAACGGCATGGTGCACATCCTCGATTACAAACCGAATGCGAGCAAGGAGAAACCGATTGAGCAATTGACATGGTATGCGCTCGCGCTCTCGCGCTTGACCGGCCTGCGGCTCTTTGAATTCAAATGTGCGTGGTTTGATGATAAAGATTTCTACGAGTTCTATCCCTTACACATAGTGAAAAAATTGCAGGCTAAACGTCCCGCTGCCGGTGTTGCCGGGGCATCAGGGCGGAAGCAGCGTAAACGCGTTGTCCATTTCAAAGATGGGACCATAGCAGAGATACCGCGCGAAGATGTGTATGTTGTTACATAAATTATGAAACCTTACGCCCAAACAAAATACAGCAAATATCAATTTACGCCGCGCAAGCCGGTAAAAACTTTCCGCGACCTGGATATCTACCAGCAGACGATGAATTGCGCGGTGATTGTAGTAAAAAATGTGCGGCCGGTACTCACTAAATTAAAGTACCCATTTTTGGAAGGAATTACAGACTGCACGATGACCGTGCCGCTCTCTATCGGCGAGGCGCACTCGATCCGCTTCGGCAATTTCCAGCAAGGCCTCGCCTTGCTAGAGAAGGCGATGTCTGGCTGCAACAAGATGATCATCTATCTGGAACATATTAAAGGTATGTACGGCGAGAAGATTGACGGCGGTATTTTGGACGAAATTATTGCCCGCTACGCTGAGGCTCGTACGAAGACTTTTCACCTGGAACAGTCGTGGAAGAAGTGGGGCCGTCCCGCTGCCGATGTTGCCGGGAGCGTGAAGCGCGATCCTACCCGAATCAAGCTATAATTACTCTGATTATGTCACTACTCGAAAAAATGCGCGGGGATAAAAAGGGATGGTACAAGGTCTCGGACTTGCGACCCGGCGTGGAAATCGCTGTTCCGCGCGACCCCATTCGGGAAGGTCAGACCTTACATCCGAATCCTAAAGGTCTGACCTTCCCGAATGGGGAGGATGTACTGTGGGATGAAATCGTCTCCATCACGCCGGTGGGCCGAGAGCAGGTCTACGACATCGAGGTCGAGGGCACGCACAACTTCATCGGCAACGGCATCTTCGCGCACAATACCTATGCTCTGCGTGTGAACACGATGCTTGCGGTAACCGGCGAAGTGAATGCGGACGATTTTACCGTACCTTTGTCCGACGGAGTCTTTGCGTTCGGAACGACTACATTAGCGGCAGAGATACCGTCGACCGTTCTGACGGCCGACGGCAAAGGCGTCGATTTGTATAAATTATCTACCTACAATCTCGCGGGCGACCGCGCGCTCGCCGCGCGAATGGACACTGAAGAGTTGCGTGTCACCTCGCTTGAAACACGAGTTGAGAAACTGGAGAGCGGCGCCATCACTTCCGCGAGCGGCTCGCCGCTCGCGCTCTCCACGAGTTCGCTCGCGAGTGCGCTCGAAGGCTTCGGCGTCCTCATCCGCAACGGCATCGCACAGTTCAATACACTCGTCTTCCGTCAGCTGGTCGCGAGCAGAGACGCCGACGGCACAAGCTCTGCCGGCTCCGTCAGCATCCTGATAGGGAACACGGTCGCCCAGGTCAATAACTCGCTCGTTCTGCCTTCCACCAAGGTCTTCATCACTTTCAATTCTCAGATAGCCGGCAGCTGGTGGGTCTCTGACAAAGCTGCCGGGAGCTTCCGCGTCGTGCTCTCCGCGGCACAAACCACCGACGTCTCTTTTGATTACTTCCTCGTCCAGACCGAGGGGCAGATAGCGACGTCTACGCCCGCCGGAGTCGCTGGAAGTCTGACTTCTTCCGACTCCGTCGCGCCGGTTATCACACTGCTTGGTGACAATCCGATGCACCTCGCCGTCGGCGGCACCTTCATCGACCCGGGCATCACCGTCGTCGACAATGCCGACGGCGTGATCGGCACCTACAGCACCTTCGTCGACGGCATCGAACAGCCGGCCGACGCCTCGACCGTCACGACCACGAGCGAGACGACCCACATCATCACCTACAAGGCGACCGATGCCGCAGGGAATATCGCCACCACGATGCGCTCGGTGATAGTCGGCACGACGTCGGTTGGAAGTCAGACTTCGCAGAATTCAACCGACGTCGTGCCGCCGGTCGTTACACTCGTCGGTGCGGCGGCGCTCGAGCTCACTGTGGGGGGCACCTTCACCGACCCGGGCGCGACCGCTCTCGATGCAGTCGACGGCGACCTGACCGCGAGCATCGCGGTCACCGGCGCCGTCAACACAGCGGTCGAGGGTTCCTACACGCTCACCTACACGGCGATCGACAAAGCGTCGAACACTGGTTCCGTTTCCCGCCTCGTGACTGTCATCGCGGCGCCCGCAGCGGGCGCCGCGACCACCACGACAGGCACCTAATATAGGTATATGCAAAAAGATTTCATATGATTGGACAATTTATAAAAGGCGAGACGGCAGTGTTCGTTGATGCAGCAAATGTATTTTATTCAGAGCGTTCGCTTGGCTGGCGGATTGACTACGAGCGGCTTGCGGAATATCTGCGACAAGAATCATCCATCGTTGAGCTCTATTACTACACCGGCATAATAGAGAAAAGTGAAAAACAACGTGCATTTTTGAAAAAACTTGAATCTTTTGGATATATTGTTACGGCCAAAGAAGTTAAGTTTATACGACAAACAGACGGGTCATTTATGTCAAAAGGCAGTCTTGATATTGAGCTCGCACTCGATGCCTATATCGTACGTCAGGAGTATGACACTTGCGTGTTGTTTTCAGGAGATTCCGATTTCGCATACTTACTCGACATACTTAAAAGAGAAGGAAAACGCGTTGTGGTGGTATCAACACGCGGGCATGTCTCAAAAGAATTGGTGGCGCGTGCTAAGTATGTTGCATTGCCTAAATTGAGGGAAATCATCGAGCGAGACCTGAAATTCAAGAGGCCGGACAAGCCGGCCTCCGAGGTCTGATAAAAGATATGATACTCCTGCAGAACAGAAAGTCAATAAGCTTGTGGATAGCAAAATGCGCGGCCGCCGCAACGGCGGTCGCGCTGACCGCGATACTTATTTTCACCGTCGCGGCGCCGGCGGCCGGCGCCGCGCCACGCCAACGACCGGCCCGCCCGCGGGGGTTGGGGTGGGGGTCGCTTGACGAAGGTGCGGGCCCCCACGCCCCCCCC
>Ga0334722_10003226_pt1 | contig 17751 bp, 13 predicted proteins | sample C3_bottom_MG_FD_207210 | JGI IMG/M metagenome (GOLD analysis project Ga0334722, IMG submission 207210) | Sediment microbial communities from Yellowstone Lake, YNP, Wyoming, USA - C3_bottom | ecosystem: Environmental > Aquatic > Freshwater > Lake > Sediment | place: USA: Wyoming | collected...
ACGGAATAGTCGGTATTGTGAACTCCAAATGAGCGGTCCTCTTCAATAAAAACAAAATTGTATACGGCGCCGGCCGAATCAGCCGTAGCAACTGTTCTGGACACGGGAACTCCGGCACTGGTCAGCAGGTTGGCGGCTTGAAGAAGCACTTTCAGTGAATCGGCCAAACCTTTTACTTCATCCTGAACACCTTCAATGGTACCATCAAAGTCGTAATCAGCGAATGCCGGCCGGTCTAAAGTCGTTAGTTTAGCAGTATCGTGACAACCAGTGGCGTTGCAGCCGGAGATGTTTTGAAATCCCCTGTCTTCATTTCTCATCCACCAACTATGCCCCCCAACCGTCTCATGTTCAGACGGGCTCATGTGGCACATAATGCAGCCTTCAGTAACGCCGGTGCTGTGCCACGACCGTGTGTATGTGTAACCGGCATATTCATACGCATTTGTGCCAATCAACATGTCACTTTGATTGCTATGGTGCGGGCCATAACGAGAATTCATGTTTACGCCGTCTACTACGGTAGTTGTGACGTTTGCTCTGCTATGATGGCAGGTAGCGCATAAATTCGCGGGCCCTCTGTCAAAAACGGTACCATTCTCCAGGGTGACAGCCGTTTCCACTCTCAAGCGCAAATCTCCATTCGTGTGGGGCGCATGACAGGTGAAACATTCAATGTGCGTAAAATTATCCCCGGCGGCGGGGACCCCGGTTACGAAAGCGACAAACCCCTGATGAGTATGGCACCTTTCACAAGCTTGATAATTGGCCGAATACAACCGATTGCGATTGGAATTATCGCCGGTGGCATGGACAGAGTTTTCATATTGGATTCTGGCCACCCTCAATGCCACATCGGAGTCGCTGTGGCAGGAAAAACATCCCACCGAACTGTTGTCGGGGAAATTAACATTGCCGGTTACTTTTCTGTCACATCCGACAGTCAATAACAGTATGACGGCAGTGAAAATCATTAATGCACTTATTGATAGAAGTTTCATTGCAACCTCCCTATGAAGTTACTTATTTGTTTCATCAATCTTTCTAATTTAACAGCGTCTTATGTTTATCAATTAGAATTCCCTCGAAAAACTTAGTTCCACTACGTTGGCCGTATAGTAGCGGCTGTATATTGGCGCCGGGTCATTGAAATCATCGTAGTTGTGCGCCGCATAGGCCAACTCCACTTTATTTCCTTTGCCAAAAGCATAATTGCCGCTGAAACGAACCGAAAAACTTTCCACATCAAGGTCCTGTCGACTGCGTCTATAAGTTCCACCCGCTCCCAACTGACAATTGTGGTAGCGACTTGAGAGAAAATTCCCCCACAGAACATGATCGCTGAACTTAAACTTTCCAGCGACATTCTTATTTTCGCCATTCAGGTAATCATAGGCGAACTGCAAGTCTCCATATTTTTCATATGTGAACGTAACGTCAGTGCCTGCTCGCGTGAAATCCGCCTTGCTGCCAATACCAAAGTTCTCCGTGGTCTTGTCTTCGACTTTCACCCGCCAAGTCCCCTGCCGGAACTTGTAGGCAGCGGAAGCGGAGTATCGATTGAAATCCCTATCCCCGGTCAAGGTCGCGCCAGATAGTACGTCAGTAAATTCCGAACCGTAACCGACCCGGAGGGTCAACCTGCTATGTGGTTTGGCCCAGGCCGAGAAAAAATACCCGTTCGAGGCCACCTCATTTAAGAAATCATCATTAATTTTGTGTCTGTAGCCGATAGTAATGCCGCCGCTTCCCACCCAATCTTTGCCTAAGTAAACAGCATTGGTAATATGGTCAGTAGCAGTCAAGTCAGTGGTGCGACGAGCTCGGTCCCAAATAAAACTATATCTGATATTGAAGCCGTTCTCATTAAAGTAGCGCACGCCTCCCCAGCCGGTATTGGCTTTGAGGGAGTCATCGGTTTCCCGCATAGCCAGCTGATAGTGCTGGTACCCGCCATTTACATAAAAATTATGAAGTCTGGGTACCGGTGCGGAACCAGTCGCTCGAAATTGTTTCATATTGCGCTGGTTCGCCTGGTTTAAGGCATCATCAAAATCATTGCCTCGGTATTCCAATTCCAGAAAAGATCGTTCGTATCCAATACGCGCACCGGCATTAAAGTATTTTTGAGTAAAATCGAATTCATGAGCTCCACCAAATCCGGTCGGCTCGAATAGATCTAATGACCTGCCATTCTTATTGATCTGGCCGTAGCCGCCAAACAACCTCACGTTTTTATGTGCCTGCACCCAAAAATCACCATGGGAGTTGAGACGACGAGTCGATTTGTCCCCGTCAAAACTATACGTGCGTCGATATTCGCTGTGTCTTAGTTTGAGGTTGTATAATCCGGTCTTGGCGGCACCCATCAAAAGATTTCGATTATTCAACGTAATATTCTTGAAATCTCCAAAAATTCTGCTGCCATCTGATAAATGATAACTGAAGTCTTCCAACGATAATCCAAGTCCTTCGTACAAATTGTATCCCGGTTGATAAACACCCTGATTTCCTTCTTCATCAGTGTAGACATAGCCAACCTTGAAAGTCCCTTCAGGATGCTCCGCCAAAACTGCTGAAGAAGTACCCAACACCAGTCCTACGACAGAAATGGTTATTATGATGAATCTGACCGACATCATTTTTTCCTCATCCACTCACATTATGGCAGAAGCAAGAACCCGACCCCGAACCGACTTTGGCACCGAGATTGGGATCAAGAAGCCCCTTGTTGTCGTTGGAACCATGCATTTCACTGTGGCATTCCATGCAATCAAATGTGATTCCTTCCTGATTGTGTGCCGTGACATGTCCCGCCGGTATACCGTGACACTGCCGGCACAACATGTTACCCGGCCTGGTAAGCAATCTTTCGTTGGGACTCCCATGCGGCATATGACAGGCCATGCACCCCTCGCCTTCAGTCGAGAAACTGCTGGTTGCTTCGTGTTCATAAAGGAATGGCCCCCCCTCCATGGGATGACAACTAGCACAATTAGCTGAATTGCCATGGGCGTAAGCCGGCTCAAGTTTGCCTATAAAATCGTGGCAACTAATGCATGACACGGCATTATCTGTCAACGGATGGTTGGAAGTTTTTATGAATTGATTCATCACTGCTGTGTGACAGTGACTGCAAAATTCCGTCTTGTCATCGAGCAAAAGCCCCCCTAAACCCTTATGTACGCTGTGGCAGGAAACACACGATAGTCCTTCATTGATATGCGGATCAAAGCCAATGTTATCAAGTTCCAAGTGAGGTTGGTGACACTGGGTACAAACTTCCAGAACACCTCCCTTTTCCATTGAGGCCGGATTGCCAATATTTTCAATTTTCGGATCTTCGACATGAGCAGCTGCGTTTGAGTGACAGCTGATACAACTCATTTCTAGCTTGTGAGGCAGAACTGCCAAAGCGTGGGCGGTTCCCTTTAACCCGGTAGCATATTCTTCGTGACAATCAACGCACATATCACCGGCGTCAATGTCGGCCGCTGTATTCTTGATGAAATGTGGATTGGCTCCGGAAATGGGAAATGTGAAGCATAGAATTATCGCAAAGAGAAAGCTCGGGAGCCCCAATGCGAAAATGTGCGATTTCAAAGTTCTCCCCAGTGCCTAACCATACTCTCCATTGAACTTGTGATATTTCCGCTTCTATTATCTTGAACAAAGCAGAAACAAATTCATGGGTCAAGTAAATTCCTTAAAAAATTAGCGCTATGCCGACTCAAATATCAAATTTTATTAAGCCTATCGGTCGTATTCTAAAGAATATTAACTTTTTAAGAAAAAAGAGCCTGATTTCCACTTCCTGAAAGACAGTTTTATCAAATTATGTTGACATTGCTAAGGATTCTGAATATAATGTCGATAGCAGAGTCGGAAACTCCTAAATTGAAAGGGCACTTCAATAGAAGTGTCTAAATAGGTGTAATTTATGATTTACCCCCGGCAAATCGTTTATTCTTTACAAGCGTTAGGATATCTGGCATCGCAGCCTGAGAATACCTGTGTGAAAGTCAGAGAACTGGCTACAGAATTGGGGATACCTCGCCATTTTCTTGGAAAAATTCTGACAGAACTTGCAAAAAAAAGGCTGGTCAGCTCTAATAAAGGGCCGAAGGGTGGCTTTTATCTTTCAGTTAAACCTTCAGGTATTACTATTTATCGCCTTTTGGCGTCACTCGGAGGACTGGAAAAACTCGAAGAACGCTGTGTAATGGGTTTTGGCAACTGTACTAAAGGAACTCCCTGCGCTTTGCATGAGCTTTGGGAGAGCTTCAAAGAAAACGCTGTTTCGAAAACTCAAAAGTTGACACTGAATGATTTTTCACGCAGCTTTGCTGGTAAATTACAATTGTTTAAGAGTCCCATGTTTATGATGAAAGAAGAAATAGAAGAAAGCCCTGCTAGCCGAAGGTATTGAGATCGTTCTTGTGCAAATGAAAATTATGAAGCTGGAAGCACTCTCATTAAATCAATGACACTTGCTTATGAATTCCGACTTAAAGTCCCCAAAGCCTCCATCGCAAGATTCTGACAATATAGAGCGCCGGTCATTTCTTACAACCGCGTTGTCGACCATGAGCTTGGCCCTGCTCGGATTCGTTTTTTATCCTGTTATTAGATATTTGAAGCAGCCTCTGGCATCGGGGATGAATGTCAACTCTACTGTTGCTGCAAAAGTATCGGAAGTACCCATTGACAGCGGTCGGATTTTTCGGTTCGGAGATTCTCCGGCCATACTGATAAGGACGCCCGAAGGGGAATTAAAATCTTTTTCGGCAGTTTGTACACATCTGCAATGCACCGTACAGTACGTGCCGGGGAAACGTCACATTTTTTGTGCGTGCCATAACGGAACCTATGATTTAACAGGAAGAGTAATTTCCGGCCCGCCGCCGCGACCACTGGAGGAATACAAAGTCGTCGAACAGGGAGAGGACATTATTGTCAGCAAAGTTTAGCGGGACTGCACCATTGCCTAAAGGTCTCTTTATCAAACTTCAATTTTGGCAGGCTCTTCATTGAATATGACCAAAATCAAAGAGTTTTTAGCCTCAAGATTTCCGCTCAAAGAAGCGCACGACATTTTAAAGAAAAAGGAAGTTCCGGTCCACAGATTCAGCCCCTTTTATTATTTGGGCGGCATTTGTCTATATCTACTTATGGTGCAGGTTGTTACCGGCATTCTTTTGCTAATCTACTATCGGCCGACCGAAGACCAGGCTTACGCGTCGGTTAAATTCATTATGACCAAGGTCAGCTTTGGCTGGTTGGTTCGTTCCATTCATGCCTGGTCAGCTAACTTATTAATTGTTGCTCTCTTTATTCATCTGTTCTCGACATTCTTAATGAAGGCTTACCGACCTCCTCGTGAGTTCACCTGGATGACAGGCGCAATGTTACTTCTGATATGTTTAGGACTTGGGTTTACCGGCTACTTGCTGCCCTGGAATGAATTGTCCTACTTTGCTACCAAAGTCGGCACCGAGATTATTGCCGCGACGCCTATTGTAGGAGAGTCGCTCAAGGAATTTCTTAGAGGTGGAGGCAATGTTACGGATGTGACCCTGACCAGGTTCTTTGCCTTGCATATCTGGGTACTGCCACTGGCTTTGGCTGCAATCGCCGGCCTTCACTTGCTCTTAGTTCAGAAGCATGGAATTAGTCGGCCCTTGTCTGAAGCCAACAAACCAAAAAGATCAATGCCCTTTTACCCTCATTTCTTGCTACACGATTTAAATGTTTGGCTCCTATTTTTAGCTTTCCTGGTAGCTTTAAGTTTCTATTTCCCGACACATCTCGGTGAACCGGCCGACCCTCTTTCTCCTACGCCTATTGGCATCAAGCCGGAATGGTACTTCCTTTTTGCATTTCAACTTTTGAAACTTTTTCCGGGACATATTTTCTGGTTTGAAGGTGAACACGTCGGCATTATTGGAATGGGAATCGTGGGCTTGCTAATTTTTCTCATACCCTTTTTGGATAAAAAATCGGCAATAGGTGAGCGCAGCACTGTTTTCACAATTATTGGATGGGTTTTGATCGCCGCTTTTGCCGCTCTGACTGTTTGGGGACTATGGATCTGACCATGAATGAGCAAATGAATAAATCCAAACCACTTTTTGAGAAACTTTTTTTCAATTTTCTCGAATCAAAATATCTTTTTTATATTTTCATCTGCATAATGCTCTGGTTTCCACAACCGGCCAGGTCACAACAGAAAAATACTTGCATAACCTGTCATCAGGAGGAAATCGACGAGGACAACACTCGTCTGGTCGAGGACTTTCAAAAAAGTGTCCATGCGACAAGGGGAATCGGCTGTGAAGGCTGTCACGGAGGCGACCCCAGCGCCGAAGATGCCGAGGACGCCATGAACAAAGCCGCTGGATATGTCGGAATTCCAGCTCGGTACCAGATACCGGCCATGTGTGCGAAATGCCACGCCAACCCCAGTTACATGAGAAAATTTAATCCGAATATGTCTACTGACCAGTATTCGAAATACCTCATATCCGGACACGGCAAGAGACTGACACAACATCGTGACCCCAAAGTTGCAGTGTGTACAAGTTGTCACGGCGTGCACAACATTCTGGCGCCAAATGACCCGACTTCGCCGGTCTTTACTTTGAATATTCCATATACTTGCGCAAAATGCCACGGTGATTCGCTTTACATGGCAGGCAGAAATATTCCGACCAACCAGTTTGCTCTTTACTCCACAAGTGTCCATGGTGAAGCACTGCTGAAAAGAGACGACCGTGCAGCTCCCACCTGCGCCGGCTGTCACGGCAGTCATGAAGCGCGGCGTCCGGATCGAAGTGGAGTAGCCAATACTTGCGCACAATGTCATAATTATAATCGCGAACTATTCGTTGCCTCTCCGCATGAAGCCGCTTTCGAAAGAAACAAGTATGCTGAATGTGAAGTATGTCACAGTAACCATGCCATTATGAAAACTTCCGATGACATGCTCCTGTCCGATTCTGTCGGAGTCTGTCGAAAGTGTCACGACGAAGGCAGCAAAGGACTGGTTGCCGCTGCCTTAATGAAAGCTGCCATCGATTCACTAAAAATGAGTATTTCCTCTGCCCGGCAAGTTGTTGAATTGGCAAGGACATACGGGATGAATACTGATGAGACCGAATACGAGCTTCGCTTGGCCGACAATAAGCTCGTCCAATCCAGAGGACTTATTCACGCCTTTTCGTCAGATAAAGTGAGTTCGGCCACCCATGAGGGAATAACTCTGGCCGCTCAAGCGAGTGCTGCAGGGCAAGGTCTTATGGAACAATACAATTTTCGGCGACGCGGATTTCTGCTTTCTGTTGTTGTCATTCTTGTTCTATCGGCATTGCTAACCATGAAAATCCGTTCACTGGATTGATGTTAATGAGGCGCCATGAGATGACCTGCCACAAGGGTGGGCTTAGCATAAATGTCAATTTTGAATGCATGGCCCCTGGATAGTAATGAAAAATTTGGCTTGATAAATTGTATAATTTCAGGAAGCGAATTTTTGTTGGGAAATTGACAACCATGAAATTGACAAATATAATTCTAGTATTGTGCGGATTTAAAGCACATCGAACAATGATTTATGAGAGGAAGGCAAGATGAAAACGTTACTCAAAAACCTGACACTTTTACCGCTGGTTCTGCTTTTGTTGATTTCTATTGAGCCAGGCGTGCTGCCCCAGGAAGAGGAAGAAGAAGGCTCCTCTGTAATAAAATTCGTTGGAGCAGACAAATGTAAAATTTGCCATAATAAGGCAGAAAGCGGAGCGCAATACACTGTTTGGACAAAAGCCACACATTCACAAGCCTTTGCGCTTCTGGGAAGCGAGGAAGCAAAAAAGGTGGCCAAAGGGCTGGGTATTGTAGATCCCCAGAAAAGTGGAAAATGTCTTAAGTGCCATAGCACTGCCTACTTCTTTACAGAAGAGAAAGTTTCAAATATTGCCGTCAAGAAAGATGGCTCTCCTCGATTGACAGTCGAACAAGGCGTCAGCTGTGAAAGCTGCCATTGGGCCGGTTCTGCATATCAGAAGAAAAAGACCATGGAAATTTTTGATGAGGCCGTCAAAGCAGGCCTTAACCCGCATCCTGAACAGAACTGTCTAAAGTGTCATAATAAGGATAACCCTACCTGGAATCCGTCAAGATACACCCTTAAAGATGGGACAAAATCAGGATTCGATTATGACCAGGCGTTCGAAAAAATAAAACACCCCAATCCTCTGAAAGCAGCCGAACGGGCCAAACGCAAAGCTGAAAGTAAAAAGTTATAGATTCTAAGAGGATTGTTTTTATGGAAAGGGAATGGGATTGGAAGAACTTAATATTCCGGTTCAAACCAATCCAAGTGAAATTCTGCGCCAGGTGAGTCTTGCCTTCACCATTATTACTTTGTCTCTCAAAGTTTATTTGATGCTGCGTTAGATTTTTTATTTTTTTCAGAGTCTGGCGCGATTTGAAAAAGCATCGAGTTCTTTGATTTTCATGGCACCTGTCTAGGACAACTTATTTTCAGAAATCACAGACTTTTATGACATGGAGAATTTTGGATCTAATAAACGGTATTGCAGAAATCAATCCCGGTCATGAGGGCGTGTATAACTAGCTTTCGCACCAAGAAAAAAGGTGTCGATGGACTGGTCTCGCGCCTGACCACAATTGTCAGTAAAAATGATGTAAAAAGAGCAGTTGTAAAAGAATAAGGCTAGCCAGAATTCCGAATCATCAGCTCTTGAAAACTAAGTTTCTGATTGGCCAGACGAACACGCATTTTATTGAGTAAAATTTTTGATAAATCTTCTAAATTGAGTTTTTGAGCTTCGTTTACGACTTGCTCTTTGAACTTTACCCAGCGGTCATGAAAAGCGCAGGGCGTATCCGATGAACATTGCCCTAGCCCCATAACACAATCTTCTTCAAGAGGTGACAAACTGTCAAGCGACGCCATTATTCGATAAAGTGTTACTTTCTCCGGATCTACGATTAACTCAAATCCTCCCGTTGGACCTTTTGCTGAACTGATATATTTTTTTTTCACCAACTGTGTCATCACTTTGCCAAGGTATTGCTCTGGAATTCTCAATATTTCCGAAAGCTGTCGCGTTTTAACTGGTGTGCCCGGATCAAGGCCGGCCAAGAAAGCCAGAGCTTCGATAGCATAGGAGGTTGCCTGTAGATATATCAAATGTCAACCTCACAAGACCTATTTAATTGCAATTAAGTTCCACCCTTGTTCAACCTCAAAAATTAGCAAATTTCCCGATTTTAGTGTCCTTAAGTTACTGACCTTGCCTTATTTGTCAACGAAAATCATTATGTACTTCACAAGGTTGCTTGTAATGTAACTGATAAACAACCTATTCGTTTATAATTCATTGTTATATAATAAGTTAAAAACAAGATGAGCAGTGCAAATTGAAACAGTTAAATTTTACAATTGTGAAAAGTATTTTCCTAATTCGCTTGACAAATATTGATGATCAGCCGATGATATGGATAGAAAGGTCGGGAACTCCCTAATCGGGAGGTGCGGATTGAATGGAGTGATCGAAACCACCTCGAAAAGGTTCACGTCACTGACACCCGGTGACCGTGTTCCAGAATTCGAAGCACAATCGACCTACGGCACCATTCGCTTGCAAGACTACCAAGACAAGTGGGTGGTGCTCTTTTGGAGGCCCACGGATTTCTGCCCAACCTGGGCCAATCAAATTACCAGATTCGCAGAAATCTTCTGTGAGCTGCGCAAACTGAATTGTGAGCTGATCGGGATTGGCGGACCGGATGACCACTCGCCACTTATGTGGTCAAGAGCTATGCGTGATCAAATTGGTGTAAAAATCTGGTTTCCCGTCATTCTCGATCCGCTCCATCAGTTGGCCAAAAACTTAGGAACGATTGGCCCTGATCATGAAGCAGCCGGAGTCAGTCACACCATTTATATAATTGACGATAAACAGATTCTCCGTGCAATCGTGCACTATGATACAGTGGCTCCCAATACTCTCGATGAATTAGTCCGACTAATTAACCTGCTTCAAAAATCCAGTGTTTGCGGTATGGTAACCCCAGAGAGTTGGAGACCCGGTGACGAATGGATATTGGAACAAACGCCGGAAGAAAGTAATTCTGATGAGAATCGATATGAAATGTGGTACTTCTAATCGGCTGTTCGACAATTTTTTCGGGACCGAGTCCAAACTGATTACCGACGGTCACTGGCGGCCCGATGTTGATGTGTCTGAAACCGATGAAGAAGTCAACGTGCGGATGGACATTACGGGCATGGAACAAAAGGACATCAAGGTCAGCATGTCCGGAGATTATCTCAACGCGGCCGGAGAGTGTAAAGAGAAAAAAGAAGAAAAGAAGAAACACTTCTATGCACTCGAACGCAAACTCGGCATGATTGAAAGAACCGTTCCGATTCCGGCGACAGTTGATTCCGATAAGATCAAAGCGGAATACGATAAGGGTGTGCGGGAAGTACATCTTCCCGGTACGCCTGAAGACAAGCCGTATCGGATTCCGGTCACATCCAGATAGAGCAAGACCTTCTTGCGATGCCCGTCAGGGATAATTGTTTCTCTTTCTGGATGGTGCACAGGTCGGGTTCCGTACTTGCAGATGGATATGGAACGTATCCAGTTGGGTGGAGTTAAAGGTGAGGTTTAATAGCCCAAAACGGAACCCGACCCTCTTTTTTGGGTTGGGAAGAGAAAAGCGCGGCGAATTTGTTAAAGGAATTAATAATAGCTGACTATATTGTAAAGGGCGCCATTAAGCAAGGATTGCACAAAGCATCTGAAAAGATTAAGGGCATGACCGGAATCAAAGTATTAGGACAGACGGTGCGAGTCGACAATAATCAGATTTTGCAATACTGCAATACCATGTCGACATGAAACTGGCATTTGTCGTCAAGTCCACCCAGGAATAACCGAGCTGGAAGTACTTCAGGGCCAAAGTCACAAGGACTTTGCCACCACTACAGTCACATCATCAGATTGCGGGGCATTGCCGCTGAATTCAGCGATTCGTCTAACGAAACCATCACAAATCTCTTTTGATGACAGATTGGAAAACTCCAGAAGCAATTCTCCCACTTTCTGTTCACCAAACTGTTCTCCTTTTTCGTTTTCGGCCTCGGAAACTCCATCAGTGAAGAGAAGCATGGTCGAGTTTTGAGGAAGACCCAAAGTGTGTTCGTGAAATTGAATATCAGGCATCACTCCAAATACAATATCAGACTCGAAAGTATGCGACTGGATCTTCCCGTTATGCGCTACTACCGGCATGGGATGCCCTGCACTTATAAATTTGAATTCCCTACTTTTCCTATTGAAGGCACCAAACAAACCGGTAATGAATTGACCCGGACTGGTGAATTCGCACACCAGATGATTTAGACTGCCGGCCAAAACAGAAAAATCAGCCGGCTGGCCCTGGCGTAATTGCGAACGTAGCACCGCTTGTGTGTTGGCCATCAGGAGAGCTGCCGGCACACCTTTGCCGACCACATCACCGATTGAGATAAATATTTCATCTTCATTACATGGCACAATGTCAAAAAAATCACCCCCAATTTCCTTGGCCGGCAGGTTGATTCCGAAACAGGCGTTGCAGTCGGGAATCTGTGCCATTTTGGGTAAAAACTGGCGTTGGATATTTCTGGCAATCTCCAATTCATCATGTAGAGCAATTAATTTTCGTTCCTGCGCATAAAGTCGGGCTCCTTCCACAACCTGGGCGCATTGGGTTCCCACAATCCCCAGGAAGCGTTTATCAGTTGAGCTAAAACCGCTTTGATCGCGTTTATTAAAGAGCGCCAATACGCCAATCAACCCGTTTTGCGCCAAAAGAGGTGTGGCCAGGACAGAATTAATTCCCAGTTTTTCGAAATTCAATCCTACCAGGGGATGTTTCTCCTGCGGCGAGTTGATAATCAAAAGCTGTTTGTTCTTTATCATGAAACCGGCCAAACTCATGTGCATGTGAAATGGGATGTCCTCGCGAGAGTCATACATTCTTCGAACAAATGTAGTAAACTGGTCCGGCCCTTCCGTAACCTCTTTATCGTCCAAAAGGAATATTACTCCCTGGGCAGCATTGGTATGCTTCAAGCATTTGTCAACGATGATGGAACTGATTTTTTCTACAGACATCGACGAATTGATGGCGGAGGAAATTTCGTTGAGGCTCGAAAGCTCCGCCACGGCGTTTCGCAACCGCACCAGTTCTTTATCTGCCGGGTCTGCCAATTAGTGATTGCTCCAATGAATGGGTTTAGTGCTTCTATATAAAATAAATATACACTTTAGACAAATTACAATTACATTTAAGTTATAGGGTCTCAGATTTTTACCGCCCAATTATATGCTGACAGCAGGCGAAACATTCGGCCATTATCAAATAGAGTCTGTCCTTGGCAGAGGCGGGATGGGGACTGTCTACAAGGCGCTAGACACCCATTTGAAGCGGACGGTCGCCCTAAAAGTTATCAACGAAGATTTAGCCCACACAGAAAAATATCAGCAGCGGCTAAAAGCAGAAGCCAAAAAGGTCGGACAAATTGATTCTCCTTATGTCGTTAAAGCCTGGGATTATGATGAGTTAAACGGCCGCCCCTATATTACGTTTGAATACATCGAGGGGGTATCACTAAGGGATCTTCTCCCCGATCTCGATTTTAACAAGAAAATTGATTTGGCCATCAAAATCTTAAATGGCATCAGTTCCGCTCACAAGAAGTTCGTTATTCATCGCGACCTTAAACCTGAAAACATAAGAGTTACTCCTGAAGGTCATCCCAAGATTCTGGATTTTGGACTGGCTTTATCCACGTCGCGGGGCGATTCAGTTGATGCCTCCGGAAATATTGAGGGCACCATTCAATATGCTTCGCCGGAACAGCTGTCTGGTGAGGCGACCTCATCCAAATCGGATTTGTTCAGTCTGGGAGTCATTCTCTATGAGATGTTTACCAATGAGCTGCCCTTCAAAGGCGCCTACTCCGCCTCTACCATATATTCAATTCTTTATGAAGATCCGGAGTCTCCCACGGAATTAAATGATGAGATTCCTGACTGGCTAAATGACCTAATCATCAAACTCCTTCAGAAAAACCCGACAGAAAGATTTTTTGACGCCAATGAAGTACTAAAATATATTGAAGATAACATGAGCGGCACCGGCGAGCGGATTCCCGTATCGGTTGCCAGAAAACGCAAAACTGTTACCGTTGTTGATTTAAAAAACCTTTCGAGCGATTCGTCCTGGGACTATTTCTGCCAAGGATTTACGGAAGAAGTTATCAACGAACTTAATAACCGCACCAATTTGATAGTTTCGCCACAACCGGAGAGTGCTCTCCCCAAGGACATCAGAGAGGTATTCAAAAGATGTCGCTCCGACTTTGTGATAACGGGCTCCTTGATGTCCTGGCAGGAACAAATCCGACTTTCTCTGACGATTTACGGCGATCATGGTGCACAGGTCATATCTGCTAAGAAGCTTGAAAGCCCTTCCAGCGAGCTTTTCAATCTTTTGTCTAATGCTGCAGCAGGAGTGGCTGAAGTTCTGGCCGATGTGACCGGCTCTACGACTAAAGAGGTCGCTGCTTCCGAAACGCCCGATGTGTCTGCATATGACTACTATTTGAAGGGACGAAATTATTACCAAACCAATCGTCCCGAAGATTTGGTGTTTGCGGAAAATATGTTTAAAAAAGCGCTCAATATTGATCCTAATCTGGCGATAGCTCATACCGGCCTGGCGGACGTTTATGCTTTTCAATACATGGCCTTTTATGACCATAGCCCAGATAAAATTGCGCTGGCAAAAAAGGAAGCAGAAATGGCTTTGGATATAAATCCCAGCCTTCCCGAAGCACACCGTTCCCTGGGAAGGTATTACATGTTTACAGCCCAACCGGCAAAAGCTGAAAAGGAATTTACCAAAGCTATATATCTTAATCCCAAATACGCCGTTGGCTATCGCACCATCGCCTGGCTGAAACTTTCAACCGGCCAATTGGAAGAGGCGCTGGGCTGGGCCAAAAAGTCATTGGAACTGTCGCCTACCGATTTAGAAACGCTGCTATTATTGAGTCTTATCAATATGGATTTAAGAAAATACACCCTGGCTTTGGCTACCTTGCAAAGAGCCACAGAACTGGGGCCCGATTACGGACGGGCCTACTATAATTTAGGAAATGTGTACATGAAGCTGGGCGTGCCAGACTTGGCGCTTGAAAATTTTCTCCTGGCTATCAAGTACCAGGGCGACCCCAACAGTTTCATAGATGCCGGCTATGTGTACCTGCTTCAGAAAGAATACGATATCGCGAAAGTCATGTTCAAACAGTCCATTGAGCAAGGGCATCTTAAGTTCGCAGCGTTCTATTATCTGGGGTCGGTGGAACGGCTGTCCGGAAATGAAGAAGAGGCCAAGAAACAATTCGAAAAAGTAATCGGAATGGTCGAAGAGCAGCAAGCATCAGACACTCGCAACGACCATTTGCTTGTTTTCAAAGCCAAAGCATGCGGCAATTTGGGAAAGAAGCAAGAAGCGACTCAAATTCTTGATTCTCTCGTTCCGCAAAATTTGCAAAGCGGTGAAATACTTTATTTCGTGGCACGGGCCTACGCCATCATTGGCGACAACGACAATTGCCGCAAGTACTTGCACGAATCTTTGCGTTTGCACGATGGGCCGACTGAAAAAGAAGCCAAGCTAGATCCTCATTTTCAACACATCTTGGATTGAAAAAAGAGCTAACGTAAATCTCATAAGTTGTTATTTCTTGACAATTTAGCACTTATTAAGTACAATTCGTGTAATTCGGAAAGTCTCAGGGCTGGAGATTCGATTGCGTCCATTAAAAAAAACTTATAAAATGTATTTTACGGCATTTTCCAATTCACCAAAGAGGATAGATTCCATGAAAACATTGCTCAAAAGAGTTTGGTATGTTAGTTCAATTCTGCTCTGCCTTGCAATAGTCCCCTTATCGGGTTTTTCCCAAAATAATTTCATCATTGACCATGTTGACGGTCAGCCGGTCGCCGGTAAACTGTCCACCAGTACTCCAATTACCTTCTACATCAAAATGAACAACACTACCGGCCTGGCTATCATGACCGGGGCAAACGGTTTCAGGGTCTATTCTACTGACGGAGCTAACTGGGATACTACCAACGGAAGTTTTACCGGTGGCATAACCGGAGCGATGTGGGATATTCAGGTTGTCAACAATTTCTCTCATAGCACCGACGGACTGGGCGCTGACACTATCGGATTCGGTGGAACCGCGATATCTGGCACGGGTATCCCGGCAGGTTTTAATCAAATTACATATAAGTTGACAATTGGCCCAATTGCTAAATCACAGCACGGAAAAAGCATTTGCGTTGACTCCAGCTATTATAGCGGCGCCGAATGGCGCTGGTCTTTGCAAGGGGGCGGCGGTGTTGACCCTTCCTGGGGTGGCCCATATTGCTATATGGTGGATTCAACATTGGATGATGCTGACGGTGACGGCCATGTTCCTCCCAACGACAATTGCATTTTAGTTTATAATCCCGGTCAGGAAGATGGAGATTTGGATGGTGTCGGAAATGTCTGTGACAATTGTCCGGCCACTTTTAATCCGGGTCAGGCGGATGCGGATAACGACGGCATTGGTGATGTCTGTGACGGCTGCACCGACACTGATGGAGACGGCTGGGGGAATCCCGGCTTCCCGGCAAACACTTGCGTCACAGATAACTGTCCCACTACTTACAATATCAGTCAGGGAGACTTGGATCTTGATGGTATCGGCGACGCCTGTGACCCCCAAACGGATTTGACATTTAATCAACAATCGGGCGATCCGGCCAGTGTCTATGCTATGCGTACGGGAGATTTAAATCGGGACAACTTTACCGACATCATTTATTCCGGTACATCAGCTTCCCCAGGTTTGTTTATTACTTTCGCGATTGATGCCAATTCTTTCGCTGCGGCCTCACAGTGTTACAATCTGCACGATTGCGCCCTGGCCATAGATTTTGTCAATTCCGACGAATGGCCGGATATCGTGGCCGCCACGGTTGATTCCATTTTCGTATTGCTGAATGACGGCACGACTAATTGCGCTGCCTGGAGTCTTATTAAGTTTGCCTATCCCACCCCTTTTGTCGGTCGCGGCAGCCTCTCCACCGCTCCTGCAGTTCCATCGGTGTCCACCGGATATTTTGACAATGATAACAATACAGACTTCTTTGTTGCCCCCAGCACGGTCCTTTACGGAAACGGCAACGGCAATGTCAGCGGTTCGGCTACAGTTCCCGCAGTAGCCAGCAGTATTTCCAAAGGCGATTTCGATAACGATGGTTATGAGGACTTGCTGGCGGTTGACGGTGATTCGGCAGTCCTGATGCTGAATGACGGAATCGGTAACTATTCACGATCCGAACAGATATTTGTTCATTTGGGGCACCCGACCGTGCCAATTGACAACGCCGTTGATGACTTGGACAAGGATTGTAATCTTGATTTTGTAGTAGTCACTCCCAACTCCGATTCGTCCGGCCAGAGCCTTTTAACTTTAGGCTTTGGAGACGGGCTTGGTTCGGTTGAACAAACCAGCAACATAGCCGTCAATGGGCTGGTTCAGGATATTCTCGTAATCGACATCGACCGAGATAATATTCTTGATTTATTGGCCAGTAACGCCACCCAGCAGCGCGTTGAAATTTATCGCGGCAATGGCGACCGCACGTTTGACGCCCCAGAGTTTTTCAGTACCGCGTCAGCTGGTGGAGCGGCTTTTACGCTGGCATCGGCCGATTTTGACCGCGATGGCGAGCCGGATTTCCTTTCCGGCGGTTCGAACAATGGAAACGTGCTGCTCACTTCAAGCAATTTGGCCAACACTCCGGTGCTGCCTGATGAAATGACCCTTACCGGATTGACCAATGTTACGATGAAAGTGACCAATCCGCTGGGCTATGGCGTTTCGCAGCAATCCCAGACAATTGCCGGCGCTGACATTTGGAGACTCGATGTTAATAATGATGATTCGCTCGATGAGCAGATTGTGGACTATAACCTGCTTGATGGTACCTACGATTTGACTTATTATTTGAGGCCGGAATTCAGCGGCGGCGGCAACCAGCCGGTTACATCTTCAGTGCGTATTGATGGCAGCCAGCAGGCCGTGATTCTCCAAGATTACAACTTTAGCGGCACTACCAGAACCGGTCGCAGTGTCTCCAGCTGCGCCTCTGACAGTATTGTCATAAAATTTAATCCCAAATATATTGACACCAGTTTTCTTGAACCCAATTACGGGCAACAAACCAACACGCGAGAACCCAAATACAATTGGAGTCACATATTTTCCGCCAAGAGCGCAACTTACACTAAATATCACATTCAAGTTGATACGCTGTTGGATTTCTCCACAGTCTTCTATCAAGATTCGACAAAAACACAGCCGACCTTGTGCGGTCTCGCACTTGGCGCTGGCGGCGTCTACTATTGGAGAGTTCGAGCGTTTGACGGCGCCAGCTGGACCCCATTCTCCAACCCATTAGTGGCCTATATAGGCGGTGGGTGTTGCACAGGTCCCAGGCGTGGTGACATGAATTCTGATGGGGCTGATGCCAACATTTTGGATTTGACCTTTATGGTTGACCGTATCTTTCGCGGAGGAGCGGCTCCGACCTGCCCGGA
>Ga0334722_10003227_pt1 | contig 17750 bp, 13 predicted proteins | sample C3_bottom_MG_FD_207210 | JGI IMG/M metagenome (GOLD analysis project Ga0334722, IMG submission 207210) | Sediment microbial communities from Yellowstone Lake, YNP, Wyoming, USA - C3_bottom | ecosystem: Environmental > Aquatic > Freshwater > Lake > Sediment | place: USA: Wyoming | collected...
GGAGCGTCGTAGGTTCCGGTCACAGTGAGGGGATGGGACCCGGTGGAGGTGACGAGGGTGCCGGTGCCCGTCACGACCCCGTCCGTTTCGGTGAGGACGAGCGTGAGCGAGACGTCCTGGCCGCCGCTCCCGGCCGGGAAGTGCCCGGCCCAGGTTCCCTCGGCATCCACCGAGGCGGGGGGGGTGATTCCACCCCCACTGCTGCAGGCGCCAAGAACCAGCGCGAACGCCAGCGCGATCGTCGGTCGGAGCATGGGATCCTGACTCGGTGAGAGGCAGGATTATGGTAGTCGGGTAGGTCCCCCGGACGCTACGCCCGTCGCGCTGACGCGCCGTTCGCGCTGGCTTGGGAGCGGACTCCTCCGGGGCGGCTCGGGTCGGTCGCCGGGCGCGACGACTCTCCCGCGCAGATTCCAAACAAGGCGTGCCGTACCTCGTTCCGCTCCATCACCGCGGTGATCCGGGGGTCGAACCGCTTGCCGGAGTACTGGCGGATGTAGGCCAGCACCTGTTCCGGAGGCCATGCCTTCCGGTACACGCGGTCGGAGGTGAGCGCGTCGAAGGCGTCGGCCACCATGACCAGCCGGCCGGCGAGCGGGATCGCGTCCCCCCGGAGCCCGCGCGGGTACCCTTCCCCGTCCCAGTGCTCGTGGTGGTTGAGCGCGATTTCCTCGGCGAGCTGCACCACGCGGGAGCGCCCGCCGGAGAGAATCTGGGCTCCGATGGTCGTGTGGGTGCGCATCACCTCCCACTCGTCAGCGGTGAGGCCCTCGGGCTTCCGGAGAATCGCGTCGGGGATGCCGATCTTTCCGACGTCATGGAGAGGCGCCGCCCTTCGAACGAGGAAGACGGCGTCGTCGCTCATTCCCAGGGCCGCCCCCAGAAGCGCCGCCGTCTCGCCGACCCGCTCCGTGTGGCGCCCCGTCTCGTCGTCGCGGAACTCCGCCGCGATCGCGAGCCGCTCCAGCGTGTCGAGATACGCCCCTTCGAGCTCGGTGGTGCGCTCGAGTACCCGCCGCTCGAGAAGCTGGTTCTGGGAGACGATCTCGCGGTGCAGCCGGCGGGTCTCCAGCAGATTGCGGATGCGGAGCAACAGCTCGTCCATCTCGTAGGGCTTGGTGACGAAGTCCTTGGCGCCGGCGAGGAGCGCGTTGCGCCGCGTCTCGGTGCTCGTGTCACCGGTGATGACGAGCACCGGCAGGTAGTTCTGCGGGCCGGCGGCGGCATTCAGCTCCTCCAGCAGGGCCAGCCCGTCGCGCTTGGGCATGTGGAGGTCCAGCAGGATCAGGTCGGGCTGCTCCTCGTGATAGAGTGTCAGGAGCTCGCTCGCGTCTGTGGTCGTGGAGACGTGCTCGTACCCGCCGGCCAGGAGGACGCGGGCGAGTGCCCTCACGTTGGGTTCCTCGTCGTCCGCGACGAGAATGCGCGCCGCCGCGAACACGGGCTCAACCATGCAGCACGCTCCCCACGCTTTCCAGCAGGCCGGACATCGTGAACGGTTTCTCGATCAGCGGGCCAAGCGACTCCTGATTCCCCAGGCGGGTGATCGCCTCCTGGGAGTAGCCCGACATGAGCAGGACGGGCACCTCGGGCTGGATCTCCCTGAGCCGGTCACGAAGCTCCAGCCCGCTCATCCGGGGCATGACGATGTCCGAGATCACGAGATCGACGGACCCCTTCGCCCCGGCGAGGGCCGCCAGGGCCTGCTCGCCGTTCCACGATTCGAGCACCTCGTACCCCCGCTTCTCGAGGGCCCGGCAGACGGCGCTCCGGACCGCGGCATCGTCCTCGACAACCAGGATGGTCGCCTCCCGAGCGCCCCGGCGGCGTTTCCGGCGTCCAAGACATCGTGCAGCGACATTCGCCCCCGTTGCGCCGTCCGCTGCGACCTGCGGCAGGCGCGCCTGCGCGCGGCTGGAAAGGGATGGAAACTCCCGCCCCTGACCAGCACAATCCAGGCCCGGTTAAGGGCCTGGGAACGCTGGCACTTGGGACTCTCGAAGGGGGGTCCGGCGCCCCTATCTGCAAGGGGTGCAGGCAAAGCGCCGCAATTGGACAGGCGGCGGGGAATCCGGGAGGGAAATCGGCGTCGCGGACTAGGCTTTCCGTCCGCTCCGGAGGCGTTCGTAGAGTTCCATGTGCCGCTCCGCCATCACCACCTGGGTAAACCGCTCGGCCACCCGGTTGCGCCCTGCCTCGCCCATGGTGCGGCGGCGGGCCCCGTCGCGGCTCAGGGTCTCCAGCGCTTCGGCAAGCGCCGGAACGTCGCGGAGCGGGACCTCGAGGCCGGTCACGCCGGGAACGTTGACCTCTCTCACGGCGCTCGGCAGCGCCGTCGTGATGACCGGCCGTCCGGCGGCCATAGCCTCGAGAACCACGAGCCCGAACATCTCCTCGACGGTCACCGATGGGAGGACGAGGAAGTCGGCGTCGGCCATGCGGCGGGGAAGATCCTCGTCGGGGTACTCGCCGTACCAACGGACCCGGTCGCTGATCGCGAGCGCCTGAGCGAGGGTCCGGAGCCGTGGACCTTCGGGCCCCGATCCCACGACGTCGAGCCTCAGGTCGGGCACCCGCTCGAGCGCGCGGAGGAGGATGTCGAGGCCCTTGTATGCCACCAGCCGCCCGATGAAGATGGCGCGGGGAGCTCCCCCGGGAGGTGGCGGCGGGACCATCTCCCACCGCTTCTGGTCGATGCCGAAGGGAATGACCTCGACCTTGCTCTCGAAACCGAGCAGCTCATCGGAAAGAGCCAGGTGGGCGCGGCTCGGTACCACGACGGCCGCCGCCCGGCGCAGCACGAGACGGATGACGGGACGGTACGTCGAGCGGCGGGAGTCGGCGTGCTGAGTCACCACGATCGGAGTGCGCCCCGCCCGGAGCAGGCACGCGACATCGGCGAGGGGATGCGGATGGTGGACGTGGATGATGTCGGCCTTCTTCCACGCCGCCGCGATGTACCCCGGGGCGATCTCCTGGGTGCCAAGCGCGGCGAAAGAGAACACCCGGGTGACCGACGAGCGCTGCCGCGCGACTTTTCCGCCCTTGCCGCGCCCCTCCACCGCGACGACTTCGACCTGGTGCCCAAGCGCCGCAGCTCCCTCTGCGAGGCTCTGGACCACCCGTTCCATGCCGCCCGACTGCGGCCAGTAATACTTCGCGAGGTGAAGGATGCGCATCTTGGTGTTGCCAACTTCACCACGACCGGTGATCGGTGTCAACCGGCGTCGGGGCCCTTGGAGCCTGCATCACGTGCAACCATCTTGCTGGCGTGCGCGCCATCGTCGCCTCCCGCGTCTATGCCGACCCCGCCGCTCGAGGCAAGCTCCGGGCCCTTGCCGGTCTCGGCGTGGCGATCGCCGCCGCCGTGCCCGACCGGTGGATCCCTGCCGGCGTCTCGCACGAGCAGAAGACCTCGTGGGGCGACGACGGTGGGGTCCGGACCGCGCCGATCCCCCTCCGCGGCAAGGTGTCACCGGATTCCGATCCCGCGTGGCACGCCGCGTCGCTCCGCCGCCTGCTATCGGACTTCCGGCCCGACATCATCCAGATCGAGGAGGAACCGTGGACCCGCGGCGCCGCTATCCTCGCCCGAGCGGCCCGGCGGCTGCGTCTCCCCTATGTGGTCCTCTCGCGCGAGAGCCTTTCCCTCGGCAACGGTTTCCTCCCGAAGCTCAGGCGGCGGCGCACCCTCTCGGGGGCCGTGGGCATCGTCGGGGTCAACGACTCGGCCGTGCGCCTCGGCATTCGCGACCATCCGGCGCTCCCGCACCGCATCATGCCGCAGGTCGGCGTGACGCTGCCGCTCGGCACCCACCGGGCGAGCCATGTGGGACTGTCGATCGGCTTCGTGGGGCGCCTGATTCCCGAAAAGGGGCTCGACCTCCTCTTCCGCGCGTGCGTCAAGGTGGCCGGCCGCTGGAACATCACCGTCGTCGGCACGGGACCGGCCCAGGAGGAGCTCGAGGGACTGGCCGAGCGCCTCGGGATCGCGGGACGGGTCACCTGGCTCGGCGCCCTGCCGAGGACAGGGGTCGACGCGGTGTGGCCCCGCCTCGACTGTCTCGTCATGCCGTCGCGAACCACACCCCGCTGGATCGAGATCACCCCGCGGGCCGCGCTCGATGCCATGGCTCATGGGGTGGCGGTGGTGGCCAGTGCCGCCGGCGCACTCCCGGAAACGCTGGACGACGCCGGAATCGTCGTCCCCGAGGAGGATGTGTCTGCGCTCGCAGAGGCCCTCCAGCGTCTGCACGACGCGCCGGGCGAGTACGTCCGTCTGGGAGCGGCGGGCCGGAGACGAGTGATGGACGAGTACACCGATGCGGCCCTGGCCGAGAAGACGCTGAGCTTCTGGCGCGAGGTACTTCGCGCAACCGCTTGACTTCGCCATACTTACGAGCGATCTTCGGCCTCCATGTCATCTTCGGTTCCACGCAGATTCTTGTCGGCCAGGGGGTGGCTCGCCCTGGCTTTCGTTCTCGCCGCGCCCGTCTTCCCTCTGTCGGCCCAGGTGCCGAGTGGGCAGCAGCTCCCATCGCCCCAGCAGGCTCAGGAGCTGCTCCGTAACCCGGCCATGGTTCAACAACTGCGTGAGCGCCTGACTCAGTCAGGGCTTACTCCGGACCAGGTGAGGGCTCGGCTGCGCGCGGCCGGCTACCCCGAGACGATGCTCGACCAGTACCTGCCGGGTGCCGACACCACTCTGCCCGCCGGGGTCGGTCCCCGCACCGTGGACGCAGTGCAGGCACTCGGACTCCTCTCCCCACGTGAGGCCGATTCGCTCCACCAGAACGATTCGATCCTCGTGCTGTCGGATTCCCTGAAGAACCTGCTCGACTCGCTTCGGATGGCGCGGGTCGACTCGCTCCGGGCCGACTCCCTGGCCGATTCCGTGTCTCTGGTTCGCGGCGGGCTCAAACTCTTCGGGATCGAGACCTTCCGCCGCGCCTCGACCCGCTTCAAGGCGGCCGAGACCGGGCCGGTGGACAAGAACTACCTGCTTGGTCCGGGAGACGTGGTTGTGCTCATCCTCACCGGTGAGGTCGAGCGCTCCCACGTGCTCGAGGTGACGCGCGAAGGCTTCGTCGTCATCCCGCAAGTGGGCCAGGTTTACGTGGCCAACCTCACGCTCGGGAAGGTCGAAGACCTGCTCTACCCACGTCTGGGGCGTGTGTACTCCGGGGTCCGCCGGGGTCCCAATCCGTCTACCCGTTTCCAGCTCTCCCTCGCGCGGTTGCGCACCATTCAGGTCTACGTTGCGGGCGACGTTGTCCGACCCGGCGCCTACCAGATCGCGGGCACCGGCACCGTGTTGTCGGCCCTCTACGCCGCCGGCGGGCCGACGGCGAACGGCAGCTTCCGCCATGTGCTCATCAAGCGAGGGCGCGAGCTGGTGGACAGCCTGGACGTCTACGACTACCTGATCCACGGCAGCAACCCGACCGAGATCCGGCTGCAGACCGGCGACGTCGTATTCGTCCCGGTGCACGAAGGGTTCGCGACTGTAACGGGGCAGGTAATCCGACCCTCTATCTACGAGCTCCGGCCGAACGAGACGTTGCGCGACGCGATCGCCTTTGCCGGGGGATTCGATCCGGCGGCGGTGCAGACGCGGGTCACGATCCATCGGATTCTGCCGCCCGAATCACGGGGCGCAGGCGGGAGAGCCCGGGTCGTCATCGCCGTCGGTGCCGACCAGTTCAGCGGCGGGATCGCGCCCGCCGTACCGATGGCGCCGGGCGACTCGGTCACGGTCCACCCGGTAGCCACGCGGCAGCGTGGTTACGTCACCGTGCGCGGCAACGTCTGGGTGGAGGGGGAGGTGGGGTATACGCCCGGCATGAGGCTCAGTGACGCGGTTCGCCTCGCGGGCGGACCGAAGCCAGATGTCTATCTCCCCCAGCTCCTGGTAACCCGGGTGCGGGAGGACTCGACATTGGTGCAGCTCCGGTCGGCTTTCACCGACTCCACCGGCCTGGTCCGCGACGACCTGGTGCTTCAGGACGAAGATGAGATCCGTATCTTCTCCCGAACCACCTTCCGCTCCGAGAAGTACGTGGCCGTGGTGGGAGCGGTCCGCCGACCGGGAAGGGTGCCCTTCCACGAAGGAATGACGATGCGCGACGTCATCCTCCTCGCGGACGGGCTCGCCGACGACGCGCAGCTTCAGGCGGAGATCGCCCGGCTACCCGAGAGCCGCCCCCCCGGTGCTCTGGCCGAAACGTTTCAGGTTCCGCTCGACTCGAGCTTCCTGTTCGCGGGGGGCGCGGGCGGCACCAATGGCACCGGTGCGGGTGGGCAGGGCGACACGCCGCTGCATCCGTATGACAACGTCCTCGTACCACGCCAGGGAGAGTGGGGACTCCAGCGCACAGTGGTGCTCAGCGGGCAGGTCAAGTCCCCGGGCCGTTATTCGCTTCGGTCCAAGACGGAGCGCCTGACCGACCTCATCGAGCGCGCTGGAGGGCTCACCGGCGAGGCGTATCCAGGCGGAGTCCAGTTCTACCGGAAGTACTCGGGTATACGGCCCACCGGCGCCGATCAGCTGCCTCCGGTGCTCGCCGGTAGCGACGCGCTGCGCGATTCCACGCTCCGCGGTCTACCCGAGCGAGTCGGCATCGACCTTCCCCGCGTGCTCGAGGATCCCAAGTTCCGGGACAATCTCATCCTGGCGAGCGGCGATTCGATCCACATCCCGGAATTCAACCCGATTGTGATGGTCGAGGGTGCAGTGAACTCACCGGGCGCGGTGGCTTACACGCCGGGGAAGAGTCTCGACTGGTACGTGAATGCGGCGGGGGGATATACGCAGCTGGGGGACGCGAAGCATCCCTATGTGACGCAGCCGAATGGCCAGCGCGAGGGTGTCAATCGCAGGCCGGTGTTTGCGGACCGGGTACCGAAGCCGCGCCCCGGTGCGGTGGTCTTCGTGCCGACTCGAGGCGCACAGGAGCCGGGCGGGGCCAACGTGGCCGCTATCATCTCGACCCTCGCCACGCTGATCGGCTCGCTGGCCACGGTCATCCTGCTGGTTCGGACCAAGCCCTAGCGAGACGCACGACCTGCCTAGATGGGCGCCGTGCCGACTTCCCGGTCCGGGGCGGTCGCCGAAACCTTGAAGTCCGGAACCAGCCGCGCCAGCAGCTCGCGGATTTCGTCGTCCGGCCTGCCCTTCCGGGCCCCCTCCACCAGCACGTCCACCACCGTGGTGAGCCCAAGGGGGAGTGCGCCGTTCTTGGCCCGCAGCACCTTGGGGTGGTCGGTGGGAATGGCGCTCTCCGAGTCGAAGAAGAGCTCCTCGTACAACTTCTCGCCGGGCCGTGTGCCGCTGAACCGGATCTGGATGTCGGTGCCCACCTCCAACCCCGAGAGCCGGATGAGGTCGGTGGCCAGATCGAGCACCTTGACCGGCTCGCCCATGTCGAGCACGAAGACCTCTCCGCCCCGCCCGATCGCGCCTGCCTGCAACACCAGTTGTACTGCCTCCGGAATCATCATGAAGTAGCGCCGCATCTCGGGATGCGTCACCGTCACCGGGCCGCCGGCCTGAATCTGCCGGAGGAAGGTGGGAACGACGCTGCCGCGGCTGCCCAGGACGTTGCCAAACCTCACGGCGACGAACTTCCTGTGGTGGGTCTCGGCGATCTCCTGTACGATCTGCTCCGCCACCCGCTTGGTGGCGCCCATGATGTTGGTGGGCCGGACCGCCTTGTCGGTCGAGATCATCACCAGATGCTCGACCTCGAACTCCACCGACAGCTCCGCCACATTCCTGGTGCCAAGGACGTTGTTGGTCACCGCCTCGGCAATGTTCCCTTCCATGAGGGGGACGTGTTTGTGGGCGGCTGCGTGAAATACCGCATATGGCCGATACTGCTGGAAGACGTGGCGGAGCCGATCGCGGTCGCGCACGTCGGCGATGATCGGTACGGCGGTCACGGACGGGAACCGTTCAGTAAGCTCGGCGAATACGTCGAAGATGGAGTTCTCGCCGTGCCCGAGGAGAAGGATCTGCGCGGGTTCGAGCCGGGCCAGCTGGCGACAGAGCTCGCTGCCGATCGAGCCGCCGGCGCCCGTCACCAGGACCGTTTCTCCGGTCGCAAGTACGCGGACAAGGTCAAGATCGGTCTGGATCGGCTCGCGGCGGAGGAGGTCCTGGATCTCGACCTGGCGGAGCGAGGCTACGGTGACCTTCCCCGACAGGATGTCGTACATCCCTGGGACGGTTCTGGTCTTGACGCCGACGTCGAGCGCAGCGCGGACCACTTCCCGCACAACATGGCCGGGCGCCCGCGGCATGGCGATGATGACTTCCTCGACTTCGTGCCTGTCCACAAGCTCGGTGATCCGGGAGAGCGAGCCGAGCACCGGAAGGTCGCAGAGCCGGAGGCCGTGCTTCGACGGATCGTCGTCGACAAAGCCGATGGGATTCAGCCCCAGCGAAGGGTGCCCAAGCAGCTCCCGCACGATCATCTCGCCGGCCGCGCCGGCACCCGCGATCAACACCCGGCGAGCATCCTCCAGGCGCCGTCGCTGCAGCCGCCGCCCCATGAGCCGGCCGAGGAGCCGCGGCAACGCCACGACGCCGAGGGTGAGGCAGGCGTCGATGAAGAGCACCGAGAGGGGCACCCGAAGCGGTGTCAACCCCACGCCCGGCAGGACCAGCGCTCCTATCAGCGCGGAAGCTCCCGCTGACACGACGCACGCCATCAGGATCCGCTCGAGCTCGGCAACACCCGCGTGGCGCCAGAGCCGGCGGTAGAGGCCGGCATACAGCAGGATGGTCAGCTTGAGGGGGACACTGCAGAGCACGTAAATGATCGCCGTGCGGACGTTGGGCGCGCCCCAGTGGAACCCTTCGAATCGAACGGTATAGGCCCACAGCGGTGACGCGGCCAACGTGGCCGCGTCCAACAGGAGTAGATCGAGATTCCGAAGGTGTGGTGCGCTTGGGCGTTTCATGAGAAGTGGGAAAGGTAACGCGTGCTGGGCTCAACGGTCAAGCCATTGGCTTATGGGCGGTTACGCGATTCGGCGAGGCAGCGAGCGATGCGAGACGCGTCGAGCCGACGGTTGGTTGCACATCTCGGGCCGCAGACTGCCTGTCGGGGAGACCATGCCTGAGCGAGCCGGAGAGGCGATCCGTGTCAGTTTGCCACGACCCCCTAGCGGGCTGTCCTCAAAACGCACCGCCGGGTGCGACCTGCGCGAGGTGGCTACCGGTCGCCCCGCGGATGGGAGTCTCGGATGACGGCGACGTAGTGGGTCCGGAGCACGGGCAGACGCTCGAGGAGATAGCAGGCGAGCCAGGAGCGGGAGGCAAGCAGACGTGTGATCGGCGGGGCGAGCGTCACCCGGCGGCGCTCAACCACCGCACCCGGAAACAGGGCCAGCAACTCCCGGCCCGTGACCGCCCGCACATCCGGGTTGCGGGGGTTGTCCCGAAAGTAGTCGTACCAGAGGATCATGCCGCCGGGAGCCAGCACGCGGGACATTTCGGCGGCCGCAGCCCGTCGCACCCGATCGTCGAGCATCGAGGTGAACACGGTGGCCTGGAGCACGAGGTCGAACATCCCGTCCCCGAACGGGAGGCGCGTCGCGCTCGCCAGTGCGAGTCCGGTCGCCGAGGCCGTGGAGCGGCGGGCCTGCGCCAGCCGGTCCCTCACCAAGTCGATGCCCACAACGAGCTCGGGACTGGCCCCCCACTGCACGACCTGTTTCAGCCAGTAGCCTGCCCCGCACCCGATCTCCAGAATCCGCCTGCCGGCCAGCTCATGCAGTTCGCTGCGGCCCAGCGCTTCGAGAAGCTCGCGCTCCAGTTGCAGGAGCGTGTACCGATGGGCAGGGTTGAACCATGAGTAGCGGGAATCGCCGGGGTCCCGTCGGAGATAGGTCTCGCGAATCCGGGCTACCTCCTGGTCTGCCCCCCGCTCATCCACTTGCGGCGTCCCCTCGCGCGCGCCGACGAGGGAGCTGCGTGCCCCGCATCGTGTCCGCCGCAAGACCAGAGAGGACACCAAGACCGTACGAGACGTGGTAAAGAAAGAACAGGCCGATTGCGAGCGCGCCGACAGTCGGGGAGTGGCGCCAAGCGAGCTGAATCCCCGCCCCGGTGAGGAGAAGGAAGTAGAGCCCCAGGGGGAGGAACGCCCACACAGGCGGCCCGCCCCACAGGAGAAGCATTAGCAGCAGGGCCAACAAGTAGAGCACCAGGATCGCGGGGACGGCGTGCCGCAGCCGGAATGAGCGCGGGGTTGTGCGCCAAGTCACGGGGTGAAAGCGGCCGAAGAGAAATCCCCGCGACAGGAACACGCGAAGTTCGGTCTTCTGGACATAGCTGGTCGAGAGTTCGGGGTGAAACAGGATCCGGAAGCCTGCGGAAGTGACCCGCGCGTTCAGTTCGTTATCCTGATTGCGGATCAGCGCCTCGTTGAAGACGCCTACCCGCTCGAAGACCTCGCGGCGGTAGAAGCCACCGTAGACCGTATCCACGTAGCCGGGATCCGTGCGCCGATGGTAGGCCGCGACGCCCGCCCCCATCGGTGAGCGGTAGAGACAGCTCATCGCGTTCGCAATCGGCCCGTCGGTGGCAGGGATGATCCGGTTGAACCCGCCACCTACGACGTCGGCCTCCGTCATCGCGAGCAACTCGACGGCGCGGCGGAGGTAATGCGGCGGATAGTCGGTGTGCGATCCGCCGAACCCGATCACCGGACTCTTCGCCTCCCTGATCCCGAGATTGAAGGCGATCGGCGTTCGCTGCTCGGCGTTGTCCAGAAGGCGGAACGTTACCGTACCTTGCGGTCGTTGCACGTACCGCTGCGCGATTTCCCGGGTGCCATCCTCCGACCGCCCGTCCACCAGAAGAACCTCTGCCCGGAACGGCCCCAGGTCCTGGGCCGCCAGCGTGTCGAGCGTGCGCGCCAGGTACGCCTCCTCATTCCGCATTGGCACCACGAACGTCACGTCGTACATGGCGTGTCTACCGCATGATCATTCGGATAGCCTCGGAGGCTTCGGCAGGAGAGTCCCACCACCGGCTGAACGGCCGACATACGGCACTTCCCTGTTCTGAGGTGGCGGACAGCCGAGTCGGGGCGCATGCTGCACGCACAGGCTGGTAAGCCCTTCGGAATCGTAATATATTCCGGCGCTTCATGATACCGTGATTCGTGACGCTCGCGCGGTATAGGTGTACCCTCCGTCCGGACGGTCAGATTGAAGTCCACGCCCCTCGAGCAAGGCATTGGAAAGGCTCCCAGAACCGACCCGTTCATCCCATTCGCGCGCCCCGACATCGGGGCGCGCGAAATCGAGGCCGTCGTGGAGGTGCTCGGCTCCGGCTGGATCACGACCGGCAACGTGGTGCGGTCGTTCGAGCGCGAGTTTGCCGCCTACGTTGGGGCGCCGCACGCGGTTGCAGTGAACTCCGGCACCGCTGCCATGCACCTTGGACTGGAGGCGCTCGGGATCCGGTCGGGTGACGAAGTGGTGACCTCGACCCTGACGTTCACCGCCACCGCCGAGGTGATGGTTTACCTGGGCGCCCGCCCGCGCTTCGTCGACGTCGAGCCGGACACGCTCAACATCTCCGCCGACATGCTCCGCAGCTGCCTCCAGGGGGAATACCTGCGCCGCGAGGGGGCCTGGCACCATCGCGAGACCGGGAACCGTCTCGGCGGCATCGTTCCGGTGCACTACGCCGGCCACCCATGCGACATGGACGCTGTCCTGTCGATCGCAGCCGAATACGACATCCCGGTCCTCGACGACGCCGCGCATTCCCTGCCGGCCGGCATCGACGGGCGGCGGATCGGCAGTTTCCGCTGCCCCACGGCGTTCAGCTTCTACGCCACCAAGACGATGACCACTGGCGAAGGCGGGATGCTCTGCACAGCCGACCCGATCCTCGCTCAGCGGGCCCGGATCATGTCCCTGCACGGCATCAGCCAGGACGCGTGGAACCGCTATGCCTCTGACGGCAAATGGTTCTACGAAGTCGTCGAGGCCGGGTACAAGTACAACCTGACCGACATCGCGGGGGCCCTGGGCCGCGTGCAGCTCGCGCGCTGCGACGAGATGCTCGCGTGTCGAGAGGCGATCGCCGCGCGCTACCACGAGGCATTCGCGTCACTCGAAGCGATCGAGCGGCCGGTCTGCCGGCCTGGCGTGCAGCACGCCTGGCACCTCTACCCCATCCGCCTGCGCCTCGACGCACTCCGCATCTACAGGGCCCGGTTCATCGAGGAGCTGAGCGCGCGCGGGGTGGGTGCCAGCGTGCACTTCATCCCGCTGCACCAGCAGCCGTTCTATGCCCATCGGTACGGCTACCGTCCCACCGACTTCCCCGAAGCCGCCGCGGCGTATCGCCGCCTCGTATCGATTCCGATCTATTCCGCGATGTCTGCCCAGAACGTGGAGGCCGTCGCCGCCGCGGTCCGGGATGTGGTTGAGGTCTTTCAGGCCTGACCCCGTCTCGCGTGGCACCACGATGGAACGGGGCGCCGAAGCGGCTCTTCGACCTCGCCTTCTCGACGATCCTGCTCGTGTTGCTCTCACCGGTGCTGGCGCTCTGCGCCCTTGCAGTGCGCTTGATCGACGGGCCGCCGGTTCTCTTTTCGCAGGAGCGCCTCGGTCGCGGCGGGAGCCGCTTCCGGATCTACAAGTTCCGCAGCATGCGGGAAGCGCCCGGCCCCGCGCTCACGGCGGCGGGAGATCCGCGAGTCACGCCCCTTGGCCGGCAGCTCAGGCGCGCCAAGGCCGACGAACTGCCTCAGCTCTGGAATGTGCTTCTCGGCCACATGAGCCTCGTCGGGCCGCGCCCCGAGCTTCCGGAGTATGCGGCACGGTATCCGCACGCGTTCCGGGCCATCGCAGACCTGCGGCCGGGGCTGACCGACTGGGCATCGCTGGCGATGCGTGAGGAGGAGGAGATCCTGGCGCTGCGTCGTGATGACCCGACGTACTACGGGCGCGCGGTGCTGCCGCGAAAGCTGGCGTTCGCTCGCCTGTACCACCGCCACATGTCACCGTGGATCGACCTGCGTTTGCTCGTCGCGACGGCCTTCCTTGGCGTGGGACTGGCGCGCGTGAGCCATGAACTCGCGGACGCGACGTTGCTCGATCGCGGCCGTCGTGACCTGATCCCCGACAGGGAGCCTTCGGATGACTGACAGCCCGCCCAGCCCCGTCGCCTGGCCCCGCCCCCAGCCCGCGACGCCACAGCCCCCGGAACCCTTTTGGCCCATCGCGGAGACCCTTCTCCGCCGCTGGCGCTTCCTCCTCGGCGTGACGGTCGCTGCCGCGCTGTTTGGACTCGGGCTCGCGTTCGTCCTGCCGAAGTACTACACCTCGACCGGGTCGTTCGTGCCCGAGGAGCGCGGCGGGGTCAAAAACCTCGGCGTCCTCGGCGGTCTCGTAGGGCAGCTCGACCTTCTCGGGGGTGGCGGGAGCGAGTCACCCGACTTCTACCAGCGGCTGCTGACGAGCCGGCAGCTACGCACCCGCATCCTGACCACCGCATTCGGCGGCCATACGCTGGTCGACTACTACCACACCTCGGGCCGGCCTGACAGCCTCGAGAAGGCGAGCAAGAAGTTCGCGAACGACTACTCGGTCTCGGTGGACCGGGTGACCCGCATCGTCACCCTCGACGTGGAGCTCAAGAGCCCCGAGCTGGCTCGGGCAGTCGCGCAACACATGCTGCAGGCGGTGGACTCGTTCAACTCCACCATCCGCCGCACGATGGCCGGCGAACGCCGCCGTTTCGTGGAGACGCGGTTCAATGACGCCGCCAGCCAGCTCGACGCCGCCGAGCGGGAGCTCCGCGACTTCAACATGAGCAATCGGTCGATCAGCGACTCACCGTCCCTCCAATTCGAGCGCAGCCGCCTGGAACGGAAGGCGCTCCTTACCTCCACCCTTCACCAGACGCTCGCGCAGCAGCTGCAGACGGCCCGCATCGACGAGGTCAACGACACCCCCGTCATTTCGACCATCGATCCGCCTTCGCTTCCCGTCCGTCCCTCCAGCCCACGCCGCGTCGTCTTTGCCCTGGTGGCGAGCTTCCTCGGCTTCCTCCTGGCCTCGTGCTGGGCGTTCTGGCGTGCCGCCCGGTCGACACCCGTTGTCCAGTAGTCCGGCAGTCCGGGGGAAAGCGCGCCCGACCCTCGCCACGCTCCCGTGGCTGGGCTCGATCGGGAACTACTTGTCTACGGAGATGGTCAACGCGATCTCGACGCTGGCCGGCGTGGTCATCTTCACCCGGTTGGTGCGCCCCGATGTCTATGGCGCCTACGCACTGACGATTGCGGCAGCGAGCATCGCGCTGACTCTGTCGGGAGAGTGGCTACAGACGGCAACGCTCCGGCTCCTGGCCGGGCAGCAGCGGGTGAACCATCGACGCGTCTACGTTCGCGCGCTCCTGCAGCTGACGCTCGCGAGCGTGGGCCTCCTGACCGTCGCCGCCGCGGTGGGGCTCCATGCTGCTCGCACCACGCTGGGAAAGGAACTGGTGGTGGCGGGATGGCTCTACGCGGCGCTGACCATCCTGTTCCAGGGCACGACGATCTGCTTCCAGGCGACGTTCGAGCCTACCCGGTTCGCGATCTATCGCTCGGTCTATTCCGTCCTCCGCATCCTGCTGGCCGCGATGCTGGCAGCGCTCGTGGCGCCCAGCCCGGTGTGGCTGGTCGGGGGCAGCGTGATGGCCCTGCTGCTGGTGCTGCCGCCGGCCGCTTTCCAGCTCCTGCGGGAAGGGGGGCCGGAGATTCCACCCGGACGGATCGCGCTGGCCCGAAGCCGAGTCGTGAGTTTCGGGCTGCCCCTCATCGGCTGGTACGCCGCCAGTCAGACCCTGAACCTGTCGGACCGCTTCTTCCTCCAGGGCCTCCTCGGTAGCACCGAGGTCGGGATGTACTCGGTGACGTACTCTCTCGTCGTGGGCGCCACGACAACCCTGCTGCAACCGATTCTTGCCGCCGTGTATCCGGCCATGGTCGGAGCCTGGCAGCGTGAAGGACCCGCGGCCGCCGGCCGCGAGCTCGCCACCGCGTTGCGGATCTATCTCCTCCTGGCCCCGCTGGTGCTCTGCGGCCTCTTGCTCTTCGGTAACGACGTGCTGGCCCTGCTCGCACCCGCAGCGTACCGGACCCCGCGAGCGCTGATCGCAATCCTTGCCGCCGCACTCCTGTGCTGGAACGCGGGGCTCTATCTGCAGAAGGGACTCGAGCTCGGGCTGCGGTCCAGGGACCTCGTCAAGGCGCTGTCTATTGCAGCCGGCGTGAACGTGGTGGCCAATTTCTTCTTCATTGCCCGTTTCGGCCTGATTGGGGCGGCCTGTGCGACACTGGCTGGCTACGCCGTATATGCCGGCCAGGTTTGGCCTCGGTCCCGTGCAGCCATGCCGTTCACCTTCCCGTTACGGGCGGCGGCGGCGGGCGTCATAGCCGGCGGTGTATTCATTGGCCTCGAAACGCTCCTGGCGAGGGTTCCCGGGCTGCAGACCCCGACCCTCCGCCTCGTCCTCGTCGCGCCACTCGCGTTCCTCGGCTATGCCGGTGCGGTGTACGGACTGGGCGAGCTGCGACTGCGGGCCCGGTCGCAGCCACCGATCGCCCCGCGGCAGCCATGAGAGCGCGTATCCGAGGCGGCCTGGACCGTCGCATGGTCCTGCTCGCAGGGCTGCTTGCAGGTGTTGCAGCGGCCGTGGCTGGCCTGGCCGTTGCAAGCCCGCGCGCACAGGCCCTTGCCACGGGCGTGGTGTTCACCACGATCTGCACCTGCGCCGTCGTGTACCACGGATTCCGCAACGGCCGGCGCGATCTCTTTTCTCCCCCGGTCCTCATGCTGTCCTACATGGCCCTGGGAATCGGCGTCAAGGGATTGGCCGACCTCCTGACCTCAGCCAGCAAGATCTCCGCGGTCGCCGACCCCTCCAGCGCCGACTTCGCCGACCTGCTGACATCGGTCTTTCTCCATTCCCTGCTGGCCGTGCTGGCCCTGCTGGCCGGCTATCACCTCGCCCGGCCCAGACGCGCCGGGGCTCCGCTGACGCCCGCCCCCCCGCTCGAGCCACAGCCGGTACGGGTTGTGCTCGCCGCCGGCGCGGCGATCATGGCGATGGCCGTCGCTTACTTCATCAGTCGACTCGGTACCGCCATCATCTATGACCCCGGGTTTGTCGCCGTCGAGGGGACCTACGGGCTGTTCTGGCTCTATCCGCTCATGTTCCTGGCGCTCTACACCTGGGTCTTGCCCATCGTCAACGACTGGTCGGTGGGTCGCCCTGCACGAGCATGGCAGATCGCCGGGCTTTGCCTCACCGCCCTGCTCATCTACACGCTCACGAGCAGCAAGTCCGCCCTTGTGAATGCCGCGCTTCTCCTGGTGGTCTGCCGGCACTATGCCGTCCGGCCGGTCCCGATCCGGACGCTTCTGTTCCTGGCGGTCGCCTTCCTCATCGCGCTACCCGTTCTCTATTTGCATCGCGCTATCGGCCTGAGCACGGAATTGCTTCGCCATCTCGACTGGAAGACGCTTACGGCGGGGGCGCAGATCTTTCTGGGGCGCAGCTACCTCGCGGACTCATTCGGTGCCGTGCTCCTATACACCCCACGGGTCTACCCGTACCAGTACGGGGCCCCGTGGCTGGAGCTGCTCTATTTCTGGGTTCCACGCGCCTGGTGGCCCACCAAACCGTTGACCTTCAGCATCGGGTTCGGGTCGACCTACTTCAGCTCCTTTGAGCAGGGCAAGCTGAGTTTCATCTCGCCCACCCTTCCCGGAGATGCCTACCTCAATTTCGGCACGATCGGGGTCTTCGGAGTCTTCCTTGTGCTTGGATTCGCTCTGCGCTGGTGGTACGAGCGCATGGTGGGCAGTCGGCCGAGGCCGGAGACGGTGCTGCTGTACGCCGCGACGGTCTACTGGATCGCGCTTGGAGCCGAACAGACCATCGCGGTCGACGGAGGCCTGGTGCTCTCGTACCTCTCTCCCGTGGTCCTGATGGTCATGCTGGCGCGCGGCCGCTTCCCCCGCTCGGGGCCGACTGCCGCCCCGGCCGGGTGATCGGGGAAGCAGATACTTGCTCCACGATCTCGATCAACTGGTGTTGCCGCAATGCGGGCGGGAACTCACGACAGATCCTCTGGCGAGGAGCCTCCGGCAGCTGGATGGCTCCGGCGAGCGCCTCCCGGAGCACGGGAACCGCGGCAGCGGGGCTTTCCGGAGGCACATACAACCCGCTGGGTCCGACCACCTCGGGGAGCGCGAAGCGCGCCGTGACGACTGGCGTGCAGTTGAAGAGCATCGCCTCGGCCACGGAGCAGCCGAAGCCTTCGTGGAACGAAGGCTGAAAGTAGACCTTCGCGCGGCGAAACAGCCCATCGAGCTCGGCCTGGGACACATAGCCGGGCACCTCCAGATATGGACCGCCTTCCGACACTAGGCGTGCCCGAAGCTCCGGGCTGCACCTCCCGGCGATGACGAACCGTACGTCGGGCATGAGTCGCGAAGTCTGCGCCACCGTGAGCAGGCCCTTGCGCCTGAGCGTGCTGTCGTCGATGCCCGCCACGGTCAGCACCAGGAGTTCCTTGTCACCCGCCGCGAGGTCAGCGCCGATCCCTTCGGGGTCGAACGCAAGATGGACGACCCTCAGTCGCTCGGCCGACACCGCACCGGTATCGCGTGCTTCCTTCTCCGCCGACCGCGACATGCACGCCACGACGTTCGCCAGCCCGAAGAGCCGC
>Ga0334722_10003228_pt1 | contig 17748 bp, 17 predicted proteins | sample C3_bottom_MG_FD_207210 | JGI IMG/M metagenome (GOLD analysis project Ga0334722, IMG submission 207210) | Sediment microbial communities from Yellowstone Lake, YNP, Wyoming, USA - C3_bottom | ecosystem: Environmental > Aquatic > Freshwater > Lake > Sediment | place: USA: Wyoming | collected...
TACTTGTATCAATTCATGAGCAAAAAGATGGTGAAACTTAGTGCCATTAAGGGATTCCAGTCAACAGGGACTTATACCCCTCGAGGGGGTACTAAACAGAGTCCAGTTTATCTGGGTTAGGCAAACTGTGGGTTGCTGTCCACATCCACCGCATTCAGCCATTTGGCGATAGCGGTGTCATAGGTGCTGGTCAGATCAAAGACTTTGCGGGCCAGACGGAACCTGGTTTTGAGCGTGGTGTTACCGGTCGCCTTGATTTCAGCGATGACTACAGGGTAGTCCGCCGGATCAACAATGACAGTGACATCTTGATAATTCTTGGCCGCCGCCCGCAGCATGGTGGGGCCGCCAATGTCGATATTTTCGATGGCGTGGGCCACGGTGCAGGAGGGATCTGCCGTGGCCTTGTCAAAGGCGTAGAGGTTGACTGCGATCAGATCGATCGGCAGGAGGCCATGGGCTGCCATCTGTTTCTGGTGCTCAGGGTTGTGGCGCTGCGCAAGAATTCCACCGTGGACTTTGGGGTGGAGGGTCTTAACCCGGCCATCAAGCATCTCCGGAAAACCGGTGAAATCGGCCACATCAAGCACCTGAAGCCCCTGCTCTCGCAGTTTTTTGGCTGTGCCGCCAGTGGAGAGAATTTCAATGCCGAGTTGGCTGAGTTGAGAGGCGAATTGCTCAATCCCGGATTTGTCGGTCAGGCTGATAATGGCGCGTTTGATAGTGTTCATTTTTTCTCCTTGTATCATAAAGTTATAGTAAATTGTAAGTAATTTTTTTGTGACTGCTCAGATTGGCTGTAAGGTGTTAGGGGCTGTTACGATATGACCATTACCTATTTGCCGTTTCCGATACGGCCCTTATGCCGGGCCACCCATGGCGATGTTACAGTTATTTATTTGCAACGGCTTAGGTTGATAGTCTCTAGTCTTTTAGGACTGCCTAAACCCCTAAATATCTACAGACTATCAACCTGAGTTGTGCCTCAGTCTGAATCGTTTCTGGTAAAATCATGAATTAAGCGCCGATCGCGTTTGGTGGGTCGGCCAACAGGGTGAGCATTGTCATGAATGCTGCGCAGGAGGCGCCTTTCTTCCCGTTGCCGTTCACGTGTCGAGAGGCTCTCTTCGGTCTCCAGATAGAGTTCGGCGGCCTCCTTTGCCGATCGGCGCTGGCCACTGACGCCTTTGACGATGACGGTCATTTCAAGAATCCCGCGTTTAATCCGCAGGGCGTCACCGATCTGCACAATTCTGGCTGGTTTCACCCGTTGTCCGTTGCAGTGAACCTTGCCACCGCTCACGGCAACGGAGGCCATGGACCGAGTCTTAAAAAAACGTGCCGCCCACAGCCATTTGTCCAGTCTGAGCTTTACCTCATCCGTGCCCATCGGTCAGTCAGCCCAACGACCCAACTCTTTGATTATCTGATCCCTGTCCGGGGCGTTAAGCAGCATCATCTCTTTAAAATGCTCGTAATAGCGGATGAGGATAAGATCAAAACGCAGGCCGATTCCGTCCGCATTATAGTGGATGATCTCGCAGGTAAACTTGATCCTGGTCAACAATTCAAGGCTGATATAGTCGCCGATTTTAAGCAAGGGGACTTGATCCAATTCAAAAAACGTTCCACCAAAACTTACGTTTCTGGTTTGGCCTTTCAACGTTAGGTCGCCAGGCAAAATAAGCCGTCCTTTAAACCCCAGAGACAGCCGGAGATTTTTCCTTCTTTCTTTTACAGGAATGCGTGACTTCATTATTGGTACCCGTTCACCAGTGCCGAAAAAGGTGTTTTAATCCAGAAAGTGTAAACATTCAGCAGTGCTGCAGCTGCGCGATTTATATTGACCCGATTCGTTGGTCAATCAATCGGCCTGTGAGCTATAGCCCGCCTATGCAAGCAGGCCGATGCCAAAGCAGATGCGGTGCTGCTGAATGTTTACCATTATTGCACCAAATACCAGAGCAAACGCTGCCGAGGACGAACGAGTGAGGCAGGATAGTGAGGCTGTGGCTGACAAGCGAGAAATGACTCAGCGAGTTTGATTTTTGCAGCGCCGCCGACCAGGAAAAGCGCAGTGTCGGCGTTGTTGATGACCGGCAAGGTTAAGGTCAAGCGCGGAACTGGCGGTAATGCTTGGTCGGTTTCCACCTCAGCCACCCAATCTGTCCGATTGAGTGCCGGATGCCCCGGGAATAAGGACGCCGTGTGACCATCTTGGCCCATCCCCAAAAGGATCAGATCGAAAGACGGATACTCGCCTTTAGTCCATGGTTCATTTTTGGAGGTCAAGGTGGCGAAAGTTTTAGCCAGGGTCTGTTGATAGTGCCGCGCGGCGGTGGCATAGGGTTTGATCTCCGTTGGCATTCTGAAAACATGATCGCTACTGATTGGCAGGTGCGTCAATAGATTTTTTTGAGCCATGGCAAAATTACTGTCGGGGTGATCTAACGGTAAAAATCGTTCATCACCCCAAAAAAAGAAGATTTTTGACCAGCAGATCGTTGTCGAAAATGGTGGACGGCACAGCGCGCGAAAGAGAGCTGCGGGGGTTACGCCGCCAGAAAGGGCGATAGTGAAATACCCTTGGCGGTTGATCGCCGTCTGGATAAAATTTTGCAAAAAACAGCCAAGGGAAGCATGACATGGCGCCATTGAATCAAATCGAAAAATTTCTGCGGAAGGCGTTCTCATGTTACAGGTCGTTATGGGAATTATTGACTTCCTGAAATTGCCTGTGGTAAGGTTTGATTAGTTGACTTCCAACAAGCAGAATTGGACCATAGGCGCCAACTGGCCAAGGAGTACATATGAACATCGAAAATGAAATTATCAAGTCCGTTGATAAATTGATTCCCAGGCCTGACATCGCGTTTGAGGTCATGACCTTGGCCAATCAGAGCGATTGCGATATTACCGCCCTTTCCAAAAGAATCAATCAGGATCCGAGTCTGATGGCAAATATGCTGCGCTTGGCGAATTCCGCCTATTTCGGCCACATGAAAGAGATCCATTCGATTCGCGATATCGTCGTTCGTTTAGGCCTTGATACTGTCAAGATGATTGCCATCACCTCTGCCTCGGCCGGTCTTCTCAAGTCACCCCAGGAAGCCTACAATCTTGAACCTGGCTCTTTGTGGCGTCATTCCCATGGCACTGCGCTGCTCTCCGCTATCATTGGCCGTTTCGCCAAGGTGGAAGAAACCTCCAGCCTTTACAGCGCCGCCCTGCTCCACGATGTCGGTAAAATTATCCTGAATCGCCAACTGCAGATCGAGACCATGAACCGGGGAGGGATCGGCGAATATGCTACTCTGGTGGATCTTGAAAACGCCCTGCTGCACACGGATCACGCCAGGGTTGGCAGGGCGTTGTTGCAAAAATGGGGGCTTCCCGAGAGCATCACGGAACCGGTTGGCGCCCACCATAATCTTGAAGCCTGCAAGGACCGGTTGCCGTGTCAAATCGTATACCTTGCCAACCACTTAACCGAAAGTATCGGCATTCATGGCAGTGACGCCGAAAATTATTTTTATAAAGTCAAGGAGGGGTACCATGCAGCGGAAGATCTCCCCGTGGTGCCAGCCTTCCGCGACAACATGGAGGCGATTATCGCCCAGTTCTATGAGCAATTTAATGAAGTAACCACCTTGGAATTCAATTAACTTCGCGCAGCAGCAATGTTGCCGAACATAGGGTAAGGCAATCGGCTAGGCGCTGCCCTGTAACCTCTTAGGAGCCGTTACGAAACAACATCTTCTTCTCTGACTGTTTTTGTACGGCTCCTTATGGCCGTTCCAACCATCCAAAGGAAGAGGTTATTTTGTGACAACGGCTTCCCCAACAAGGACAGAGAATGAAGGCACATGAAAGAAGAATATCAATGCGGGTTCCTGCCCAGTTCAAGGTCAACTTCATCCATGAAGGAGACTACCTGATATCGCACACCAGGGACATCTCTATCGACGGCATGTTTCTCTACACCGAAACCCCACCTGCCGTTCATGAGCATACCGAACTGACCTTTTCCATCGGGAACCTGCACGATGTCGTCTTGAAGGCTGAGGTGGTTTGGGTCAATCATGCCCACTCAACAAAAGACTCCGGCATGGCGGTGAAATTCATCGATCCCCAGGAGGATCTTGTTGCCGCTATTCTGGGCATTATTCATAGGGTAGCGGTCTTTCCTGAACAATGAGTTATCAGAAATCAACTTGGTCTTTTTTGCCGCAACGCTCGCAGGTGGCGGTAGTATTCTTATCCTTGGCCCGCCATGCCTGGCGAATGACTAAATTTTTGTAGTCTTTTTTTGAACACTCTTCGCACAGGCAAAGGATGGACTCGTCTCTTAATATCCATTTATACATAGTTTTTTTAACCAACCCCGGCTGTTATTAGCAAAAAAAGGAGAAGGGCGGTTGTAGCCCTTCTCCTTCGTTTCAAAGTTGTGAGGTTGTTATCCCTTACGTTAAGGATTGATCCCCAGTTCTTTCTCTTTCTGAGCAATTGCCAAACGGGTCTTGATGACCGTGTCGGAGATGAGGCTTATGGAGTCGATGCCGCATTCCACCAGGAAGGTGGCGAACTCCGGGAAATCGCTTGGGGCCTGGCCGCAGATGCCAATCTTGCGTCCGCGCCGCTTGGCGGTGTCGATTACCATCTTAATCAAGGTCTTGACTGCATCGTTCCGCTCATCATAGATATGCGCCACCAGGTCGGAGTCGCGATCAAGGCCCAAGGTTAATTGGGTCAAGTCATTAGAGCCGATTGAGAAGCCGTCGAAGACATCACAGAAGGCATCGGCGGAAATGACGTTGCTCGGGATTTCGCACATGACGTAAACCTCAAGGCCATTCTCGCCCTGTACCAGACCATACTCACGCATGACGGCAATAACTTTGCGGCCCTCTTCCGGGGTACGGCAGAAGGGGACCATCAACTTCACATTATTTAAGCCCATGTCGTTTCTGACCTTGAGTAAGGCTTTGCATTCCAGCTCAAAAGCCACTTTGTATTTTGGGTCATAGTAGCGTGAGGCTCCACGCCAGCCGATCATCGGGTTGCTCTCCTCAGGCTCATAAAATTTTCCGCCAATCAGATTGGCGTACTCGTTGCTCTTGAAATCCGAGAGACGGACAATGACGTCCTTGGGGTAGAAGCCAGCCCCGATCCGGCCAACGCCTTCCGCCAATTTGTCGATAAAAAATTGTTTTTTATCATTGGGGTAGGCCGTTGTTTTCTCCTCGATCTGGCGGACCACATCAGCGGCCTCCGAGTTGCCTGCCGCAGCCTGCTTTTTCAAATCGTCAAAGTAATAGAGCGCCAGCGGATGGATGCCGATATGGGAGTTGATGATGAACTCCTCACGGGCCAGGCCGACCCCTTCATTAGGGATCTGGCTTTCGGTGAAGGCCTTTTCGGGGATGCCGACGTTCATCATGATCTTGGTCTTGGTCTCCGGGATATTGTCGAGATCAAGGCGCTCGACTTCAAACTTCAGGAGACCCTCGTAAATATGGCCGGACTCGCCTTCAGCGCAAGAGACAGTGACCTCGGCGCCGGCCTTGATCATCTTGGTGCCATTGTCGGTACCGATGACGCAGGGGATACCGAGTTCGCGGGAGATGATCGCCGCATGGCAGGTGCGTCCGCCCCGATTGGTGACGATGGCGCCGGCGATCTTCATGATCGGTTCCCAGTCCGGGTCGGTCATGTCGGTAACGAGTACTTGACCCTTCTTGAAGTCATGGATGTCGATTACCTTTTCAATGACATTGGCCAACCCCTGGCCGATCTTGGCGCCAACCGCCTGACCGGTTACCAGAACCTTGCCGTGTTCCTTCATGACGTAGGTTTCCATGACCTTTTTCGAGGTCTGGGAGTGTACCGTCTCCGGCCGGGCCTGCACGATAAAGAGTCCGCCGGTGCCGACCTTAACGCCGTCGCCATCCTTGGCCCACTCGATGTCCATGGCCTTGCCGTAATGATCTTCGATGATGCAGGCCCATTTGGCGAGTTGTAAAATTTCGGCGTCATTTAAGACATAACTGCCACGCTCAGCCGGGGTGGTGGGGATGTTCTTGACCGGTTCCTTGGTGCTAGGATCGTTGTCATAGATCATCTTGATCTCTTTGCTGCCCACTCTTCTGCCGACAATCGGGCACTTGCCCTCTTTCAAGGTCGGCTTGAAGATATAGAACTCATCGGGGTTGACGGCGCCCTGCACCACATTTTCACCCAGGCCCCAAGCCCCGGTCAGGAATACGGCATTGGTGAAGCCGCTTTCGGTGTCAATTGAAAACATGACGCCGGAGGAGGCGGAGTCGCTGCGCACCATCTTCTGGATCGTGATTGACAGATAGACGTCAAACTGGCCAAAGCCCTTGTCGTGGCGGTAGGAGATGGCCCGGTTGGTAAAGAGGCTGGCGAAACATTTACGGCAATTGTCGATCACGGCGTCCATGCCATGGATGTTCAGGAAGGTCTCCTGCTGACCGGCAAAGGAGGCGTCCGGCAGGTCTTCGGCGGTGGCGGAGGAGCGGACCGCCACATCGACATTTTTGCCGTACTTCTCTTCCATCTTGGCGTAAGCCACTGCGATGGCCTGACGGAGATCGTCCGGGAATTTGGCGGTGCGGATGATGTCTCTAGCCTTCTCGCCGCGCTCCTGAAGGTTGCGCAAGTCATGGGTGTCAAGACCGGCAAGGGCGTCTTCAATGGCTTGGGCGATGCCCGCGGTCTTTAAGAGATGGCGATAGGCATAGGCGGTAATGGCAAAGCCGTGGGGGACGGCGACACCTTTGGAGGTCAGTTTCTGATACATCTCGCCAAGGGAGGCATTCTTGCCACCCACCAGCGGGACATCTTCAATGCCAATTTCATCAAACCAGAGAATCAATTTTTCATCGTGTTTCTCAGCCATCTCTATCTCCCATCTAAAGTTTATAATTTACGAAAAGCGGTGTGAACAGGATCAGTTTGCCCATTATTTCCCGAAACACATTTTTGGGGGAAATGTCCGACTGCGGTAGCACTGAGCAATTACGCCATTTTGAAAATGAACTATATTATACTGTAGCATGGCAGGTCAACTCAAAACAGAAAAAATGTGTTTTTATCCCCCTCGCCAAAGACAAAACCGGATTGAGCCATCCTCGGCCCGCTCCGGTTTTATCCTGCTGTGGCCTCTTTTTGATGTGACGGCAACGGACTGAATCCTTTCTCCACCTTGTGGCACGCGAGACAAGCCATGCCGGGGGTATGGCCGGTTGTTGCGAATGAGTCTATTCTTGTGGTATAGCAGATGGACAAAGATGCTCCGCAACGTACGTTCTGGATCGAAAAATTTTGGCGCCATCAAAGATGCCCTGAAAAATGATGACGTATGCGACGTAGTTATCAACGAAGTTGGAAAAGGAGAGAGTCATGTCTATTTCAAAAAAAATGCTTGAGTTTGGCCAGCACGCCTCATGGATTCGCAAGATGTTTGAAGAGGGGGTTAAGATGAAGGCCCAGTATGGCGAGGATCAAGTCTACGACTTTAGCCTGGGTAACCCCGACCTCCCACCGCCGCCGGAGTTTGATCAAACCCTGCGCGCCTTGGCGGCGGAGGCTGCCCCCGGATCCCATAAATACATGCCAAACGGCGGCTATCCCTATGTGCGGGAGAAACTGGCGGCCAGGGTTTCAGCTGAGCAAAGGGTTACGATTGGTGGCGGCGATGTGTTGATGACCTGCGGCGCAGCAGGCGGTTTGAATGTAATCCTGAAGGCGATTCTCGACCCGGGGGATGAGGTGATCCTCCTCTCCCCCTATTTTGTCGAGTATAATTTCTATGTCGACAACCATGGCGGGGCACCAAAGGTCGTGGCGACGGGCAAGGATTTCGATCTTGACCTGAATGCCATTGTGGCGGCCATCAACCCCAAAACCAAGGCCATTATCATCAACAGTCCCAATAACCCTACCGGCCAGATTTACAGCGACCATTCCCTCCACAAACTTGGCCATATCCTGGAAGCGGCGAGCCGGAAATTCGGCGCCATCTATCTAATTTCCGACGAACCCTACCGCAAGATCGTCTTTGACGGCCACGAGGCGCCGAGTATCTTTACAAATTACCAGAACAGTATCATTGTCTCCTCCTTTTCCAAGGATCTCTCACTCCCCGGTGAACGGATCGGCTTCATCGCCTGTCATCCGGGAATTGATAGCCGGGCCGATTTGATCGATGCCATGACGCTTGCCAATCGAATTTTAGGGTTTGTCAACGCCCCGGCCATGATGCAGCGGGTTGTGGCGGAATTGCAGGCGGTGACGGTCGATTGCGGGATTTATGCGCGGAGGCGGGAGCTGTTTTGTCGGATTTTGAAAGACGCCGGTTATGATTTCCTGCCGCCGAAAGGGGCCTTCTATATCTTTCCGAAGTCACCGTTGGCGGACGAGGTGCAATTTGTCTCGATCCTCAAGGAAAATCGCATCCTGGCCGTGCCGGGCCGCGGCTTTGGCGCCCCTGGTTATTTCCGCCTGGCCTTCTGCGTGGAGGATCAAATAATCGAACGGTCGGCTGTGGCCTTTGCCAAGGCAATGCAACAGGCGAGGGGACAAGCTTGATCTCCCCCCATGGAGAGGTGCCAAAAAAGACTGTTAAGCTCGCCCTTGAATTTGCCGATAAGAGTATTAGAATATAGACGGTATTGTGACAAGTTATGGTTGGATGGAGGCTGCTGTAGCAGAAGTTCATTATGGAAATTTTTGTGTGGAAGACATTGTGCATGGTGAAGGAAAGACTGGTCAAGCAGGCTGCCGTCACTTCAAGGGCACGGTCCAACCGTAGGGTAAGTCGGCCGGACCGGCGGCGGTCTGTCAATGAGGGGCTTGTGGTTACCCTTTCGACTCGCGAGGAAAAGCGGCATAATCAGGATCGGAGGCAAGTCCCTGACACGAAAGGGTTTCAGTTGAAATGGTATAGCGGGGATAAAGTATGATGCGGAGGAGATAGCAGAGTTCTTCTTTTGCACTGTTTCGTTATGATTTCCAAATGCCCACCGCCCGCAAGGTCGCGGCTCGGCGTTCCGTAAGGCCCAGTCGCGCGGGGCCATTGACCCTTTCTGTCACGCCTTCGACATCGCCGAGATCAGCCAGCGGTGAGCATTGACGTGCGTCCCAAAATGCAAACGCAACTTGGGCGGCGCTCTTGGGCTCACGCGCCAGTGCGGGGTCGCCTTCCAGATCCAGTTTGACAATGCCGCCGATTTCCCTGTAATTCGCCCTACCTGTGAGTTGCTTATAGCCGGAGCCCCGATACCGCCAGCCATCCCCGCTGGCCTCGTTGCCGTTGCCAATGCGGTTGGCGTAGACGCGGTTGGCGATGGCCTCCGGGCCGCCCTGAATCAAGGTCTTGGCATCCTCTTCGCCGTGTACCGCCGAGAAAATCGCATCGAGATGGGCCGGATCCTTGTAGTTCAGATTTTCCACCATGCTCGCGAAGCCGCCTGTTTCAACAAAGATCTGCCCCAGGAAGTGACAAAGCCTGCGCGCCGTATTCACCGAGCTCGCCTGTCGGGCGCTCTCCAAGGCCTCGGCATGAATTTCCGGGGTTTTGATTTTTGGGGCAAATTTCTTAAGGGTTTCTGCGGTGATCACTGGATGCCTCCTTTAGATTAATATTTTCCAATAGTTAGCACAGAATAAAAATCGTCGCAAGGTTTTTTGGTTATCGGTTGCGGCAGGACTCGTGACGCCTGAAAAGAGTATGAAAGTTATCTCCGATCATGGGGACGAGGGGGGTGAGATTTGCCCGACTCGCATCAAATCCTCTGCCAACAATACTTTCAAAAAATATGTATCCTTATTCCCTCGGCTTCCGTCTCTATCCATAGAAGTTAACCAAAAACCAAGGAGAAGAACTATGTCGATGGAAAAAGCTGAGCAATTCGTGGCGCGGATGAGGATGGATCAAGAGTTTCGGGAGGCGGTGAAGGCCACGGTCGACACGACGGCCTTGCGGGAGTTGCTGCGCCAGACAAAGTACGATTTCAGTGAGCGAGAGCTAGTGGGCGCCATGGCCTCTTGCATGGAGGGGATGGGCCGGATGCCCTAGAAGGGTAACTCGGACGGCTTGCACCGATGGAATTTCAAACGATTTTTAACGAATACCGACCCAAAATTTTCCGCTACCTCGTGCGACTCGTCGGCCTGGGAGAGGCGGAGGATCTCTCCCAGGAGGTCTTCCTTAAGGTGAATCGTGGTCTCGCCGGTTTCCGGGCCGAATCCAAGGTGTCTACCTGGATTTTTCGTATCGCCACGAATGCGGCGGTGGATCTACGGAGAAGGAAAGGCTTGGAGCCTTTCCTTTCCGTCCCATTTCAGGAAGAGACGGATGATGATTTGGCGTCCGAGCTGCCCGCTGCCACGGCGAACGGCTCTCTGCAGAAAGGGATCGAGCATCGGGAGATGAATGACTGCATTCGCGGCCTGCTCGACGGGCTGCCGGAGAAATACAAGACGATCCTCCTCCTGAGCGAGGTCGAGGGTTTCACCGGCAAGGAGATTAGCGAGATCCTGGGCCTAAGTCTGGCGACGGTCAAAATACGGCTCTACCGCGGCAAAGAACGACTCCGTGAAACGATCAACAAGAATTGTGTCATCTCCCTGGACGGGAGGAATGAGTTCGTCTGCGACCCGAAGAAGAGTTCCGGCAAATCGAAATAGTTCGTATCGTTTTACCTGTCACCTTCGTCTATAGGGGTAGGAAGGAGGTGATGGGGTCTATCGAGAGGAGACCTCACACCGCCGAAAACGTTCGACGAATCCATTCTATTTGAGGAGGTATCACCCATGGCCCCATTGGATGCAAAACAACAGGAGTTGATCGCCATTGGCGTCTCGTACGCCATCAATTGCATGCCCTGCATGGACTATCACAAGCAAGCGGGGTTGAAAGCGGGACTTAGTGAAGAAGAGATGTTGGCGGCCCTTGCGGTTGCGGAGTCGGTGCGAGACGGCGCCTACACCAAAACGCAAGGCTATGCCAAGAAGCTTTTCGGCGACTTTGTCGAGAAGTCCGCCTGTTGTCCGGTCGGCAGCGCCTGTTGCGCTTAGGAGCCGTTGCGAAACAGCTTGTGCCGCGTTGTCCTGGTAGTCTTTTGCAATGGGGCGTATACCCCCCGGCCTGCGGCCACCCTCCCCCCGTCAAGCGGGGACTGAACTGAGTCCAGGAGGGCGAGGGGACAAAGGATATTCCCACTGGGCGAGGGAAAAGCTCTGGCTTTGCAATTCCTTAACCGGTCAACGCTGGCAGCAAATAGGAGTGCTCAAGGGTATGGATAGCCCCCTTGGCGGTCAGGACGCTGGAGTAAAGGTGGAAGTTTTGTACAGAAAAGGGGCTGGTTTGAAATTGGTTGTGGGTATTCATGTAGTTGGCTAGCTCAGCCTGTTTGAGGTCTTTTGGTCTGGCCAAGGTGATATGGGGAACGAATTTCTTTTCTTCCGGTGGTAGGCCGATGCGTTGCAGGTCGCTTTCAACTTTGGCCTGTAACTTGATCAAACCCGCCTCGGCGTGAACGCCAGTCCAGAGAACTTTGGGTCGGCCCTTGGGCGGGAAGCAACCAACCCCCTCGAGATGACAGGCAAAGGCTTCCAGGCCTTCGCCCGTTAATCCATGCCGAATCGCAGCGAATACCATCTCGTCAATCTCGCCAATGAACCGTATCGTCAGATGGAGATGATCCGGCTTTAGCCATCGGACTCCGGGAAGCCCGTGACAGAGGGCTGCCACGGCTGCCTTGATCCCATCCGGCAGGTCTACTGCGACAAAGAGACGTGGCATGGAGATGAGCTCCTTTGAAAATGAACGTCACCGGGTCAAATCGTCAATTCAGGCGCGACCACTCGGCCCACGACCCGTCATGGACCTTGACCTTTTCGTAACCCAGATAGCGTAGCACCACATAGAGTTCCGCGGCCAGCGATTTGGTGTTGCACGAGGTGATGATGGTCTTGTCCATGCCCGGCGTTATGCCGTATTGGGCGAAGAGCCAGTTCAGTTCATCGGCGCTCTTCCAAGTGCCATCGGCCTCAAGCAGGGCCTTGATCGGCAGGCTGACGGCGCCGGGGATATGCCCCCCCTTCTTGGTGACATCGGTCCGTCTCGTATCTCCCTTGTACTCCGAGACGTTGCGGGCATCGAGCAGGATGAGCTGGCCCTTATCTTTATTCTCTTTCAGCCACTGACTGTCCACCAGCACCTCTTTGGGGGTGGCCTGGTAACTGCTTGGGGTAACCGTTGGCGACGATCCTTTCTCCACCGGATAGCCGGCCTTGGTCCAGGCGGCATAATTGCCCACCAGGAAGGAGACCTTTTGGTGGCCGATGCGCTCGAGTGCGACAAAGGCCACGCCGGTCCTGTTTTTGCCGTCATCGTAGATCACCACATGCTTGTCCGGGGTGAGGCCGATCTTCTCGCTCAGCAGCCGGGCGATCTCTTCCGGCGACTTCAGGAGATAGGGAGTGGGGCTCTTGTAGTCGAAGGTAAAGTTACACTCGCACAAGAGGCGCGCCCCAGGGACATGACCCTCGGCGTACTGCTTGTCCAGTCGTACATCCAGGATGAGCAGATCCTTGTCGTCCCGGTGTTTATTCAGCCAAGCTGCATCCACCTTGATGCTCTCGTTGCGCGGCGGTCCTTTTATGTCGAGTGGCGGGGCGGAATCAACCGGACGGGGGATGGAAGCCTCCGGCACAATGACTTTCTGGTTGGCCTGACGCTCGGCCTCCGGCACATCGGCACTGCTCAGGAACAGATTCTTCTGGCCATGGCAGTGATTGCAGGTGGCGTTCAGCCAGGTCTTTCTTTGGATATTGTGCACCGTGCTGCGCTTGAAGGTCGGCACCGCCTGGAAATCCTTCAGCTCGTCGATGCCGTAGGCCTTAAAGCTGTTGGGCTTGACCGGGATTTGGCGCACCAGGACAAAACGGGGCTGATCCGCTTTCGGATTGGGGTTCAGGCCGATCTTGAAGCCCTTTTCCGAGTTACCGCTTTGCGAATAGACGATATCCTCCTTATCGACGCCCATGTGGCAGGAGGTACAGTTCTCGTAGGGCTGGGAGTGGCAGACCGTGCAGTCGACCTTGCCCTTGTGTTGCTCGTTGCCACAGCTCTTGCTTGCGACGAGATCTTTATGGCAGTCCAGGCAGCGGGTACGTTTAGGCTGGGCGAAACTTCCCCCGCTTTTGGCGCCTTCGGCATGGATTTCCATGGCGGTATGGCAGTCGGTGCACACCTTGCCCTTGAGATAATGGACATCGCCCAAGGAGACCTTGCCGGTAAAGTCGTCGACCACCGGCCGGGCATGGCAGGCGGAGCATTGGTAGAGGCAGTCCGGTTTCTTCTGGAAGACATGGCCCGCCACCAGTCCGCCGCCGTTCACCCGAGGCCGGCTGATATGGCACGAGCCGCAGCTGGTCTCATGACAACTGGCGCACTGCTGGCGCAGGGCCTCTTTCTGCAACCCCTGCCACTGCTCGGCGGAACAACGGGCTTCGAGGGCGGCCAGGGAGAGATCGACGGTCATATGCAGGGAGCGGGAGGCGGTGCGGGAAATCTCCTCGTGGCATTCGCCGCACACCCCCACCGAGCCGTTTATGGTCGGATCTTTGATCATGCCCTGGTGGGCAAGTTCGGGGGTGTCTGCCTTTGGGTTCCCTTTGTGGCAAGTGGAGCAGGGGATTTTGCCATGGGCGGTCTGCAGAAAGGCCTCCTTGACCAAGATGTTTTCATAGAGGTCAAAGGGCGCCTTTTTGACGGTATAGCCTTCCCCTTGCTGGAGGTCGGACATCGTTACCGCCTGACGTTCGGTGATCAGGTCTTCCGTCAGTTCATCGATACGTTTGCCGTCCAGATGGCAGGTGGCGCAGCCCTCCTGCTCGACGGCCAGTGCGGCGAATGGAGAACCGAGGCCAAGAAGCAGCCAGACAAGGATTGTACCCCGGACAAGGGGCGCTTTTCGTTTGGGCATATCGTATCTCGTGAGGGATGAGTTTATTCCTGTTCGCATTCAAACCGATACCTTTGTACCCCTCAAGGGGGTATTGAACTGAACTCCCGTCAAGCGGGGACTGAACTGAGTCGGCTGCGCTCCGCTGCTCCTCGGCGTACTGATGTACGCTCTCGTCGCGGCTCGCTGGCCTTTGCGGTCTCGGCTCGAATGCTTGCTGGAAGTATTCTTTTGAATGCAACTTAGAATTAGGAGTGAAAGAACTATAAAAAAAAGCGGCCAGCCATCAGCTGCCAGGAAAAGACTTTTTTCTCCCCCCAGACAGATGACTGCTGACCGTTTTGTCTCCTACCAGCGGTAGTTCAGATTGGCGTAGGCGTTCCACATGGTGTCTGGCACCGGCATCAGGGCGTCGAGGGCGGTAACGTCATCGATCTTCTTGGGCTGGCCCATGGGGTTGCCGCTCAGGTTGTAGTCGTAGATGTAGTACTGGCTACCCACGGTCAACAAGAATTTTTTGCCGATCAGGGGCTGGTGGTAATAACCCTCGAAGACATGGCCGCGGGTGGCCAGCTTGCTGGTGTTCAAGGTGTCCTCGCCGCCGTTGAAACCAAACCAGTACTGCGACCCCCAGTTCCACTCAAAGCCTAAGGCGCCATCGGTCTTCGGCACCGGCACCTTAACTCCGGCCCAGACGGAATACCCTGTCCGGTTATGGGACTCGCCGTTGCTGTTCAAGAGGCCATCGGTGCCCATGAACTGCATCATCGGATTTTGGGAGATGTTGCTCGGCCTTGCGTAGTTGCCGGCCAGATCGATGAAGAAGTCAACCCCCGAGACCTTGGTTTGATAGAGCAGGGTCAGGAGATCGATGTCGCCGATATTGGTGAAGGCCTCCATGCGGCTGACATAGCCGCCCTTGTTGGCGTCGAAGAAATAGGTGTCGTAGCGGTGGTCGCCGTTGGCGTCAACCGCGGAGATGGCAAAGGGCATGGCCACCAGGCCGGTGAAGCCGTCGGTGACGTCGAAGGCGTGGGCGTACATGTTGACGATCTTGGTATCGCCTTTTTCATACAGTCTCAGGATATACCCCAGGAAGCTCGTGTCATCGACGCTGTTGTTGTAGGCCATGGCGTAGGAGTTGCCGGAGCCGATTCCCGACTCGAAGCCGTTCCCGTAGCAGAGTTTGAAGTTGAAGCCCTCAATGCCGGTCTGCTTGCTGAGGTCGAAGCCGAGCGATGCCCCGTCGAACTGCCAGTTGATGGCATGGGCCATGGGCGAACCGCCGACCATGGTGTTCTGGCTAACCTCCCAGGGCGCACCGTCCAAGGCCGGACGCCGGCCCAGGGAGAAGTGCCAGGGCACGCTGGCCGATTCGTCCCGATAGGTGACAAAACCCCGCTCCAGCCGGATGGCGGAGTCGGAGCCCTTCTGGTGGATATTGCCGTCCATGGCGATAGAAGACATATCACCGGAGTACCATTTGACGCCGGTGCTGTCACCCCAGACCTTGTTGGCGCTTAGCCGCCCGCCAAAGGAGAGATTGGGGGCCGGGTCGCCTTTCAGGTCGAGTCGAATGCGGGTCGTCCAGATGGCGTCGTTGTCGATGTCCTGTTTCTGGGGGTCGATGAGGTTGAACAAGCTCTGATAGGAAGCCAGTTCTCCTGAGGTAAACTGCTTGCTGAACATGGGTATGCCTGCACCGGCGCTGCTGGACGCGATAACCGCCTGGGCATCAGGTGCTGCGGCGGTGAACATACCAAAAAATTGGGCCACATCGTTTCTGTTGGCTGGATTCATATGGTTCGCCACCATCAGCGCGGCTGCATCAGCCTGCGAGACAAAATCACCGGCGACTGGGTGACCAAAGGCGGGGACGGCTGACGGGAGATAAAAGCCGGATAACATACCTTTCATAAACATATCGGGCATTAACGGCATCAATTTTGAGCTAAAGGCGTTCACGAATTCGTTATTGAACCGGTAATCCGTTACCCCATCACCATTAACATCGTGGCCGTTAGCAGTGTTCGATCCTCCAGAACCAACTGAACTGAAGGTGCCAACCGGGAAAGGGGTGGCCAGTTTATCAAAGGCCCACAGGGTCAGCATCGATTGGTTCCACTCCTGCAAGACCCTGGCGTCATTGTAGTGCATGGTGGTGACCTCCGAGCGCAGATCGACACTCATCGTCACCTTGTCCATCACGGTATGCTTCTCCGTGGCCCCCACCCTGGCATCAAGATCATCCAGGCTGTCCTCGACCTTGGTCAATTTTTTCTCGACCTTATCGCTGCCTGTGGCCTCCAACTTCTTTTCCGCGCCCGTCAAGCGGGTGTTGAGCTTGTCGACAATCTCGCGCAACTGCTTAACTTCATCCATCAGTTCCTGGCGGGATGGTTCGATCGCCGCCGCCCGTGCTAGAGACACCCCAGGTCCATGTGCCGACACCGCTGTCATCAAGGTCGCGAGACTGAGTGCCAAATACCGTTTCTTCATGCTGTTCTTTCCCCTCTTATTAGTTTCAGATTTGCCAAACTTGTTGACGACGCTACCATAGCAACTCACTTTTATTGTTTATGATTTTTGGGGCATTGCAATCAATCGCAGGTCTGCGGTTTGTCCGAGTCCAAGGCATGATCCACCGCATAGCGGTAAACATTCTCAATGAACTCGTTGGTGTAGCCCCAGGAGTCCCACTCCGGCATCTTCTTCTTGAGCTTGGCGAAGTCCTCTTCAAAATAGCGTTCCCACTGTTTTTTGGTCTTGTGGGCGGGGCTCAGGTTGGAGGCCTTGCCTCCGTCATGGCATTTGCGGCAGACGCCAAAGGACTCCTTGCCTTTCTCCGGGTTCCCTCCTTCCGGGTTAAAGGCAAAGGCTATGCTTGCTGGTAACAGTACAAGCGCGGCAATCATCCCCATTTGATGCATCTTCATGTTCTTCCTCCGTGGTTGGTATTGAATAATTATAATGTTACCAGCAGTTGACTCAGTTCCTCGGCGGTCTCGGCAAGCATCCCTGCCTGTTCTTTCAAGGCGACCGATTTCTCCTGCGTGTCATGAGCCGCCTCCGACACCTCATGGATATGCTGCGCCACCTCCTGGGCCAGACCGGCCACTCCATTAATGCGGCTGCTGATATCGCCGACCACCGCCGATTCCTCCTCGACGGCTGCGGCGATGGCGGAGGCGTTGTCGCAGACCTTGTCGATAATGATGCCGATATTACCCATGGTATCGGCGGTCTTTCTGGTCTCAGACTGGATGGTGCTGATCTTCTGGTCAATGTCGTTGGCCGCCTCCTCAGCGGACTGGGCCAGGTTCTTCACCTCATTGGCAACAACTGCGAACCCGGCCCCGGACTCGCCGGCCCGGGCCGCCTCCACATTAGCATTTAAGGCCAGCAACTTGGTCTGGAAGGCGATATTGCTGATCATTTTGGTGACCGCGCCAATGCTGTCGGCCTGCTTCTGTAGCGAACCAACCACTTGGCTTGCCCTTGCCGATTCCTCTGTGGCCTCCTTGGCGATACCGGCTGAGTTGGTGGAGTTGCTTGAAATTTCGTAGATCGCGGCGTTGATCTCTTCGCTGGAGGCGGCCAGGGAAGAGATGTTTTCACTGGTCTGTTCGATATTCCGGTTGGCGTTTTCCACCAGATCCTGGGTCCGGCTGGCGTTGTCGAGCAACTGATCCGACATGGAGAGGAACAGGGTGGCGCTGTCGTTTAAGCGTTCGGTCATCAGGCGCAGGAT
>Ga0334722_10003229_pt1 | contig 17747 bp, 17 predicted proteins | sample C3_bottom_MG_FD_207210 | JGI IMG/M metagenome (GOLD analysis project Ga0334722, IMG submission 207210) | Sediment microbial communities from Yellowstone Lake, YNP, Wyoming, USA - C3_bottom | ecosystem: Environmental > Aquatic > Freshwater > Lake > Sediment | place: USA: Wyoming | collected...
TGGAGCATTCTCTGGAGAGTGGCGCGGTCGCCGAGGCAGAACAGGGGCTGGCCCGGGCCACCAGCCAGCTGGCCGATCTCAGTAAGGGTCGCCGCCCCACCGAGATTGCCGCCATTGAGGCCCAACTGAGCCAAGCCCAGGCCGCCCAGAATCTGTCCCGCCTGGAGTACGTGCGCATGGAGAATCTCCTGAAAAACCAGGTGGTCAGCCGGGATACTTTTGATCGCGCCGAGGCGGAGTTGAAAAATACCACCGCCCGCATCGACCAGTTGACCGCCGAGCTGGAAACCGCCCGCCTCGGCGCCCGGGCCGATTCCCTGGCCGCCGCCCGGGCCGAGGTGCAGGCCGCCCGCGAGCGGGTGCAGCAGGCGCGCTGGAAACCGGACCAGAAAAACCAGACCGCCCCCCAAGGCGGCCTGGTCTTCGACACCTTCTATACCGTCGGCGAGTTTATCCCGGCCGGTTACCCGGTGGTAAGTCTGCTGCCGCCGGGGCAGATCAAGCTGCGCTTCTTTGTGCCGGAGACTGCGGTCGGAAATCTCAAGATCGGTCGCAAGGTCAACTTTAGTTTTGACGGCGATCCCGGCCACCACCCGGCCACCATCTCCTTTGTCTCGCCCCAGGCCGAATACACCCCGCCGGTGATTTACAGCCGGGAGACCCGCAGCCAACTGGTCTTTCTGATCGAGGCCCGGCCTGACCCGGCCGAGGCAGCCAGCCTCCATCCCGGCCAGCCGGTGGACGTGCATCTGGAGCCGGCTGCGTGACCAGCACCCAGCCGGTCATTGAGGTCAGTGAACTGACCAAGTCTTTCGGGGGTAAGATCGCGGTCAACCGCCTATCCTTGCGGATCGAGCCCGGCGAGATTTACGGCTTCCTCGGCCCCAACGGCAGCGGTAAGACCACCTTTATCCGCATGCTCTGCGGCCTGCTGCGGCCCGACTCGGGCACCGGCACTTGCCTGGGCCACGACCTCTTCCGCGAATCCAGCCTGATCAAACCGCAGATCGGCTACCTGGCCCAGAAATTCAGCCTCTACGAAGACCTGAGCGTTCGGGAAAATTTAAGTTTCATGGCCAGGATCTACGGGTTGCCCAAGGTCAATGCCCTGGTGGAGGAATCTCTGGAGCGCCTCGGCCTGGCCCGTTTTGCCGACCAGCTGGCCGGAACCCTGTCCGGGGGTTGGAAACAACGGCTGGCCCTGGCGGCCTGCCTGCTCCATAAGCCCCGCCTGTTACTGCTGGACGAACCCACCGCCGGGGTCGACCCCAAGGCCCGCCGGGACTTCTGGGACGAGATTTACCGCCTGGCCGCCGACGGGGTGACCGCCCTGATCTCCACCCATTACATGGATGAGGCGGAACGTTGCCACCGCTTGGCCTATCTGGCTTACGGCGATCTCCTGGCCGCCGGTACCGCCGCCGAAGTAGTCGCCGCTTCGGGCCTTTTTACCTGGACCATCGCCGGAGAAAACGTCCACCTCCTGGCACCCGGATTAAAAAAGCAACCGGGCATTGAGCAGGTGGCCCCCTTCGGCACCACTTTGCACGTCAGCGGCCATGATCCCGAATTGCTCGAAGCCGGGCTAGCCAACCTCGATCCCCACCTCTATCAGTGGCAGGCCAGCCAAGTCAGCCTGGAGGATGTCTTCATCAGCCTGATGCAGAATCGCGGAGGACAGCAATGAGGTGGACTTCCTTCTTCTCCTTCCGCCGCTTCCGGGCCATCGCCGCCAAGGAGTTCGTGCAGATGCGGCGCGACCGGGTGACCTTCGCAATGATGATCGGCATCCCCATCGTCCAGATGGTAGTCTTCGGCTTTGCCATCAACTCCGACCCCAAGCACCTGCCCACCGCCATCCTCGCCGCTGACCAAAGCATCTTCAGCCGGACGGTGGTGGCGGCCATGCAGAACAGCGGCTATTTCCAGATCGTCAAAAACGTGGCCAGCGAGGCCGAGGCGAAGCAACTGATCGAAGAGGGCCAGGTGCAGTTCGTCCTCGCCATTCCGGCGGATTTTGGCCGCAAGCTGGTGCGGGGCGAGCAACCGAGCCTGCTGCTAACCGCCGACGCCACCGACCCGGCCGCTACCTCCAACGCCCTTTCCACCTTCCGACTGGTGGCGGAAAATGCCTTGGCCCGGGATCTTTCCGGGCCGCTGCTCCATCTCCGGCGCGGGCCGCCGCCCCTGAACCTGATCCTCCACCCCAGCTACAACCCGGAGGCCATCACCCAGTACAACATCGTCCCCGGCCTGATGGGGGTGGTGCTGACCATGACCCTGGTAATCATCACCGGCCTCGCCATCACCAGGGAGCGGGAGCGCGGCACCATGGAAAACCTGCTCTCCACCCCGGTGAAGCCCTTCGAGGTGATGCTGGGCAAGATCATGCCCTATGTGGTGGTGGGTTACGTGCAGATGGGGGTGATCATCATGGCCGGGCTCTTCGTCTTCAAGGTGCCGATGATCGGCAGTCTGCCGCTGCTCTTGGCCGTATCGTTCCTGTTCATTGCCGCCAATCTGGGGATGGGCCTGACCTTCTCAACCCTGGCCCGCAACCAATTACAGGCGGTGCAGATGGCCTTCTTTTTCTTTCTGCCCTCAATCCTACTCTCGGGCTTCATGTTCCCCTTCCGGGGCATGCCGATCTGGGCGCAGCGGGTCGGCGAGATATTACCGCTCACCCACTACTTGCGGATCGTCCGGGGTATTCTCTTGAAGGGCAATGGTTTTGAGCAACTCATCCCCAACCTCTGGCCCATCGCCCTGTTCCTGGCGGTAGCCTTGACACTGGGGTTGACCAGATACAGGAGAACTTTGGACTAAAGTTATAAGTAGGAGCGACCTCCCGGTCGCGAACCCGGAAATCCGGCGCTGGGGACAAGCTGGGAGAATTTTCACCTGGGGAATTCGCGGTCAGGAGACCGCTCCTACACGTTGGCTGAAATTTATTTAGAGCTACATACATTCACAGTTGCGGAAGGCAACACCACCCGGCGCGGTCGGGCGGTGTTGCCAGCACTTTTTCAGTTCGTAATTCGTAATTTGTAATTCATAATTTTCCACAGGAATCCCATGCCCAAAGCTACCAGCCCCACCCCTCGCCCCCGCAACCTGCCGCTGGGGATGACCATCATCCATGAGGACCGCGATATTCTTGTGGTCAACAAACCCTCCGGGCTGCTGACCATGGGCACCGACTCCCAGAAAGAGCGCACCGCCTACTTCATGTTGACCGATTACATCCGCAAAGGGGCCACCAAATCGAAATTGCGGATTTTCATCGTTCACCGCCTGGATCGCGACACCTCCGGGGTGCTGCTCTTCGCCAAGAATGAAGAGGCCAAAAAGTATCTCCAGGAAAACTGGGAGGGCAACCAGAAGCAATACCTGGCCATTGTCCATGGCCACTGCCGGGAGAAGAGCGGCACGGTGGAGTCGTACCTGATCGAGAGCTCGGCCCTGATGGTTTACGCCACCAATGATCGGGTCAAGGGCAGGCTGGCCAGCACCTCCTACCGGGTGGTCAAAGAGGTCGAGGGGTTTAGTCTGCTGTTGGTCACCCCGCATACCGGCCGCAAGAATCAGATTCGAGTGCATCTGGCCGACTTGGGCCACCCCATCGTTGGCGATAAGAAATACGGGGTCGAAAAAGATGGCTTCAAACGGTTGGCTTTGCACGCCGCCAGCTTGACTTTCACCCACCCTTTCCGGAAAGAGTTGTGTACCTTCAGCGCCCCACCGCCCGGCTGGTTTGGGAAGTTGGTTGGCAAAATCGGGACCAATTGGCCGCAGGAGAAGAAAAGTGGCTCGGACATCCCAGTCGGAGGTGAAATAACACTCGTAAAAAGTCCCTTAAGCACTGCAATCAAGAAGGCCCCCGACAAACCAGCGGCCAGCGCCAGACCAACCAGCAAACCTCTGCCGCCGGGCAACCGCCCCCGGGCAGCGCGACCACCACGACGGAGAAAACAAGATGGCTGATAAACCCGAAACCCAAACCGGCCTGCCCCGGATCATTGCGGCCTGGGGCTATTCCCTGGCCGGGCTGTCCTTCGCCCTGCGTCGCGAAACGCCCTTCCGCCAGGAGTTTCTGCTCTACTTGCTACTGCTGGGGGCGCTGCCATTTTTGCCAATCCCCGGCCTGTTCAAGCTGGTTCTTCTGGCCTTGAATACCCTGGTGCTGATCGTGGAGTTACTGAACTCGGCCATCGAAAAGGTCGTCGATCTGGCCTCGCCTGGTTACCATCACCTGGCCAAACAGGCAAAGGATCTAGGTAGCGCCGCCGTTCTCCTCGCCCTACTTCTGGCTTTGGGCGGCTGGCTGGTGGCCCTGACCAAGTTGTGGATGGGATGCGGGTTGCCGTGAGGTTTGGAGTCAGTAACTAGTTTCCATCCGGAAAGTCTGATGGTGACATGAGCGTGGGAAAGCCATCTTTGCGAGGAGGGGCGTAGCCCCGACGTGGCAGATAAGCGCAGACTTCGATCTCTTGACGCGAGCACGATTTCTATTGGCCAGTCTGACATATTGATCGCCGTACCCCTAGGAGATTGCTTCGTCGTTTCACTCCTCGCAATGACAGATAGGTGGTTCAAATGGTTGTTGAAGAAATATCGCGACTGAAGGTGACACGGGCGTGGGAAAGCCGTCTTTGCGAGGAGGGGCGTAGCCCGGACGTGGCAATCTCTTGACGCGGACACGATTTCTATTAGCCAGTCTGGCATGTTGATCGCCATACCCCCAGGAGATTGCTTCGTCGTTTCACTCCTCGCAATGACAGATAGGTGGTTCAAATGGTTGTTGAAGAAATATCATGACCGATGCGGTTCGCAAGCTCACCGCATCCTACGGACTATTATTAATGGATAGGGAAATAGCACGATGTGGGTATTTATCTTATTGGTTGTAGCTTGCGGGGTGTACTGGTATTTAAAAATCAATAACAAATCACATGCCCTTAAAGGGCAGATAGGGTCTTTAAATCATCAAGGAAACCATAACAGCCAATGGCAACTAAACTCCGACCAGGCAGCACTAGGGAAGATATTTAGAGAGCATTTAGATTTACTTAAATGCCTGGTATATGTTGGCAGGGCAGACGGCAGGATATCTGAAAAGGAAAAAGAGATCATAATTAACGCCCTGCTAAAGGCGGGTAATTATGAAAAAAAGCATAATGTCCAAATTGCTGTTGACCTAAAATCAGTCTCAACTTTATCTAACTCTGATTTTGAAATAATGATAAGAAAGGTTAAAGAAAAAGGCCCAAGAGAGATAAGAATATTTTCGGAGGCAGTGAAGAAAATTATTGAATCTGGCAAGAAACTTAGCCCCGGTGAGGCTTATTGCATCGACGTAATAAACAAAACAATCTCTGGTGAATAAATGAGCCTCCTTAAAAAACTGATTTTGTTATTACCGGCCTTGATTATATTTATTACTTCCTCTAATGCCAATGCAGACATTGAATACTCCATAATTAATCAATCATTAGTATCCACTAAATTGATGCCGGTTGGCACTGTCGTGAAGATCAAGGTTGTTAAAATTTCTGATCTTTTTAACACAAAACTGGCCATTGTCTGTTTCCCAGAAAGCCCATTTGTAGCTTCCGCCCCAGGAAAACTTGGCTATGGTCTAAAAGAATGGATGGCCTTCAATATTAAAGAGGGCGACATCCTTAATTACACAACAACCAGAAAAGGCTTTATTGGATTGTCGGCTGGACCAGCCTATAGAGAATATTTCGTTGACCCAGTAGAAAGCGGTAACAGGTTAACTTTCAATACTATGAACCATCAATGGATCGTTGAGGTTTCATTCCCAGATTATGAAAATTAATGAGAGTTTACACCAACCCCAGCAAACCCCGCTGGTGCAGGGCAAGCTGAGGGGCAGGCTGGGGACGTTCCTTTCTAGCACGTGCAGGATAACAACGGCCAATACCGGGAGAATTATGGGCACGCTACGCTTTGCCCATCCTACACGGCTGAATCGCTTCTGATCGGAAATCCAGCCTCTATCCGACCGAAAACATGGATCCCCGATAAGGACTTTCGGGGATGACTAACTTGCGGCGGAAGCTTAGCGGCAATCAGATTATGCCTTGATCTTGCCGATCAGCCAGGCCATGTTGTCGCCCAAAACCCGCATGGTTTTGACCCCTTCCTCATCTTTCATGACATCGCCGGGCTTCTGGCCGATGCCGATGTTCCAATAAGACGAGCCCGCCAGAATCATCTGGCCAATCAGGAAGAAGTAGTTGAGCGAGCTGAAAACGTGCGAGGCGCCGGCCCGCCGCACCGCCACCACCGAGGCCCCAACCTTGCGCTGGAAGAGGCCGCCATTGGCCCCGCTGACCATGCCGCAGCGCTCGATCAGCGCCTTCATATTGGCCGTCACATCGGCGAAATAGGTGGGTGAACCCAGGATGATGCCATCGGCGGCCATCATTTTTTCGATATAATCGTTGATCGGGTCATCCGCCACCGCACAGCGACAGTTGCGCTTATCAAAACATTGATAGCAGGCCTTGCAGCCGGAGAGATTCATCCCGCCCAATTCGATCAGTTCCACCTCGCCACCGGCGGCGACGATCCGCTCCAAGACAACGTCAAGCAACTGCTTGGTGTTGCCACCCTTACGGGCACTTCCGTTGAATGCCACTACCTTCATCAATTTTCCCTCATGATTATTCGCTTATTCTCTCGCCACCGACGGGCGGAACTTCGATGCCCCAGATCTCCCGCGCGTATTCACGGATAGTCCGATCGCTGGAAAACTTGCCCATCCGAGCCACGTTAAATAGCGTCCGCCGATTCCAGTCGACTGGGTCACGGTAGGCCCGGTCCACCAAATCCTGACAGGCCGCGTAAGACTTGAGATCCTTGAGTAACAGATAGGGATCATTTGGGTCCAGCAAGCCTTCAATGACCGGCCGAAACAACTCCCGGTCGCCGCCACTGAAAGCCCCATCCATCAAGCTATCCAGGGCGCGGCGGATCTCCGGTTCGGCCAGGTAGATATCGCGGGGTGTCCAGGTTGGGTAAGCCTTCTCCCGTTCCACCTCATCGGCGGTCATGCCGAAGATGAAGATGTTTTCGCGGCCCACCTCTTCCATAATCTCGACGTTGGCGCCGTCCAAAGTACCAATGGTCAAGGCGCCGTTCAGGGCAAACTTCATGTTGCCGGTGCCCGAGGCCTCGGTGCCAGCGGTGGAGATCTGCTCCGATAAATCCGAGGCCGGGAAAATCTTCTCAGCCAGTGAAACTCCGTAGTTGGGAATGAAGACCACCTTGAGCCGCCCGGCCAAGCGAGGATCACCATTAACCTTTTCGCCCACCGAGTTGATCAGCTTGATGATTAACTTGGCCTTGGTATAGGAAGGCGCCGCCTTGCCGGCAAAGATGACGGTGCGGGGAGCCATGATCCGCCCCGGCGCCTCCAGGATCCGGTGGTAGAGCATGATCACATGCAGGATATTCAAGAGCTGGCGCTTGTACTCATGGATCCGTTTGACCTGCACATCAAAAAGGGAATCCGGAGACACCTCGACCTCGCAGGTCTTGAAGATATGCTCGGCCAGTTTGACCTTATTGGCATGTTTGACCGCCGCCCATTCGGCCAGAAAACCGGCATCGTCAGCCAGGGGTTCAAGACGGCGCAGCTGATCGAGATCGGTGATCCACCCCTCGCCGATCCGGCCGCTGATCAAGGCGGACAAACCGGGATTGCATTTGAGCAGCCAGCGGCGCTGGGTGATGCCGTTGGTTTTGCAATTGAAGCGGTTCGGGAAGAAATTATGGAAACGGTGGAAGATTCTGGTCTTCATCAGGTGGGTGTGCAGCTCGGCAACCCCGTTGACGGAATGGCTGCCGATAATGGCCAGGTTGGCCATCCGCACCCTCTTGACCTCACCCTCCTCGATGATCGACATGGCCCGCAGCATCTCGCCATCGCCGGGGAAGCTGGCCGCCACCTCTTGGAGAAAGCGGTGATTGATCTCGTAGATTATCTCCATGTGCCGGGGCAACACCCGCTCCAGCATCTCCACCGGCCAGGCCTCTAGGGCCTCGGGCATCAAGGTATGATTGGTATAGCCGAAGGTGGCGACACTGATCTTCCAGGCCACTTCCCATTCCAGCTCCTCCAGATCGACCAGGAGCCGCATCAGTTCAGGAATAGCGATGACCGGATGGGTATCGTTTAATTGCACGGCAATGCGATCGCTGAATTCGGTAAAGCCCACGTTCTTCTTCTTGAAACGCCGCATGATGTCCTGAAAGGTGGCGGCAACGAAAAAATATTGCTGTTTGAGGCGCAGCTCCTTGCCTTTACTATCTTTGTCGGAGGGATAGAGCACCTTGGAAACGGTCTCGGACTTGACCTTCTCCTGGACGGCGGCGATGTAATCACCCTTGCTAAAATAGGAAAAATTAAAATCACGGGAGGCCTTGGCGGTCCAGAGACGCATGTTGATGACCTGGCCGTTGCGGTAGCCCGGCACCAGAAAGTCGCAGGCCATGGCCATGATCAACTCGGTATCGACCCACTCCTTGCGCACCCGCCCCTGCTCATCGACCACCGTGGCCACCCGGCCGTGGAAATTCACCGGGAAAAGTTGCTCCGGACGTTCGAACTCCCAGGGGCTGCCATAACGCAACCAGTTGTCCGGCGCCTCCAACTGGTAGCCATTAAGAATGCGCTGGAAGAAAAGGCCATACTCGTAGCGGATGCCGTAGCCGTAGGCGGGCACGCCCAAGGTGGCCATGGAATCGAGAAAGCAGGCGGCCAGACGGCCTAGACCACCGTTACCGAGAGCGGCGTCTTCCTCCTCCTCGCGGATCTCTTCCAGGTCAAAACCAAGTTGATGGACCATCTCGGCCATGGGCCCCTGGAAACCCAGGTTAATCATACTGTTGCCCAGCGAACGGCCAATCAGAAACTCCAAGGAGAGGTAGTAGACCCTTTTAGCGCTGTGATCATAATAACCCTTCTGGGTGCTGATCCACCGCTGGACCATGTTGTCGCGCAGAACATAGGAGAGGGCCTTGCAGATATCGCGATTGCTGGCCCGGCTGGGGTCACGACCCAGAAAGCTCATGAGATGATGAATGGTGGTCTTCTTCAGCTCCTCGGTCAATATTTCGTCGCCAGCCTGGTAGGAGCAGACCGATTCTGGGATGTTACTATCCTCGTTGGCCATAAGATCATCTTCCTCAAGCAAATATGCGCCGGCACCCCGGAACCACCATGGGACCGCAGCCAACCGGCAGCATAAGTCTACCTAAGGCAATGCCCAGCACCAAGGGAAATCTCAAGCATTACCCGCGATAAATATCAACGATTAGCACCACCGTCGGCAAAATGCTGCGCCCAGGCCAGGGCCTCTTCCCGGCTGTTCACCTCACCCTCCACCCGGGCCTGCTCAATCCCTTCGAGAATCTCCCGAAATATCGCGCCCGGCTTGAGCCCCAGAGCTTTAAGATCTTCACCGTCAATCAGCTTTGGTCCTTGCAGCACCGGCCGCACCGACTCCCGGCAGACCTCTTCCACCCGCTGCCGAAGCTGCGCCAGGCTTTCCTCCATCCCGGGCGGTTTCAATGGCCCCTCGGCGGCCAAACTATCGGCCATGGCCAAGAGGAAAAGCCCCGGCAACTCCACCCCGGCCGCCTTAACCAGGCGCAAACAGGCCCGGGGAGTAATGCCGGTCTTCTGCAGGGCATTATTGAGGTGAAAGGGATACATGTGCAGCTCAATCAGGCGGGCGACAATTGCCGTGCGCTCCCGGCTCCAGCGCAGCCGCCGGGCCAGCTCGGTGAAAATCCGAGCCCCGGCCTGATCGTGGTTGTAGAAGGTGGCGCGGCCATCGGCCTTGTGCGCCGCCGTCGCGGGCTTACCCAGATCGTGAAAAAGCGCCGCCCATTTGAGCAGCTCCCGCCGTCCCGGCAGGGCCAGATATTCGGCAAACTCATCGCGCCCAGAGGGAAAGTAGCGGGAGGGATCCCGCAGCAACTCCTCCATCCTTGCCAACGCTGCCAGGTTATGGCCGAAAACGTCAAGATGGTGGCTGGCGGGTTGCTGCATTCCCGCCCCCGGCGCCAGTTCAGGAAAAACCCCGAAGAGCAGGCCCGCCTCAGACATGGCCGTGCAAGCGGCGGCGGCCCGGGGCGAGGCCATGATCAACTCCAGTTCATGGCGGAGCCGTTCCGGGGCCGGGCGGCTGATGAGGGCACAGCGCTCCCGGAGCCAGTGGGCGGTTTGTGATTCCAGGGTCAGACCCAGGGTGGCGGCAAAGCGAAAGGCCCGCAGCAAGCGCAAGGGATCGCGCTCGAAGATCGCTGCTTCCGGGGCCCGAACCAGGCCGCGCGCCAAATCGGCGACGCCACCCAGGGGATCAATGATGGTGTAAGGGGCAGCCAAGGTGCCGGTGCTCGGGTCGATGGCCACCGCCAGGGCATTGATGGAAAAATCCCGCCGCCTCAGGTCGGAGACAATTTCACCGGTTCCTTCCCGGAAGCTGGAAAAATCGACACTGAACCCTTGCACCACCACCCGGGCCACACCCTCATCGGCATCCAACAATACGAAGGCGCCACCGGTGCGGGCCGCGAAAGATCGGGCGGCGGCCAGCCCCTCGCCAGACAGCGTCAGGTCCAAATCCCCGGGACTTTCCCCCCGCAGCCAGTCGCGCACCGCCCCGCCAGTCACATAGATTTGTGGAAAGTCCCTCCCCAGCCGGATCAAACCTTCTCCGAGGAAGCGCGGATAGCCGCGCAGCCAGTCTTTTGCCAATAAGCTTGCGCTGGTCATTTGCCGATCCTGCCTATTCACCGATGATCTTGACCAGAACCCGTTTCCGCCGCAGTCCGTCAAACTCACCGTAAAAAATCTGCTCCCAGGTCCCGAAGTCAAGCCGCCCTTGAGTTACCGCCACCACCACCTCACGGCCCATGATCTGCCGTTTGAGATGGGCGTCGGCATTGTCCTCACAACCATTATGGTGATACTGGGCCACCGGTTCGTGGGGGGCGAGCTTCTCCAACCACACCTCGTAATCGTGATGGAGTCCGCTCTCGTCGTCGTTGATAAAGACCGAGGCCGTGATATGCATGGCGTTGACCAGACAAAGGCCTTCCACAATTTCACTGGCCCGCAAACACTCTTCCACCTGGGAGGTAATGTTGAGCATGCCTCTCCGGGAAGGGACTTCGAACCATAACTCCTTTCGATAGCTCTTCATGAATACTCTCTTCAGCCTCCTCGGCACATGGTGCTGGGTGACTTTTGAAATTTAATCGCGCAACTAACCGTTTGTATTTTGTAGCATTATCAAGTAATAATTGCCGCAATTCAGGAATCGTTCGGCAATGTCCCGACACCTTCCGATTCCACCCGGAACCGTGTTACACTCAGGGATGATTTATTAACACAATTGCGATAACTACTGCCATCTTATACCCACAGGGCATAAGTTTCGGATGTGCAGTCGAGCTGCTCAACTCAGCTTTATCCAGGAGAGATATTTATGAGGATCAAGACGACAATTCCCGTGGCCATGATCATCGCTTTAGCCAGCTGCTTTTCATCTACCCTGGTCCGGGCTGGTGATTCAGCACTGGAGAACATGCGCAGCACCGTGGGCAACAGCAGGGCCGATCTGGAAAATTACCGGAATCTCCTGCTTGAGTATGAAAAGACCAAACTGAAGGCCAACGATCAAGCTGGCGCCACCGCCGCAAAGATTGAAATCCTCAAGCTAGACAGGGAAATTGCCGCCGCCGATGGCGGTGCGTCACGTCGCCCAGCAAAGACAGAAGCTGCGGACGAAAAAGCTGCTGAAAAAAAAGCCGCCGCTGAAAAGGCTGCTACAGATAAAGCCGAAGCAGAAAAGGCCGCCGCCGAAAAAACCGCCGCCAAAAAGGCTGCGGCGGAGAAGCTTGCCGCCGAGAAAATTACTGCCCAGAAGGCCGCTGCCGAGAAACTTGCCGCTGGCAAAGCTGCCGCCGAGAAAGTTGCTGCCCAAAAGGCTGAGGCTGAGAAGCTTGCCGCTGATAAAGCTGCGGCCGAGAAAAGCGCCGCCCAGAAGGCAGCGGCTGAGAAGCTTGCGGCTGAAAAAGCTGCGGCCGAGAAATTAGCCACCCAGAAGGCTGAAGCGGAGAGGCTTGCCGCTGATAAAGCTGCGACCGAAAAAATCGCCGCCCAGAAGGCTGAGGCAGAGAGACTGGCCGCCGATAAAGCTGCGGCCGAGAAAATCGCCGCCCAGAAGGCTGAGACAGAGAGGCTGGCCACAAATAAAGCTGCGGCCGAAAAATTAGCGGCCCAGAAGGCTGAAGCTGAGAAGCTTGCCGCTGATAAAGCTACTGCCGAGAAAATCGCCGCCCAGAAGGCCGCAGCTGAGAGGCTTGCCGCTGATAAAGCTGCGGCCGAAAAAATCGCCGCCCAGAAGGCCGCAGCGGAGAAGCTTGCCGCTGATAAAGCTGCGGCCGAAAAAATCGCTGCCCATAAGGCCGCGGCCGAGAAACTCGCTGCTGAAAAAGCGGCGGCAGAGAAACTAGCTGCCCAACAGGCTGAGACCGAAAGGCTTGCCGCTGAAAAAGCTGCCGCCGAGAAACTGGCGGCCCAAAAGGCTGAGGCCGAAAAGCTTGCCGCTGAAAAAGCGGCGGCAGAGAAACTGGCGGCCCAAAAGGCTGAGGCCGAAAAGCTTGCCGTTGAAAAAGCAGCGGCAGAGAAACTAGCGGCCCAAAAGGCTGAGGCCGAAAAGCTTGCCGCTGAAAAAGCGGCGGCAGAGAAACTGGCGGCCCAAAAGGCTGAGGCCGAAAAGCTTGCCGCTGAAAAAGCGGCAGCCCTAAAGGCTCGTGTTGAAAAACTTGAAGCAGAAGGGAACGACAAACTAGAACTTGGTGATCTTCAAGGCGCCCGAGAAATCAAGCCCCAGATAATTGCCCTCAAGGAAGAGCTCGCCAAATTCCCCCACCCGACGAGCGCCGCCGCCACGGGAATAGCAAGCGATGCAGAGCCGCCAGCAGAAGCCTCAGCAGCTTCAAAGTCCACGCCTGAGCCAGCCTCCACCCCGGTTGTTGCCACCGCTGATGGCGCACCATCGAGCCCGCCTCTGGCCACAGCACCGGCAAAATTTGAAAAACTGGAACCGATTCTGCATAGCCCTAAGACCTTCAGTAGTTCAGTCCAGGGTACCGCCGGTTCCCCCATTTTCTCCAAGGACAACATCTATAACTTCACCCTGCCTGCCACCGGTCCAGTTACCACCCTCACCTATTACGCCAACGGACTGCATAGCTCGAATGACACCTTCGGTAATATCTGGCTGGTTTCCGCCAGAAACAAGCGGGAAAAAATCAGCAAGTGGAAGAGCAGCGATTTCAGCAACACTTCTTCGCCCTATCTTAACCCGAAGAACGTCACTGACTACAAGGACCTGCGCCCAGTAACCATTGACATTTCCGGGTTCGTTAAAGGCCCAGGAACATATCGCATCGAGTTCGAATGGACCGACGGAGTGGCCCCATTGGTCATCTATCGGGTGGAATTAACTTCCTGAACAACTTTCCAAACCCGTAATAAATCTAAAAAGGAGCGCCGCCCGATGGGGTTGCGCTCCTCTTTTTGTTCACCTTCACTGCCACTTGGGTTTCCCTGCTCACCTCTACCGACTAAAATTAATTATTCAATTAAACCCTTGTGTAGTGTTCGTCTTCCAATTAATTTGCACACTTCAACCTGAATAACTTCATTCTCAGAGGACCGTGATGCAACTGCGACCGCTCACCAGAATTCTAATCATGCCGACTGCGCTGGGTTTACTGTTCTTTGCGCTTCCCGCCTTGGCGGTTGAACCAAACCAGCTCACAGAACTGCGCAGCAACCTCGCAGGCAAACGCCTGGCAACCCTGCAGCCGCTGCTGGCCTCCTACCGCCAGCAGCTTGACGAGCTGGAAAACCTTCTCCTGCGAGCCAACAACACCACCGGAGTCCGCAATGTCCAGCAGGAAAAAGGTTCGGTCGACAACGAGCTGCTCGGACTGGTAAAGGCGGTGGAACCACAAGCGGTGGTTGCCACTCCCCCACCAGCGCCGCCAATCAGACGTGAACCAATAACTCTGGTCAACTCAGGACAAGGCCTGGCCGGGGCCGCCTCTTTCTCCGAAAACAACTTATACAGCTTCAAGCTGCCAGAAGTTGGCACGCCGAGCTCACTGACCTTCTATGCCACCGGTCGCCGTTCCACGGATTCCTACGGGAATGTCTGGCTGCTCTCCCCCGAGGGACGGAGAACCAAAGTGACCAAATGGAAAAGCAGTCACTTCAATACTCCCGCCACCGAGATCAAATCGTATCAAAAGCTCAAACCCATCACCACGGACATCTCCGACTACGTCAAGGTTCCCGGAACCTACCAGATTGAGTTCGAATGGACCGACGGCGTTGATCCCCTAGTGATCTACCGGGTCGAGTTCACTTCCTGAAGTTGACCCGCCCTGCCGGGAGAAATCAGCGACCTGCGGTCCTGGCCCACCCAGAACCATGGTCCCTACCTCCAGCAGGCGCCCTGGCTTTATACCCCTCCATCACGAAGGGAAAAGCCAACCGTTCAGTCTCCTCGGGCCGCCTGCACTAACGTGGCGATGTCGATTTTGACCATTTTGAGCATTGCCTTCATCACCCTCTGAGCCTTCTCCGGGTCGGGATCGGTCAGCAACTCGCCCAGAACTGTGGGGACGATCTGCCACGACACCCCGTATTTGTCCTTGAGCCAGCCACACTCCACCTCTTTCCCACCAGCAGCAAGTTTCTCCCACATTTCGTCTACTTCGCCCTGGCTCTCACAGTTGACGACGAACGAGATGGCTTCGGTGATTTTAAAGTATGGCCCGCCGTTCAAGGCGATAAACTCCTGCCCGTCGAGCTGGAATACTACGGTCATGACACTACCGGCAGGCCCCGGCCCTTCTTCGCCATAACGGGCAACGTTGTTGACTCGTGAATTTTTAAAGACGGAGACATAGAACTTCGCTGCTTCCTCGGCCTGGTTATCGAACCACAGGAACGGTGTAATCTTTTGCATACGTCATCCTCCTCTCTGGCTGAATCCTGATGGCCTCGCAAGGTCTTACCTAAACAGTAAGAGCTGGTGCCGCAAATCACCAATTTATAGTGCTGGACTCCCAAGTTTTTCAGGCTCTCTTTGGGCTGAGCGCCGAAGAGATATCTCCCGTTCCCTGATCCGAAAAAAATCAATTTCTAATTACCAATAATCTTCAACCAAATAATCCTTCGATCCTTCGACAGGCTCAGGATCAGGATGAACGGAATTACAGTTTGATAACCTTCTACTGCCGCCCCATAGTAACAGTAACACCGTTCGTCCTGAGCCTGTCGAAGGATGGCCCAAGTTGGTCTTGGCTCCACCTGTACATTATATAATTTCGAAATATCAACACATTGTGTCGCTTGTTCAGAATGGCTGAAGATTAGTGCTAATCAAAAATCAATTTGACAAATCCGGCTGATTGATTATTCTACCGTCATGGAACTATCGAACTTTGCCAAGATGTTTAAAGCGCTCTCCAACGAGCAGCGGTTAAAAATTTTCATGATCATCTACACCGAGTGCTGTACGCCTGATGGTTCGCCGGGGGGCAAGGGCATCGTGTTTGCGGATCAATCGTGCTGCAAAGTCGCGCGCACCTTTCAGAAGGCCTTCTCCTCGGTATGCGATTGCATGAGCCTTTCCCGTTCCACGGTATCCCACCATTTCAAAGAACTGCAGAATGCCGGGTTGATTCATTGTGAACGCGAGGGCCAGACCTTCCGCTGCTCCGTGAACGAAGAAGCGATAAACGCCATCAGGCAATTCCTGGGAAATCCGGAAAAGAAGTAGCTCGGAAAGGCGCCTGGACCTTGCCGAACCCGGACCAGACATTACCAACCCGACTCACAAAAGTGTGATTTGCAGCCCTGCGAGCTGCATTTTTTTCGCCCGAACTGTTCGATGGTTTTGAAACTGTAGAATACAAAGGAGGTGGTGATTATGTGAGCTAGAAATTTGCACACAGAGGTGAAAAATTGCTTCCGAACAAAATCTATCATTAGGAGAATTAAACAATGGAAAAGCAATGCTGTGCAATAAACGTAACTGAGCTTGAAGATGGCTTCCGGGTTGAAATCAAGGGCGAGGGCGTGAAGGAAAAATGCCATAGCGCCATGAGCAACTGCTGCTCCGGTGAAGGCTTGAAGAAATTCTTCCAGTCTTTCTGCGGCAGTAGCAAGGGTAATGGGCCCTGTTGTTAGTTCCTGTTCCAGGCAGGGCCACACCCAAGGCCCTGCCTGGGCTTAAATTTGCTGGCATAGGTTATAGGATTCATCCCACCTGAAAAACCCGGGGCAATCTGTTTGACGAAGAGGCTTGGTTGTAGTCTACTCACCTAAACAGCACCCTCATAACAACCATCAGGAGAGGAGGTCATCATGCCAGACAGTGTCTATCGCATTGTGGAATTTGTCGGAACCAGCAAGGTCTCGTGGGAGGATGCGGCCAAGAACGCCATCACCATGGCCAAGCGGGAGTACAGCGATCTGCGGGTGGCCACGGTCAAGGAACTCGACATGACCATGGAGGGGGAGAAGGTTTCCACCTTCCGGGCCCGGGTCAACCTCTCCTTCAAGTTTCACCCCTGAGCCGCACAACCTGGAGCGACACAACCAAGGGGTTGGAGATGAGTTCGGCCCCTTGGTTTTTGGATAGCTCCGCAATAATGCGGCGAGCAAGACCTCACCCGTGCTTCCGCGCCCGGAATAATGCCCCGTGGGTTTCGCGTGATGTTGAGACCTTCGTCCGGCCGAGAAATTCCACCTCTTGAAACCCAGCCTTCTTCATCATCTCCAGAAGATCCCGAACCGGGATCGCCCCACCTATTCAGTCGGACCACGACTCAAGGGTACACGGTTTATCCGGTGGCTTGTCACCCCCGTAAACTATGTCTGAGAACTGTAGACGCCCACGGGGACGCAGCACCCGAATTATCTCCTGAAATGCCAGTTCCTTCTGGGTTGACAGGTTCAGCACCCCGTTGGAGATAACCACGTCAAATGTGCCATCAGCGTACGGTATTGATTCGGCGGAACCCTCTAGAACTTCAATGTTGCTCACACCAGCGTTGGCACCGTTATCTAACGCGGTTCTCCGCATCTCCGGAGTTATATCAATTCCACAGGCCCGGCCGGTCTCGCCGATGTACTGCGCCGCGACAATGAGATCTATTCCCGCCCCGCAGCCAATATCCAGAAGAACTTCGCCCGGGTTGATTGGCCCGGCCAGGAAGGGATTGCCGACACCACAAAATGATTTCATGAGTTCTGCTGACAGTATCGACAGCACAGAATCCTCGTAACCCAGAACACGCGCGCCTTCCATCCCGGTTGGATAGGCAAATTTTCCGAGGGCCGTTCGTGATATTTCGGCGTACTTTTCCTGGATCGCAGTGCGAATCTTCTCATGCTGATTTTGGGCATTCATGAGTAGTCCTCTTGGGCTTGCGACTAAGATGGATTTACGACCTGCGCGGCTATTTAAGCCGGTCCGGTTGCCTGCAAGTTATGCCCAGCCAGGTTATTTGGGCGTACACTCAAACAGGTTTTGCTCTTCTTTAACAATCACCCAGCAAGCACTCTGCAATATCTTCTCCCTGGCGCCAGCCCGCGACTGATGGCCACTTTCGATAAAGAG
>Ga0334722_10003230_pt1 | contig 17744 bp, 27 predicted proteins | sample C3_bottom_MG_FD_207210 | JGI IMG/M metagenome (GOLD analysis project Ga0334722, IMG submission 207210) | Sediment microbial communities from Yellowstone Lake, YNP, Wyoming, USA - C3_bottom | ecosystem: Environmental > Aquatic > Freshwater > Lake > Sediment | place: USA: Wyoming | collected...
CTTCAAAGTTGTCGCATTATACAATACAACCATTCTTGCACCAAGATATTGTCCAGTTGAATCTGCAAGAATAGTACATTTCTTACAAACTACAGCTTTATCTTCACCAGTTTTCTTTCCAGCTTGCGCAAGACCGATAAGAGCAGCTTGAAGCAAGCCACCGGTAGTCGAATCAGCAGGAACAAAGGCTTTAACAACATTTGCAGATGTATCCCAATACAACGGTGTATCTTGTGCCCAAACATCCGTTGCAGTAGCAGGAACAACTACATAATCGTTATTATCTTTGGAACGCTGAATGACTTCAATGCCATTTACGACCTGTCCCATTTATTGAATCTCCTTATTATTTATGCTTTAATGATTTATCTTTTAATTTCTATGAACTTCTTCTACTATTTGCTCAAGAATTTTATCTACTTCTTCTTTCTTCTTTGGTGTTGCGGGTGGCTCTTGATGTGTTGTTGTTCCTGACATAATGCCTTCTACAACTTTCTTTCTATCTTCAATCATTTCTTTTACTTCAGCCATATCTTTTGCTGTATACAAATCTCTCTTAAACCTTTCTGTAACTGCTTTTGCGTCAAGTTTTGCTTCTATAAGAGCTTCATCTACAGCTACTTTATGAATTTGTAAAGTTTTTTCTGCTTCAAAAGTATCAATCTTCTTTTGAAGATCTTTATTAGCAATTGTTAATTCTTCTACTTTAGGCTTGATACTATCAAGCTCTTTCTTTATATCTACATTTATTTCATCAGCAGCAAGTAATACAGCCTCCTTCTGAAGCTCAGCATACGCTTCTGGATCTTGCGTTTTAAACTCAGATAATTTCATTATTTTTACTCCTTCTTTTGTTTTTGAATATTTTGGATTTTTCATTGGTTTTCCATCCATACTCATAATCATTGGATGATCTGTATCATCCATCATAGGCTTACCATCCTTCATAGCAGGAACTGTTTTTCCACCTTTCATCATAGGCTTTTTAGCTTCTTTATAAATTCCGCCATCCATTTGATTAATTAAATTTGGATTTTTAAAGACTTCTAAATTAGTTATAATATCTGACGCCTTTGAAAAAGCATCTTCAATTAATTTCATTTGCTGTTTTACATCATATTCTGGATTAGTTAAAGCATACCAACAACTATATAGATAATTTGCTAAAGCATTAGTAACTGTTGAAATTTCTTGATAAGCTTTACTATCAAAATAGTAAGATTGAAAAGATTTAATTGATTCTAGTAAAAATTCTATCTTATCAATTTTCGCTTGAATCTCTTCTTTAGTAGATTTCTTAAGTTTAATATCAGGTATGTTATGTGCCTCTTTTATTCTATTAATCTTCTCTTTAATATCACTTGCAATTATTCCTTCTCCTCCAGCACTAGCAAACAATACATAATCTGCAGAATCAAAATAAGCCCACCCATCAATCTTATCTCCTATAATACCATCTTTAGTAAAATCTTCTGTAACATAAACTGCTGCTGCTATAGATACTCCAATTATTTCAGGATCTTCTTGAATAACACTAAAAATCCATCCTGTATCTGGCTTATCTTTTGGAAACTTTACAGCAGCATAAACAGCTTTTGTCTTATCATCATACCAAACTTCTTTTGCATAAGAAACGAGTTCATTAGGATCTCTATCAATCTTTGTTCCTTCTTCTAAATGATTCTTAAATTGAAGAGAACCTTGCTTTTCAATTATTCCTACAAGTTCTTTTAATTGTAAAATATCATAATAATTTTTATTATGAGACCAACCTTGCTGAATAATTTTAATAACTGCTACATTAGGTTGACTTAACATTTCTAAAACTTTAGCAGGAAAGATTGGAAGAAGCTTTTCATCAATCTCCTTAATCTTTCCTTGTTGTGTAACCATAAGATTAGACATTGAACCTAATTCTTCACGGAGTATATAAGGTTTCTTACCTTCTTTTACATATTTTTCAAAATCTACACATAACTTCTTTGTTGTAGACATAATCCATACTCCTTCTACTCTATTTCTAAATGTAATAATTATAATCTAATTTGTCAAATTTATTTTTATCTTTAAAGTCTCAATCAAGATTATCAATATATCTAAGTCTACAAAATAATTTAAGGTTTAGCATTTTGATTAACAGCACCATCCCCAGAATCTACACTTTTTCCACTATCTAAGCCAGTTCCCGAACTTGCGCTATCTTGTTGACCTTTACCTGTTTGTAAAGACCACAACCCTAATGTAATCTCGTTTAACATTCTCATAACTTCTTGAGGCCATTTATATCCTCTCTTCTCAGATAAAGTTTGACTTGAAACCATACTAATCTTCCGTTCAATAAATGCTGTCTTAGCCATTTCTAATGGATTTGGTTTAACGGCATCAGCAATTACCACATCTATAACTAATTCCATTGTTGGAATATCTATATCTTCTAAAGCTGCTGTTAATTCCGCATCTAATTTTTCTTTAATATCTATTGATATTTTCTTTCCATCTTGCAATTCTCCTAATACTCTAGCAAAAGAATTAAATAATTTCTGTTCTTTTTCTTTTGCTACTCTCTTAATTGTAACCGTATCTTGTAATATTCCAGCATCAATATTTCTTGCAATAACCCATTTAAAAATCTTTCTTAGATAAACTATAAAATCGTTAGCAACTTCTAATATCATCTGATTAAAAGGAGAATCTGTATTTTTTATAGCAGAATAATTTTGTTGGTCAGCTCTCATTCCAAGAATATAAATTGGCATACTAATTCCTGAACCGGCTGCATAAAGAAATAATAATCCATCAACATCAGCATCTGCAGCTTGTAAATTTGCTGTTGTCATTTTATAATCTTCTCCAGGGCCAATCTTTAATTCTACACCACCCTTTGGTGAAGCTGATTTTCTCACTTCTGTAGTAGCTTTTGTCCTATTTACCTGCTGTTTAACAGAATGAATATATAAAACCTTACTTCTCTCATAATTCAATATAGCACGATTAATCCTAAAATCTTCTTCTAATCTAAAATCTCTTAAACACCGTTCTAATGGAACTCTACCACGACATTCTCTTTTATCTCCATGTGAAAACCAAGCTATAACAGCATCTTTAGTTAAATCAGCTTTATCACTTTTAGCTCCATCAAAAGCTATTAATGTATTGCGAGTATTAAACTGATACCAATATTCTATATCAGCATACCACTTATTTTCTAATTTAAACTTATTCTGACCATTTATTATTACTTCTCTCCAATAAGCGTATTTCTTACCCGGATTTTCTCTATGAGTTTCAAATCCTCTAATTTCTTCACTGAAGACTTTATGAATACTCCAATCTACTCTTGGTTTCTTTCCTTTTGTAACTTTAGATTTTATTAAATATCCGGCTTCCCCATCTTTATAAGTTGTTTTAATAAAATCTGAAAATAATCCTGCTAAATCTGTTTGTCTTAAAAAATTTTCAATCACATTATCTACTTCTTCATTCTGAACGCTTACTCTTAATCCACTGCCGATAATATATCTTGACATATTATCTATAGCATTTCCAACAAAAGGATCAGCATTATATCTAGAATTTACAATAAGTTGTATTAATCTTAATTCAGCTTCTGATTGCCTTTTCTTTAAAGGAACTCCAGTCTGAGTATTTGATGGAGAATTAAAAGGATCTCCACCAAGAAATCCTTCATACAACAACTTTAAATCTGTATTTTGAGATAAATTAGCAATATCTTCAAATATAGATTCTTTTATTAATATTCTTTCAAGTTTTCCATCTTTTTGTTCTTCTTTTGAATATCCATAAATATATGAGGTATCTAATTTAACTTTTTGAGGAGTTGATAAACTCTCATATAGCTTATAGTGATTATCTGTAGAACGTATATTTCCTATTAATTCAGGAAAATTAGAAAGAAGAGATTCTTTAATAGCCATACCTTCTTCTGCTACTGAGCTACTAATTAAATTCTCAATTTCATTTAATATTTCTGGATGGTTTTTAGTAACTTCTTTTAAAGTTACCTTTCCATTTGTTGGTTTTAATGTAAGCGGAATCATAATATCCCCACATTATAATTTGAATGCCTAATTTCAGCTGGAATTTCTTGTGAATAATCGTATTGTCTTTTATAATCTCTATCTTCATATTTATTATCTTGTATATCTTTTGGTAATTCTTGAACTTCTTTTGATTCTGCAAGCTCATTATTTACAGCATTAAATAACGAACCTGCTATAGATTGAATTTCATCATCTGAAGAATGTGGAGATTTTACAACCTTATTTTTATCTGCTAAATATTCCAAACCTCTCGTTTCTTGATACCAGTCTTCATGCTCACATACCCATATTCTCTCTTCTGAAATAGCATATCTAGTTGCTTCGAGTGCAGCATTATATTGCTTTTCTGTTGAATCTTTTCTTATATTATCATCTCTTTCATAATCTACAATAATCTTAAAAGCTGTTCTATCAATGGATAAATGAGCTACATTAAATCCCTTTTCTCTAAGAGTTTGTAATGTCTGCATTGACTCAAATCTATCAAAAGTTATAAGATGTATATAAAAATTTCTTTGATAAGCTAATTCAAGTATTAAATCTTGAACAGTTGAAATTAATATCTCACTCTTACCTTCTGCTAAAATTCTTCCATTAAAATCGAATTTAATATAAGGCAAAGCCATTTCTATTTCTTCAAAAATTTTCTTTTCTTTATCTTCAATAGTTCTTTTCAAGGTAACAAAATAAGGAATATGACACATTGAAATCCCAATACCATCTTTAGCATAAGCTAAATCAATGTGCATATATCTGAAGAATTCATCTTCACATCTAAATTTATCATCAAAAGACCTTGTTATAGAATCAAATGGATTATAATGATCGTTTATAGCTAAATCTAATTTATCTGTATCCGTAAAGAAAGGAGAAATAGCATTTGTAGGAATACAAGCAAAATCCCTAAGCGAACCTAATGGATTAGTAATAAATTCATTTATTAATTCAATTGGGATATATAAAATACCTTCATCAGGTTTTTCATAATTAAAGAAATCTACCTGAGAAGAATCTTTTAACTTTAGATTTATCATGTAGTCTTAATTATACTTCCAGTTACTTCTTCTAATAAGATTTTAACTTTTTTTCCACCTTTTTCAGCTTCTAAAATAATTCTAAATTTGCTCTTTTGGCTCTCACTAATAGGAAGAATATTAATATCATCCTCTTTAGCAAAAGGAGATTTTCCATGTTTCTTCATATAACTGCTTACACAAATAGCATAAGCAGAATCTTCACTTTTTCCTTGAGCTTTTAAATCGCTTACACATTTTGTAAATTCTGCAGGCATTATTTTATTCTCCTATAATACTCTATCTTTTCAAGAGATGGAAGCTCTAATTCAAATTTAGCTGCTGTAGGTTTAAATTCTGCATAAATAGCATAACGCCCCTTAATTTTCCAACATATCCAATTAGTATCGGGAATTGCTTTTTGTTCTCCAGCAAAAACTTGTGGAATAATTGTAGATTGTTCAATCATTCCTACTGGTTTAAGAGTAACCGTATCATTAAAAGCTGCTTTATACCAAGCTGTTCCATTTGTACCTAAAATTAATAAAAAAATAGGCCATATAACTAAAGGTTTATTAACAAAAAACCATCCAAACCCTCCCCAAATTAAAGCGCGGGCTTCTTTTGAATTCTTAACATCTGGAACTTTCCATTTTGGCATTTATACCTCCACTTGTAATGATTCTTCTTGAGTTTGCTTTAATTGATATTGAACTCTTTCCTTTTGTCTTTGAGTCATTATTGTTTCGGCTTCAATTTTTAATCCAGCTATAGTATTTTCATCTACCATTATTTTCTTTGTCTTTAAATCAAAAGGAACTTTAATACCTGAAAAATACCATTTTGGCTTTGCTTCCCAAAGAGTTCTTCTTCTTACAAATATATGTGAATTTTCACCAAGTCTAAAATGCTCACGAGCTTTTTGTTCTAAAAAATCATCAGGATATCTTGATGAAGAAATCATAAATAACATAGCATCAAGTTTTCCAGTAATAGGATTGATAAATCTTGATTTCATTCTACCATTCATAGCATCGTGCATTTCTTTAGCAGCATCATAAACTTCTGTTACACTTTTATTTCTCTTACTACCTTCAACATATTCTAGGAAATTTGCCTCATCGACACCCCCACCACAGATATTATATCCAAGAGCTGATGCTGAACTACTTGTACCAGCAAATATTAATGTATTATTCCTTGGTATCCAAATTTCTTGTCCTCTTCGTTTAGAGGGTGGAAAATACTCAATATTAAATTGTGTCTGAAATTTTGGAAAGACTTTTTGAAGAGTTACTCTTTTAGCCTGAACTTCTGAACGATTCATTGCTATAAAAGCAATAATTTCATCGTGCATAATTCCATAATATTTATGAGGATTGTATTTAGTTATTAATCTAATCCATTCAAGCCAAGTCATTACAGAATATAAAGTAGTTTTTCCTGAACCTATACCTTCTACTAATATAACGAGATTAATAGGTCGCTTCTTATTTTCTTCATAAATTGCTAATATATCTTCTTTATGAACATCATATAAAACATTTTCTTCAATAGAATGTGGACTTGGTCTCTTTAAATTTAGAAAATAAGGATCATATAAAAGATATTCAAGATCATTATCAAAAATATCTTTCAATTCAGCACAAACTTCTGGTGTCCATTCGCGTAAAGCACCTTGTCGTTCATTCTGAAGAGTTGAATGACCCCATTTATTAATCTGATGAAGTATTTTAGAACTAACATTCATTTTATATTTTGGCTCTTAAATAAGTTGCTTGTCCCCTAAGCCAAGGGGTAGTTCGGAGACAATTCCCTAAATAAGAGCCCTCTATTTAATTTTCACGATTAACTTCTTGAAAGAATATCGCTCTTGCTGCTCTACGAAGAGATAAAAGCATTTGCTTTCGAGATTTCTTTCCTTCTTCTGATGTCATTACAATCTCTCCATTTTTATGACGAAGTTGAAAACGCCATTCGCCTTTTCGATCTTTATAAACTTTAAGAGTATAATTATATTTTTCCATATCTCACCTCCTTATATTATAAGGATAATATTATAGAGGATTTTCCTCTATATAATTTGTATTACTCTATCATTAGAGATTAGATAAATAATCTCACTACATATACTATCACTAACACTGAAAGAGAGTAGCATTTTGCCATTAGCATTTTGTGCTAATGTTATAGTATTATCTATATCTTGATTTTTAAACATAGCTCTTAAATTATCTTCAAAAGTATCAGCTTTCTTTCTCATCTTTAACTTTTAAGAATCTATGATTTTTCTTATAATTAGGTACTGGCTTTAAAGATTTTAATGTTATTGGTTTTGGAATTTTGTATCCTTGTACTTCTGATATATCTGTAAAATCTCCATCATCTATATGATTTTCAGCTATTTCTAAAGCTCTACGAGTTTCTTCATCTCTCTCATAAGGTTCTGGCTCTCTATTATCCATACGTGGAACAATAATGGAACTGAGGTCTTTTGCTCTTGCAGCAATTCTTTTACGAACTTCATCAGTTTCATTCTTTGTAATTGCATCAAGAACTTGTAATATAAGTGCGGATACTTGTTCTGGAGGTATCCAGTTCATAGCTTCAGTCTTAACTTTCAAAGCTTTAACTTTAGCTATTGTTTCTGTAATGATTGTTAAATCTGTAGTGTGTTCTCTTGCAGGAATTCCACCTTGAGCTTCAATCTTCATCATAATAGCTTGACGAGAAATTTCAAGATATGTTAAATCAGCTGACATATCTTTTATAGCAAGTTCTTCTATTTTCTTGGCTCTATCTAATAAATCTATTAACGAAGGTACAGCTCTATGAATAAGTCTTAAATTTACCCACAGAGCTTGTCGTTCGTTAGGTTTTATTAATGCTTCATGTTCCATACAATGTCCATATTGATAATGTAAAGTACCATAACCTGCTCTTCTTAAACATCTATAACCGTAAGGCTTACCTTTAATAGGATAACCGCAAACTCTTTTCTTTCCTTTCTTTTCATCAATATAATAGAACTCAACATATTCTTTATTGTCTCCAAATCTTAATATTTTAACATCAAAATTTCTAGCAGTACCGTGATTCGCATGATATACTGAATCTAACTTTTTTAGCTCACAGTAGTGTCTACAAGCATCTTTTAATAATTCTATCTTTTCTATTTCTTCTAAATTTCTTTTGAACTGTAATCTTACTCTCCATTTATCTTTATGAAGAATATAGTTATATTCTTCAAAAGTCATATAAGTTATAATTTTACAAGCACTATCAAAATCCTCTATAAGTTCCCAATATATCATAGGAATAACTTTTTTTTAGCTATATTCATTGTCTCTGTCCAAGATTTTCCATCAACACTTCTCCATTCTTCAATAGTACAGATACTAAATTTGTATTCTTTTCCTTCTGGAGCAAGTATTTTTCTTAATTTTAACTTTGGACAAGACATTCTTTTTTCATTATTTGTAGTATTGTTAGACAATCTCCAAGAGCTCTATGTTGTTCAATAGGTTTTATATTGCTTATTGAAGCACAAATATCTAAACTATATTTAAGAAGATTATATTTTCGTTTCATATAGTACATCAGATCAAATTTATTAATAAATGTCCATCTTAATACTTTTTCTTCAAAAGCTATATTAAATCCCGCAATAAGGTCTTCTTTATTTATAAAATTCTTTAATATTTCTTTAGTTTCTTCAATTGTATATTTTCCTATTGGAATATTAACACCGCTTATATGGTCAATTGGCCATACTATATTTGTCCTTACTTCTATTTCTTCTATAATATTAAGTTCTTCTGTTGTTCGTACAGCGGCTATCTCAAGTATTCTTAAATCTTTAAAATCTACAGTCTCTAAATCTATTATACATAAGCTCTTCATGAATTAAAAGCTCTTTTAAATGAATTTATAATTCCAACAAATCTTGAATCTTCTGGATGACTTAATATTTCTTCTAATTGTATTAAAGCTTCATTCCAATCATTATTAATACTTTGTGCGATACATATTGTTAAATATCCATAAGGAGAGTATGGTATAGTTTCGTTCCATAGACAAGCTTCTATAATTACTTTTCTTGCTGGTTCTATTAATGGTACGGAATATGTTCTTGCTTTTATAGTCCAGCGAAATGGTATTTCTCCTAATGCGATTATGAATCTACTATTTTTAATAATATTAAGGGTTGATTCTTCTAAGTTTTCTGGTATTTCGTTGAAAGGTATAAAAGGGTTTATAATTTCTTCTATAACAGGAATTTCTTTAATAAAGGCGCTATCTATATTATTTACAGTTGTATCTCCAATAATAAGGTCGTAACGGACTTTATCTTCTGTGAATTTTATAGCAGATACTTTACAATTCTTTAATTGTTCTGGAGTTACATTAATTTCTACATTATCTCCTATTTTATATCTTGATTCCATAAGCTCTCCTATAATATTGGGGTGATACTGGCTGGGTCGTTATGACCTTTAAGTATTTCTGAAATCTGCTTCTTTTATGGCATTAACTTTTTGTCTTATACATATCTTTCTGTCTCATATACTCTAAAAGAACAGTTGTCACCTTTGATTTTTAAAGATTTCTTAAAAGTTAATATACAACTATATCCAGTAGATGTCAACTCTTGACTCTACAGTGTTAATATTAGCAATCACGCGTTCTTCCAGAGGTGGATATAATTTATTTATTATATCCACTTTATTTTTATTCTTGACTCTACAACTATTTTGTATTATATTACGACTGTAATTAACTGGATTTGGTGGTAATGAATCCATATATAGAAAGTACTCGTGTGGAGATGCTAACCTTTTGATGATTGCCTGATATACGTGTAGTGACCGATGTAGAGAAGTTATTGCAAAGAACCTCACAAAGTAAATCTTGTGAGGTTCTTTATTATAAGAAGTCAAACATTTATTTTCTATAAAAATTGTATAGAAGTCAAGCATATTATTTCTATCGGGATTGTGGAGACAGATTGTAGGAAAGCGAAATTTTTTATGTTTAATAAATTACGTGACAAAAACTTACGTTTAAACGTTGAAAAATTATTATGTTTGAACGTAGGAAATTTTCATGGTAGGCAAAAAGAAAACGGGTTAACGTTTTCACGTTAACCCGTTGAACGTTGCGAAGTTAATTTGCTAATATCGTTGGTAAATTAACCTTAAAATATCGTCTAACTTCTTAATACAACATTCACTATCAAAGGGACAATGCCATATATAAACGTTTTGTGCTTCGTCCACTTGTTCACGTGCTCTTATTTCCCCCCATAACGTTAGCAAAGATTCAACCACTTTGCTAACTAAGAAAGATTCAATGGGTGAATAAGATAAACTCAAAGCAATATCAAGAATGTAAACGTTGTCAACTTCTGTTAAACTTATTTCAACGTTATTAGCTTCATTCCCAATCCCTAACGTTTTTCTTTCGATTAGCTTTTTCATTACTCCTCCCAAAAATAAACGTTATGGGGTAGGGGAAATCCTACCCCATTTTGATTACTTTACTTGATACTTATCAAATTTTCAACCGACGTTTCAAGTTGATTGAATTTACTACCAGTAATCGAACAAAAAGAACCATGCAAGGTTACAAGGGCTTTGTACTCATAACCCTTTAAGGTTTCTTTGGTGAACGTTATTAAAGTTACGTTATATGGTTTTTTCCTTAATGTTGTCAGTACTTTCATCATGCACCTTCTTTCTCAGGCAACGTTACTTCCGTTACCTTCTCAGGGATTCGCAACGTTGTCTTGTACTCCCCAAGACTGTCAAATGTCTTTCCAATAGGTGTTAGGAAAAACGTTGCATTATCGTATGAAAGACGAAACGCACCTACGACAGTCTGAACTTGGCTGACACGGTTTTTGAGTAGCCAAGTGTAGAACGTCGCTGCTACATTGTAAGGGATTAACGTTGTCCCTGTCTTTGGAAACATCGACTTGCTCCCTTGTGTTCCATTGTAACCTATTCCCATCAACGTGCAAAAGTCGAAAAACGGTTTCCAACGTTCGCCACTGATTGCTACCCTTTCTCCCGTTAAACGTTCTGGCGGAACAAGAGAAGCAAGGTAAGTCACAAATAGTTCTTTGAACGATGCAACCCACAACGTCCAGCTTTCCAGCTTGTCAACGTTGACCGTCGGAACAAGGTGCAAAAGAACATCTTTTCCCGCAGTCAACGCAAGTGTAAACGTTGACACGACTGCAAGCAAAGTTTCTTTGAGCTTGACAACATTGTCCTTTGTTTCAATTGCTTTCAATTCAACGTCCGAGGGTTCTGACACTGTTTGCTCTGACGTTGTTTGCTCTGTTAACTTCGCCGCTTCTAACGTCGCGAGACGTTTTCTTTCTGCTTTTCTCTCTTTGCTGTTCATGTTACCCTCACTATGTTTGTTTTTTCAACGTGCTGTTTGCACGTTGAATGAAACACATCAAAAACCATTTTCGTACTTTGTGAAAGTACATTTGACAAGTCTGCAATCAGAACATTGCATGTCAATTCAAACTTTTTGCAATGTGTCACTTGCCTATTTCAAAGAACTTGCAACGTTTTCAGGCTCATCGCTCACTACGTCGCAAGGTTAAGATAGTTAAACGTCACAACACTGTCAAGTCTTTTCTTTACTAACTTTTCGCAACGTTGACTTTCGACTTTTCGCAAAATTATTTTTCGACTTTTCACAAAAATTCAAATGACATTTTTGTCACGTTGCAAATTTGAAACATGACAAAAATGTCACATCTGCCCCTTTACTTTTATTCTACTCCATTATCTTATCCTGCCTGAGTATCTTATCCTGCCTGAGTATCTTATCCTGCTACCCCTGTTATCTTATCCATATACATCCACAACTCGGAAACATCCAAGTATCTATTTCTATCTCATCCAAGTATCTATCTAATCCAAGTATCTATTTCTATCTAATCTACAACTCGGAAAACATCGGATACCTCTATGGAAATCTAGATGGGTTTTATCTTGAAGCAAACTAAGTTTACGAATTGAAGACAATGTTTCTGCATCATAAACTCTACTATCTTCTCTTTTCCGTTCATATTCTGTTTCAGTTCTATTAAGAATATCTTCTCTCAATTCTTTTAACGACCAGCCAGTATCTATACAGAATTGAATTACTTGTTCTACATTCATTATACTTTCCGATTATTTTATTTTAACAACTATAAATCCGTAAAATTGACTAAAATTTGTTCAACTTCAACATCTTTCAAATCGTACGAATTTACAACTTCAACCGCCTTTTCTTTCGTTTCATAAATCATCGGGTGATGACGATTATCAGTAATTTCAAAACTACCAAAACCGTCAAAATACTGTTTTGTACCAATCTTACGAATAACAAAGCATTGTACTTTCATTGTGCCCTCAGTTTGTTTGACTATACTAATATACAAAATTCTAAATAACGAGTCAATAGTTACTCCGATGTCATCCGATTGCCACCATAAGAAAAGAGCTCTAAGTCATTACCTGCATCTCACCACAACAGGAGTTTGACTTAGAGCTTCATCGAGGGCACGATGATTATCTTATTACGACCACAATCTCTTTTACTACACCTCCAATATCTTCACTCCATCCTTCCTTCCATTATCTTCAATATAAATAGAAACCAATAATCAATATCGTTTCAACTTCTGTCATTGTCAATAGTCTATCCACGATTTAACATCTTCAACTGTATGAAAATAGAACATATTGAGAAAATATTTCTTTCCATACTTTTTATTTAGCATTTTTACCGCTTTTAATCCTTCTTTCTTAGTCTTAAAACAGAAAGAAGCAATATCAGTTTCTATCTCTGTTACAAGATAACATTTATCAGTTTCGTTGACTTTCGACTTTTTCATTGTGATGCCCTCCTTAATTATTGAATACAAACTGCTTCATTCTTTGAATTAAGAATATACCAATTCTGTAATACTACTTCCTCTTCAAGAATATACAACCAAGTATCTATTTCTTTATCTATTACACCCGGTTGAGTAATACAGGTGTTTAATACTGCTGGTAGTCTTGCACCATCACAACCTAATCTTTTCATTGTGCCCTCTCTTAATTATTGATTTTCAATGCTACAAATTCTTTATTTTACTCAGTACCTCAACTGGTTGTTTGACTATACCAATATACAAAATGCTATAAATAGAGTCAAGTAAACATCCAATATCATCCGAATATACTTCTATAAAATCTTATCCCGTATGGTCTAATCTACTTGGGTCTAGCCCCGACCATACGGGATTCTCTATTCTCCTGTTGACCGACGCTACTGCAATAGCGGGAGCTTCGAGGGGTTTCTCAGGCTCGCAGTCCTTTAGCCCTTAATGTTATCCGCTTTATTCATTGTGTCTTCAATTAGTTTAACCATATCAATATACTAAATTCTATATTTAGATGCAAATATGTTCCGAAAGACTCGGAGTCTCTTTATATACTATAATATGATTAACTAACCATAATATCTATATTTGCTATTACCACCGTCATTTATCTTGAATTAATCTATATTATGTGTGCAGTTATGTGTCATTTTCAACATCGTTGTTACCTCCGTTATTGTCCTTAACAATAATTGTTGGAAAGATTTGGAATTGCTATAACTCTTGCATCGTAATTCGTCAAAATACACCACTTCACGAATGCTGCGATACATATTCTAAACTTCCGATGTCATCGGAATACATTTCTTTTCTTAAGAATGTTAATATTTCCATAATAGATAAAGGATAATTATAAGAATCATATACCAAACTAAGGGATTCTTAATAGTATATAGAAATCTATTCATAATCTGTTCTTCTTGTTTCTGTAATCGTCATTTTGTACGTGGTATTGGAATTCTGTAGCACAGTATTATCTTTACTTCTATTTATCTACTTGTAATCTTAGATAAGTGTTTCTATATTCGTCATTTGTACCATGTTTTGGAATGCTGCGATACATATTCTAAACTTCCGATGTCATCCGATTAATTTCTTTTCTAGGTTATGCTCTGAATATATAGAGAATTCCTATCTTTATTATCTGCCATCTTGTGAATCCTCTTAATCTAATTATTTCTTTAAAAAATTTTATGATCTTATCCATAATAAAAGTAGAAAGATTATTAGAATCATATACCAAAATAGAGGATTGCTTATAGCAAATTTGATTCTTGGTAGGAGTTCATATTTCCAATAATTAGTCATTCGAATACCTATGTTTGTTAATAGAATGTCTAAGTTTGTTAATAGAATATTGGAGTTTTAATCCTTGTGAGTATATAAATGGCGGGGCACTACCCAGACCTAACCCAGACCTCTTTCTTAATAGCAACCCAGACCTTCTTAATAACAACCCAGACCTCCTTCTTTCTTAATTATTCTTCTTATCTCACTATCTTTTTATCCCGACCTCTTTCTTAATACTCTTTTCTATCCCCTTATCTTAAATCTTCTTATCTTAATGATCTAATTCATCTATTTCTTTTATCCCATTTGCCTTCTCCAATAATCTAATCCTATCGTCTATTCTCCATAAGATATCATTTCAGAAGTTGGTATGCTCATATCCTTTGTTACCTTTCATTTTTGGTTGGAACTTCTTTTTTGTACACCTATACGAGACCCTACGATAATTATTCACTCTTTTTCATTTCAGATATCTTTTCATCTAATTCAATTACCCGCTCTGACAACTTTTTAACTCCATTTGTTTCTCTTTACAATTGCTAATGCTTCATCTTTACCACTAAGAATTAGCTTCATATCTTATCCTTTCCAATATGCTTTCGAATCTTATTATATTTCAATTTCTTAATGCTTTCTTGTGCTTTCTTAGTCCATCTTGAAGTGGAATGTATTTTCTAATAATAGAACATTGAATCTTTCTTTCAGCAGCAGAAGTAGCATAAGCAGCAGCAGAAGCAGCATAAGCAGCATAAGCAGCATAAGCAGCAGAAGCATAAGCAGCAGAAGCAGCAGCAGAAGCAGCAGCATAAGCAGTAGCAGCAGCAGCAGCATCAGCAGCATCAGCAGCATCAACAGCAGCAGAAGCATAAGCAGCAGCATAAGCAGCTGCTATTCTATTTTCTTCACTTTGTTCTAATACCCATTTTTTTGCTGCCTCAATTGCTAATCTTGGTCTTTCTTGTGAATATTTCTCTTCAAATTTATCTAAAACTCTTTCTGCAAACTCAATAGCTAATTGAACAAAAATCTTCTTTTCTATTTCTCCTTTTTTTCTTAAATACCACAACATCCAAGCACTTTTTCCACATTTATCCCAAACTTCTTGAGGAGAAGAAAACTGTGATGCCCATACTACAGCTTCAGAACAAGCCCCCATACTTTTTAATTCTTGTATAATTTCTGTATTCATCTTTAAAATATCCTTATCTTAATGGTAGTGTCTTTTCAAATCTTGTTAGCCATATATCTACATGATCTTTGGTTCATTACACCTATATTTTCCTTGTGAACCTAATGGAATTAACATCTTATTTCCGCATCTACAAGTATCTACAACCCATTTGCCTCGATACCTTCTATTATGACTATCTATCTTTTCCATTAATTACATTCTATTAAATTATCTTTCTTTTGAAATTTATCTTTCTTTTGAAATTATCTTTCTTTTGAAAATTTGCTCCATTACTGCATCTGTTAATAATTCTCTACAAATATTGGCTGTCTCCATTTGATTTTCTTTTCTAGCAGCATCAGCAGCAGCAGAAGCAGCAGCATAAGCAGTAGCATAAGCAGCAGCAGAAGAAGCATCAGCAGTAGAAGTAGCATAAGCAGCAGTATAAGCAGCAGCAGCAGCAGCAGCATCAGCAGCAGAAGCAGCAGAAGCAGCATTAGCAGCAGCAGAAGCAGCATTAGCAGCATAAGCAGCAGCAGAAGCAACATAAGCAGCAGCATCAGCAGCATCAGCAGCAGCATAAGCAGCATACCTTAATTCTTCATCTGTTACTTTTCCCTCTCCGTAGAGTATAGCTGCTTTAACTGCATTCTTACTTCGTTCATCTTTCATCAGATGAATAATAGTTTCTGCGCATCTTCCTTTTACTAAGGTTGATAATCTTTTGTCAACATAAAGTCGTAGAGCAAGCCACAGCATCCAATCTCCTCTTGGACACGCTTGCCAAGCTTCTTCAAAGCTATCAAATTTACTACGAAATTCAATAGCTTCTTTACAAGGTAAAAATCTTTCTATTTCATACATATTAGCTCCTTTAATTTAATCTCTTCCAAATACATCATCTTGACATTCTTGACACAATCCTGAAATGCGAAATTCTTTCTTTGATATTGCATTTCTAAACTGTGACCAATCTATATTCTTTGAACACATTGTACATTTTCCAACTGCCACATTATCCATTTCTTTATTAAAGTCCGCTTGTCTCATTATAGATTCATTCATTGTTCCCTCTTTTTTTATTCACTGAATTTTTGAATAATGTAGTAAATTCTACATTACGAGTCAAGTTGTTCAGCAACTTTCTTCTTCTTTTTAATTGGTTCAAGACGATTAATCTTTCTCCTAAGTAATCGTCTTTCATATTTTCTTATTTCTTTACTATTCAATCTATCCACCAAAGTCTTCTTATCTATACACTCTTGAATCTCTTTGCTTGTCATTGTATCTCCAAATTAGAAAAATGTTGTTTCACAATCTGTAAATATTTCTTATATATTCTTGGACCAAGATGCAACAACTATTCTATAAATCTAGAATTTTCATACTTATTATACATACATCAACAATTTAGCAATGTTTTGCCACAATTACCTTCAACTTACCTTGAATTTACTCTCAAATTGTGATATACAGTACACAACCAATTTTATCTATTCAAACTCGATTAAGTTCCAAGTACATATTTCCTTTTGATCGCTTCAGAAACAAAATGCTTAAACTCTTCATTAGAAACATCATCAATATAAGGTTCAAGCTGTGATATTAAACATTCCATTTCTTCATGATTATCTAACCAAATACCAAAGATTTTATCACCTTTGATTCGTTTAATCTTCATATCACGACCATTAACAGAATAATAAACATTATCTTGGCTCACTGTTTATCCTCTTTTGAACATAGTCTTCAATTTTTCTCATTATTTCATTAATTTCTTCATTTTTATCTTCTTCACCAATGAGATTTTGAATCAAGTTACGAATATCAAGAGCATCAAGAGTTTTAATCCATGCCTCATATTCTCCAATATATGAAACTCCATATTCAAGAATAGGATAATCGCTATTCATAATTTCTTCTTCCATTCTATGTCCTTCTAGAATAGCCTCTTCTTTTGTCTGAAATACTTTAGAAGCTCCAAAATACCGATTTAATGTATCTTTTCTTTCTTGAGAACCTTTAGGATAATAATCTATATTTTCAATTGCCATTGCATGAGCTACTCTAAACCCATCAGGAAACTTTGCAATATAGATACCATTATCTGCGCTCATTACAATTCTCCTTTGGTTAGGTTATTTGTAGCCTTAGTAGGACTCGAACCTACAATGCTGAATATTCCAGCCATACAACAGCCACTATTATCAGCGTCAGGATAATTACCTGATGCGTCTACCACTTCCGCCATAAGGCTTTCCAGTTGTTAG
>Ga0334722_10003231_pt1 | contig 17738 bp, 12 predicted proteins | sample C3_bottom_MG_FD_207210 | JGI IMG/M metagenome (GOLD analysis project Ga0334722, IMG submission 207210) | Sediment microbial communities from Yellowstone Lake, YNP, Wyoming, USA - C3_bottom | ecosystem: Environmental > Aquatic > Freshwater > Lake > Sediment | place: USA: Wyoming | collected...
CGGACAGACCGACACGTAACGAAAATAAGCGCCCAAGGTTTCGGCGACATAATCGTCATGCTTGTGGCCGCCGTCATAACGCACTTTCTCTCCCAGCAGGCAGGAACTGACGCCTATCGCAATCCTCTCATCCATTGAACTTCCTCCCTCGCGTTTTCCTTATTCCCGCAGAAATTTCCGCGCGAGTTTACCGACGGGAAACCATCGCTTCAGATAGGATATGGCGCGGCGAATATCATATCCATTTTCTGGTATCGCTTTTGCACAGTGAAGATATCACAAACAGCTCCTGAGTTTCCACGTTTTGCTGAAGCGCCTTGAGACAGACCACCTATAGATTCCTTGACACCTGTTTATCTTGACAGTTGTTTTATCGTGGTTATATTAAGCACGAAATAATTATTAATAATATCAATTATTTAAAAACATCGGAAGCGGAATGCGGAAAAGGAGATATAAATAGTGACTTCATTGTTACCCACAGCGAATCGCCTTGCGGCAAGAACCGTCGTTCCTGATTTGCTGTCGCTTCCCGGCGACAAGCTGCTCCAGCGCATCATAGACAGCGAAAACCCCGGAGAGCTGGTGAGAAAACTGCCGGCGGAGGATCTTTTCTGGATCGTCAAGCGGATCGGTGAAGAAGAAAGCCTGGCCCTGCTGGAAGTCGCAAGCGAAGAGCAATGGCAGTATCTTGTTGATCTCGATGTCTGGAAGAAGGATCTCTTGTCCCCGGAAAAGGCCCTTGCCTGGTTGAAACTCCTGGCCGAAGCCAATCCGGAGCGGCTTGCCGCCTGGCTATTCGAGGAAGAGCCGACCTTTCTTGCCCTGCTTCTTTTCCGCATGGCGGAGGTGATCATCAAGGACGAGGAAGACAACACGGACCTCCCGAACACCTGGTTTACGCTGGATGGACGGTTCTATATCAAGGCCTTTCACGAGGAGGATCAGGAGACGATCGAGGAGCTGCTTAAGACTTTGGGAAAGCATGATCACGAAGAGTATCAGGAACTGCTCTTCAGTCTTGCCGCCCTCAGCCCCACCGAGGCGGAGGAGGAGCTGTACCGCCTGCGGAACAACCGCATCGCCGAGCATGGTTTCCTCCCGTTTGCTGAAGCGATTGCCGTTTACGCCCCGCTCGACGCGTCCGCTCTCAGCGCGGATAAACCCCCGCTTCTGCCCGGGAAACTCGTTGACCTCGGAGAAACTGGGCTGATTCCCGCCTTGCCGCTTTTGCAGCTTGAAAAAGAGAGCCTGATCGCTCGCTCTTTCGCCCGCATTGCCGATCCCCTTGTCGGCGACCGCATTGCGCTGGAATTCGCCGATCTTGCCAACCGGATCATCGCCGCCGGAAATTTTCCCGAGCTCTCCGACCCGGACATTTTGGCCGCCTCCTGCAGGCAGGCAGCAGGATACCTGAATATCGCCCTGGAGCGTCTCTGCGGCAAAGACAGCGTCGCGGCGGAAAATCACTTGCGAAACCACTCTCTTTTGACGCTTTTTCGCACCGGATACGGCTTTGCGGTCAGTCTGCAACGGGAAGCCGGAAGATGGCGGCGGGAAAGCTGGTTTTTCGGTCGGAACCTGAAAAACGATTTTTGGGGAAACCCCTGGGGCGACACCCTAGACGGCCTCCTGCTGGCCCGCCCCAGCTTTTTCATCGGCGATAATAATCCGGAACCATTCAAGGAATTTGCAAATGCAGACGAGTTGGACAATGCCCGCAAGCAGCTCGACATGCTCAAGGCGCTCGACCGGATGCTGGCCCGCCTGTCTTCCGCCGGTCGCGATGATCCTTTCAAAACAGCGGGAAGGGGAAACGTTCACTCCTTGCTTTTCACCCGCTGGGCCCACAAAATTCTAGGCGGCGCCCAGTCGTTCGCGCCGCTGTCCCGCGCCGAAGCCGCCCGTTTTTTCCACACGCTCCGGCAAGACGAGGAACAGCCCCCGTACCGGATGCCCGCTTTTCAGGGAATGTTTATCGCCGATTTTATGGAGGGCGCCTCCGATTTTGAACCGGAAGCGGCAAACTCCCTGCGCGAGGCGCTGGCGATGCTCTGGGAGGATTTTTCCGGAGAGTACAAAAATATCGCTGAACCAGACTTGGAGGGGCGCTACTCCCCGTTTTTGCTCATTGCCCCATGAGAGCTTTGAAAAACTGCCATTCATGACATTCCGGCCGGGGGGGAAGAAATCTTTATCTCTCTGGAAGCATAAGTATTTTTCGCCGCTTACGCCTCTCGAAACGGCAAAACTCCGGTCGTGTACAACGCGTCCCAAGAGGGCGCGTTTTTTTGCCGCCGCTACAGTTGGTAGAATTTTTCGCGCATCTCCCAGACGGCGATCAAAAGCGCGGTGACGACCGGGCCAATGACAAATCCGGAAAAGCCGAACAGCGCGATTCCCCCCAGCGTCGAAAGAAAAATCAGCAGCGGGTGCATCTCTACATCCCGTCCCACCAGAACCGGGCGGAGCAGGTTGTCCACCGTGCTGATCAGCAAGACGCCAACGGCGAGGATCAGGATTCCCTCCCAGATATTGCCCAACAGCAGCATGATGATGCCGGCGGGCGCCCAGATGATCGTACAGCCGACCACGGGGATGATCGACATGACGACCATCAGCGCGCCCCAGATAAACGCCCCCTTGACCCCGGCGATCAAAAAGACAAGCGCCCCAATGGCCCCCTGAATGCCGCCGATAATCAGCGTTGCCTTCAGCGTCGCGCGGGCCGTGGCAATAAACTGCTTAAAGAGGAAGCGCTGCTGTTCCTCATCGCCAGGGATGATCCTTGCCGCCATAGTCAAAAAACTTTCTGCGTCCCGCAGGAAAAAAAAGAGGGTGTAGAGCATGATGCCGAACTGAACCAGCAGGCCGAGGGTGTTTTGCGTTATATTTGTCAGATGGATCACAAGATAATTTGCCAGCGATCGCACCGCTTCAGTTGCCTTGGCAAGTGCCATCTCCCGGTTTATGCCGGCCAGCCGGGCGAAGTAGTTGTCCGTAAATGCGTCGATAATCCTTTGAAAGCCGGCGTTGATGCCGTTTTCTCCGGGCTTCAGCATCTGATACAAGGCCGCGGATTCATCAAAGATCATGACCCCCAACCCCGCCAGCGGAACCATCAGGAGAAAAACGATGGCCAAAAAGAGCAGCGACAGACTCAGGGTCGGACGTCCGAGCCGGTCGTTTATCTTGAAGTACAAAGGGCGGGCAATGCCGGCGATGACGGCGGCCCAGAAGATGGGGAAGAAAAAGGGCTTCAGCAGCCAGAAAAAAAGGAGCGTCACAAACCACAACAGGATAAAAAAGGGGATATTTTTATTTTCCCTGGGTTCCATATTTTTTCGCCTCCTGCGGCAAAAAGCATTTATATTCTAAACGTTGCAAAAGCATCCCTCTCACCGGAAGTCTTCCCCCGCCTCATTAATACAGCTTGATTTTCTACCTGCTTCCGGCGAAGATAGCAAACGATTTTTAAGGAGACCAGCCGATGCCGCTTAACGGTTATAAAGAAAAAATCCTGATAACTTGCCCGAAGGGAATCACCCCGTGGCTGACAGGGGAAGTCCGCGCCCTCGGTTTTCCCGGGCCGAAAGAGGGGGAAGCAGCCATCGAGACGCAGGGAACGCTCGCCGACACGATGCGGCTTAATCTGCACCTGCGCACCGCGCATCGGGTTTTGTACAGGCTGAAGTCATTCCGCGCGAACAATCCCTTCGATCTTTATCGGGGCGTGCGGGGAATCGCGTGGGAGGATATCCTCTGGGATCGAGGCGAACACGCCTATCTGTGCGTCACCTCGACGGTGGATACCCCCTCCATTACCGACACCCGCTTCGTCAACCAGAAGACGAAGGACGCGATCGTGGACCGGATGCTGGAGCGGCGGGGCAGAAGGCCCGATTCCGGACCGGCGCGGGACAAGGCGGTCGTCCACGTTTTCTGGAAGGAAAACGACGTCGAGGTCTATCTCGACACCTCCGGCGAGCCGCTTTCCCGAAGGGGCTACCGCAAGATTCCGCTTGCGGCGCCGATGCGCGAAACCTTGGCCGCGGCGGTTATCGCCGCCACCGGCTGGGACAAGACGGGGTTCTTCATCAATCCCATGTGCGGCAGCGGGACGCTGGCGATCGAAGCGGCCTTATCTGCCGAGAACATGGCGCCGGGGTTGCTGAGGAATAATTACGGATTCGAACATTTGCGGGGCTTCGACCCGGTCGAATGGCGAAAGCTCCGGCTGCACGCGCGGGCCGCAAAACAAAAAAGCACGGCCCGAATAATCGCCGCAGACATAGATCCGGAGGCCATCTCTGCGGCGCGGCAAAACGCCAAAACCGCCGGGGTGGAGCAGGCCATCGAATTTGCCGTCTGCCCGCTTGCCGAAACGCCCGTGCCCGGCGGCGGCGTGATTGTAGTCAATCCGCCCTATGGCGAACGTACCGGGGATATCGCAACCCTGGGTGGCCTGTACAAGGACATCGGCGATTTCTTCAAGCAGCGCGGAAAGGGCTGCACAGGTTTCATTTTCACCGGCAACCTGACCCTCGCCAAGAGCATCGGCCTGCGGACAAAAAGCCGCATTCCCTTTTACAACGGAGCGATCGAATGCCGTCTCCTCGAATATCCCCTTTACTGAAATTGCCGGGGAAGGCATGTTTTGCGCCCCTGTTTAACCCGTTGTAACGCCTGATTGATTATGCTAAAAACTGCCAGCTTGAAAGGAGACCGCCCCAAGATGCTGCCTGATAATATTGTGAAAAAAATCCGGGATATAGTCGGCGCTGCCCATGTGCTCGATGCCGAACTTGATCTGTTCGGCTACTCTTACGACTCCTCGTTTGTGCCTCTGGTGCCGGTCAACAAGCCGGACCTCGTTGTCCGCCCGCAGACGACGGAAGAGGTGTCGAAAGTCATGGCCATCGCCTGGGAGAACGCTATCCCCGTCACGCCGCGGGGCGCCGCAAGCGGCCGCACCGGGGGAAGCGTCCCTCTGAAGGGCGGTATCGCCTTGCCGCTCGACCGGATGACGAAAATTATCGAACTGGACGAACGCAACATGATGATAACAGCGGAGTCCGGCGTAAAAACCGTGGACCTCTACAACGCCTGCGCCGCGAAGGGGCTCTTCTATCCCCCGGATCCGGCAAGCTGGAAATTCTCGACGATCGGCGGCAATGTCGCGGAAAACTCCGGCGGGATGCGGGCCGTCAAGTACGGCGTCACGAAAAACTACGTGATGGGGCTTGAGGTGGTGCTGGCCGATGGCTCGGTATTGCAGACCGGCGGGAAGATGATCAAAAATGTCACCGGGTATGACCTGACCAGCATCTTTGTCGGCTCCGAGGGAACCCTCGGCGTGATCACCAAAGTATTGATGCGGCTGATTCCCATGCCGAAAAAACGGGGCACCCTGCAGGTCATGTTCGCTGCTCTCGACGACGGCTGCCGGATGATCCACGCCATGCTGCAGACGGGCATTGTCCCGGCCGCCTCGGAAATAATGGACAAAACCTGCCTGACGGTGGCCGCCGAGCGCCAGAATATGGAAATACCCCCCGGCGTTGCCGCCGCGGTAATCATCGAAATAGACGGCGCTGATGAGGCGGCGCTGGAAGCACAGACGAACCAGATAAAGGCAGTCGCCGAGTCCTGCGGGGCGCTGCTGTTTCGCGCCGCCCGCTCACCGCAGGAGGCAGACGAACTGTGGGCAATCCGCAGGGGAATCAGCTCGGCAATTGCCACCCTCGCCCCCGACCATTTCAGCGAGGACATCTCCGTCCCCCGCGACGCATTTCCAGAAATAGTCCGAAGGATCAAAAAGATTGCGGAAAAGCATGCCCTGCTCATCGCGGTTTACGGCCACGCCGGGGACGGCAACCTTCACCCATCGATCCTCTGCGACATTTCCCGGCCGGGTGAAAAGGAAAAGGTGCACCAGGCGATTGAAGAGATATTCGCCGCCTCGCTCAGCGTCGGCGGCACCCTTTCCGGGGAGCACGGCATCGGGATCACGAAGCAGCCGTACTTTGCCGATGCCGTCGGTGCAACTGCACTCAAAACGATGCAGGCCATCAAGGCCGCCCTCGATCCCAAGGGATTGCTCAACCCTGGGAAAATCTGGTAAAGGCTGCCCCATTTCACTCCTCGCCCTGCCCAATCGGTCAGGACAGGAAAAGGGCCATAACAGCCTGGATGAATACATATTTCCAGTTGGAAAATATCCGGTAAGGGGAGATGATGGAGAAAGAAACCAGCAGCACGCTGCTCCAGGCGGCGGCAAAAATGATCCACAGTTGCGACCGCTGCGGCTCCTGCCTGACGGTCTGCCCGCTCTTCGGGGTAAAAGAAATCGAAGCAACCGGGGCAAGGGGAAAAAACTCGATCGTCCGGGCCCTCGCCGAAGGGGGTCTTCAACCAACAAGGGCCGTGCAGAAAGCGGTCGATTTCTGTCTCTTGTGCCGCGCCTGCGTGGAAATCTGCCCGGCCAATGTTCCCACCGATGAGGCGATGGTTGATGTCCGCCAGCACCTGAGCGACCTGTTCGGCGGACCCAATCTGGAATACAGAATAGTCGGCGGAATCCTGAAGAGGCGAGGGGCAGTCTCGGCCGCGGCAAAATCTCTGGCGCTGCTGCGCCGAACTGGTCTCAATCGTCTCATCCCGTACGGCATGGCGCCGGAGGAGTACACCCGTTCCCATTTTCTGATTTCGTTTGCGGGGCCAGCCGCCCTCGGCAGGAAGGTCCCTCCCTCCGACAAAACAGTGACTAAAAACACCCCCGTTGCCTGTTTCCACGGCTGCGGCATGGAGATGATGTTCCCGGAGGCCGCCGCGCAGAGTCGGGAAATCATCGGCGCTACCGCCCCCCTGATCGAAAAAAAGAATGTCTGCTGCGGCCTGCCCCATCTCGCCCATGGCGAACGGCAGGATTTTCTCGCCCTTGCCCGCAAAAACATTGAAATTTTCGCTGATGCAGAGGTTGTCGTAACGGACTGCGCCAGTTGCGGCGCAACCCTCAAAAATTACGGCTCATTTTTCGCGGCGGAGCCCGCGCTGCAGGAAAAGGCGGAAAATTTCAGCAAAAAGGTGATGGATTTAACCGAATACCTCGCACAGATTGGTTACACGCCACGCCAGAGGACAAACGCGGTTTTGACCTATCACGATCCCTGCCACCTGGCGCGCGGCCAGGGGATCACGCGACAGCCGCGGGAGCTGCTTCGGGCGGCGGGGAATTTTATAGAGATGGCAGGGGCCAACGTCTGCTGTGGCGGCGCCGGTTCGTTTCATATTGATCACCCCGACACGGCGGCAAAGATTCTGGCGAACAAACAAAAGAACATTGAGGCAACCGGCGCTTCGCTGGTGGTCACCGACTGCCCCGGCTGCCTGATTCAACTTGCGAAGGCGGCAGCGGCGTCCGGGGGGAGGTTCAAAGCCGTCCACATCAGCCAGGTGCTCTGAAGCCGCCTGCCGATACGCAAGCGTCCCACCGGAATCACGCCTTTGCCATCCGCCAGACCACCGAGCCCCCGGCGGCAATATCTGTGAGAGAGTCAAATAGTGAACATGCCCGTTGGCGGCGCTCTGCGTAGTCGAGCCCGGGGAAAAGCGACGAGGATTGGGCAGGGATGGAAAAGAAATCTTTTAGAAACTCGATGTCCAGCGGCCGGACCCAGCGGTGATGGCTTACCGGCCCCTTGTGGTCTGCCAGCGCCTGGCACGCCGCTTCGTAACTGGTGATGACCCGGAATTTGGGTGAGGGATAGCCGGTGCGCCGAAACGCCTCTGCCAGCAGATCCTCGTCCTTGGACCCGAGGAGGGAGGGATAGAAGGAAAAGGCAATCTCGCCTTCGGCCTTCAGGCACGCCGCCGCTTCCCGGAAGGCCCGCTCAGCATCGGGAAAAACGAAAATGGAGGCATTGTAGAGCGCATAGTCGAAGCGTTCCTCCCCTGCCGCCTCGCCGGGCAGCTCGGCATCTCCCACCACGAGACGGACGTCTTCGAGGCCGCCCAACAACCGTTGGCCCGCCTCGACCATTTTCGGCGAAATGTCTATCCCCAGAACCTGGCAGCCATATTGGTCGCCAAGAACGCGGGCGGAAATTCCATTACCGCAACCCAAATCGAGAACCGCCGAACCGGGACGCACACCGACCCAGTCGGCCAGCTCCGCCGCAAGCTCCGCGAATAAGTGATGCTTGTCTTCGAAATCCTGGTAAAGCGCAAAACTCTGATCGAAATTGTTGGAAACGCTCTGTTTGACCTTGCGGCTGAAGTCTGACGAAATCATTGTTTTTACTCCGGATGCTTTATGGAAGCCGCCGTTTTACGGACAGCCCCCGTTAGACAAAGACCAGATTTTGCATATCAGAACCCCATCTTCAGTCACACAAGGGAGAGTCACTTCGATAATTGAAGAATTCTATACGCTCCCCGTGCGACAAGGATGAAAACGATTGTTCCGACTGTTAGGTCAGGCAGCTTCGATTCTGTCAGATATACCATCACGCCCGCGGCAATAACGCCGAGGTTGGCAATTACATCCCATCCATCGACGTGAAGATCATGCTCGCCTGCATGTGAGCTTCCTTTTCCTGGCGATTGCTGTCATTTAGGTCACGTGCGTCCATCTCTTCAGAGGAGACAAATTGAGTGTCAAGCTTGAGACTGTTGAGGGCTGCAAGGATGCTGTCATAGCTGCCCGCGTGGCATGCCTCCAACCTGTGGCCCGGCAGATCAAACTGCAGGGATTGGACATCAGTCAGCCCCGCCAGTTGCATCCGTATCATCTGCTCTTCAGAAGGGCAGTCCATCCGGGAAATGTTGAATGTCGTTTTCAGCAAAATTTTTTCTCCCTCTCCTTTTTGCCTTCATCAACCGGCGCTTCTGGGCATCAGCAATATACCTTGATAAACAAAATTGCAACTTTGTATTGAGAGAACTCCCACCGCTGGCAATTTCCCCTTTCCCTTGACAGAACCACTCCGCCTCTCTATCGGTACAAGCACAGGATTCCCCGGACAGAGAAAAAACATTGGACAGCCGTGCCGTACCCCGGTGCGGCGGCAAGCGCGGGATCAGCATGCCCCCTTCGTTAATGAGAGCGTCAACGTTCTGCTCGATATGGTAGAGCTTGGGCCATCCCTGCCCACTGCAAACCGCCTTCCCTGATCTGCCATTTTCAGGATGTCACGTACGGCAAACCTGGATATCGATCATTCTGTCGTTTACAGACAGAACGGCTTCACAGGCCTTTTCCGGCAGGCTGAAGACGAGTTCCTCAATGCTGATCGTTCCGGCTTCCATCTGCGCCAGTAATTCTCCGGGATCATGGTTGAAGGCTACGCGGAAAGAGGGCGGGGACTGGCGGTCCGGCTCTGTCGTTTGGGCATCCATCAGTCTGGCCGCGTAGCCGAAGTAGCTGATGATGTCCGCGGCGACGCTTCCCAGCAGGGAATTGCCTGTTTCCTCAAAGAGAGACGCGACAAAATCCCGTTGCCTTTGGGTGAGGTCCTCGGAGGGGTTGGTTTCCTGCCAGGCGGCAAAGCGCTCGAAGACCTCTGCTGCCGACATTTCCAGTGGTTCCATGATGATGCCGAACCAGGGCACGGCCTGACCTTGGTTGTAGAAAACATCGCAGCCATGAGCGATTTGGGCGGCCAGCGCCATGTCCTCCCGGCTGAAGGTCGGCGAGGCGATCACCTGATAGGGGCTCCCGAACTCGTATTCCACATGCAGAGCCGGTGCGGTTTCGGCCAGGCGGGTGCCCGGCAGGACGGCGAGGCGGAAGATGTCGATGTGATTGGGAACGAGGGCCATGGCGAAATCAACGCTTGCGCGGAAGCCTTCCAGGGAGTCGCCGGGCAGCCCGTAGATGAGGTCGAAGCCATAGGTGACGTCGGCCTTGTGCAGGAGAAGGATCCTGGCCTCGAAATCGGCGAGATCGAGGCTGCGGCCGATGTTTTGGAGCACCTGATCGTGAACGCTCTGCAGGCCGATCTGCAGGGAGCACCGGATGGCGGCAAAGAGCCGGGCCATTTCCCGGTCAATGAATTCGCTGCGAATCTCGAAGAAGAAGTGAATGTCCGGGGCCTTCAAGGCGATCAGGCGCAGCACCTGCTTGGCCTTGTCCTTGTGGTAGTTGAAGGTGGGGTCCAGCACGAAGACCTCGCCGATATCGGCGGCGGCGAAGAGTTCCAGTTCGGCTTCCACCCGCTCCAGGGGAACCCGGCGGATACCCAGCCTGCCGCGGGATTCGAAGCAAAAATCGCAGGTGAAGGGGCAGCCGCGGGACAATTCCCAAAGCACGCCGCTATAGTCGGCCAGCCGAAGCACGCCATCCAGGAACGGAGAGGGCAGGGCGGCAAGATCCTTGACGGGAACCGGTTTTGCGGAGGCCGCGATCTCCCGGGGCGTCGCCCCCTTGAGAAGGCGGCCTAAGGTCTCGACGATCAGCGCTTCCCCTTCGCCGGGCAAAACAAAATCCAGCGCAGGATTGCTCCCGACGCCCCTCGGATCCGCGGTGACCTCGGCCCCGCCGGCGAAGATGACAAGGCCCGGCTGGCGCTTTCTCAGAAGCGCGGCAACCTCCAGGCACAGGCTGCGGTTCCAGACGTACATCGAAAACCCGACATAATCCGGATCCGAGGCAAGGATTTGGTTTGCGCACTCGACAACCGTTTGATTTAAAAAGAGATTAACGATGCTGGTTTGAATCTTCTGTCCGAAAGATCTCAGCAGCATAGCGGCAAGCAGGGCGGGACCCAGCGGCATGGCCCGGGGAGATGCTTTGATATGGATGGCCGCTAAAACCAGCTTCATTCTTCCGCCTTCTGGACTTTATCCTGAACCCCTGGCAAGTTCATCCACCATGCCGCAGCCTGCCAGCGCCGCTTGGGTCGGCAGGCCGCTTGCGGGATCTATTTTCAGGAGTTCATAGAAACGCGCCTTCATCGCTTCGAGATCAAACTGGGCTCCGTCCGCCTCGCCGCCGCTGCCGGGGGCCAGCATTCGCCGGGTCAGGGCATCGTCCTTGCCGCTCAGGCCGTAGCGGCCGTTGATCAGCCGCTTCAGATAGAAAATACGCCAGCCCGCCTTCAGGAATTCTTCGGCAGTCCAGTCGTAACCGGCCACGGTCTTGAAGAGGGCAAGCCAATCCGGAATCGTCACCTCGGCATCGGCGAACTGGCAGAAGCACGCGCTGTTTTCAATCGCCCCGAGCGCCACGGAAACCGCGGCCGCTTCCGGCTTGTTTCCGGCCGACTGCGGTTCCAGAATATAATCAAATCCGATCTCCGGATAGTAGCGGGCGCCCATTTCCACAAACAGCATCGGGTCGGCGACATGACACGCCCCGCGGGCGCTCACCGCATAGGTCAGGGCCATTCCGAAACCACCCCCCCGGGGGTCATGCATCGGCGCTTCGAGCCCCTTGCTCTGCGCGGTGTAGTCAAGCCCCCGGCCCAGTCTGCCTGCCGCCGCCCGGCTTCCCTCTGCCAACAGCGCGCCCAATTGCCCGGCTTTCCCGGCAATGGCCGGCAGCAGCTTGATCGCTGTCGCCATGTCTCCCCAGGTCAGCGTCAGCCCGCCGGTTTCCTCTTGGGTAAGATCGCCCTTCTCAAAGGCCTCCATCGCCCAGGCGATCGTCGCCCCGCAGGAGATCGTATCCATCCCGAAATCGTTGCAGAGCCGCCCGGCCTTGCAGGTTGCGGCCAAATCCAGCGACCCCAGCAGCGTGCCGAAGGAGACGATCGTCTCGTATTCCGGCCCTCCTCCCTCCGGAACGGCAAACGGCCCTTCCTTCACCGCGACAATCCGCTTGCAGGCGATCCCGCAGTGCAGGCAGCCGGTGCGCCGCGTCAGATATTTTTCTGTCAGCGTTGTCCCGTTGAGCGCTTCCGCGGACTCCTCCCAGAAATTGGAAGTCCAGTTTTTTACCGGGACATCGCCGCTGTAAACGCCGCCGATCAGATTTGCCGCCGTGCCGTTTTCGCGCAAGACGCCCGAGGCCAGCGCCTCATTGATCCTTTCGTTCAGATCCCTCCGAAGATTTTCAAACCCCTCCGGATCGGCCAGCGCCAGCTCCTTTTTTGTCGCCCGGACGACAACCGCCTTGAGGTTCTTGGCGCCCATCAGCGCCCCGAATCCCGCCCGGCCGGCCGCGTTGTGTCCGTCCTGCATAATATTGGCGAATTTCACGCCGTTTTCCCCGGCCGGGCCAATCGTCATCGTCCGGCTCCCCTTGCCGAAACGCTCCTTGAGCAGCTTCGTCGTCGCCTCCGTGCCGAGTCCCCAATACTCATCCGCCGGCAGCAGCGCAACGTTGTTGTCTTCGATGTGGAGAAGGGAAGGCCTGGCCGCCTGTCCGGTGACGACCAGTCCGTCGAAGCCGCAGTAGCGGAGTTCCGGCGCGAAATAACCGCCGCAGGAGGAATCGCCCCAGTGTCCGGTGAGGGGAGAGCAGCCGGCGACGCTGCCGCGGCTGGCGCCGGAAAGCTTCAACCCGGCAAACGGACCGTTCATGAAGATCAGCAGCGCTTCAGGATTCAGCGGATCAAGTGAAAAATTTCCCCGTTCCTGGAAAATTTTGGCCGCCAGGCCGCTGCCCCCGATGTAGAGCCGATACCACTCCTCGGGCAGCGTTTCTATTTCAATCAAGCCTGTACTGAGATTGATGTTGATGATCTTGCCAGTATTGCCGTTCATCGAGTTCTCCCTTCAGATAACGCTAAATAACAGCATGTTACAAGAAAACATTCTCCGCTGATTCATCGCTTTCAACCGGGCGCAGGGACCAAGGGGGACATGGCCATCATTTGACAATCTTGTCTTCCCAGCCCAACTCCTTCAAGACCTGCTCATAGATAACGGCAACCTTTTTGAGCTTCGGCGCGAGTTTTAAAAGTCCGGTTGCCGAACCCTTCACCCGGATTTTTTTGCGGGTAATCGCCATCACCGGATTGAGCTTGTTTAACCAGGACAGATGGGCGTCATCCGCCGAGAGGCTCATGATCAAATCCGGCGCGCTCGGAGGAGCGCCGGCGCCGAATTCGTACTTGCCGTTGCGGGTGTCCACCCAGATCGCGCAGCCCGGGCCGCTTTCGGTGTAATCGAACAGGATGAGCTGATTGACCTTCTTCATTGACTCTCCCAGTTCAGGGTCATTGGCAACCCCTTCAAACAGCTTAGAGATCGCCGTGACCGCCTCTTGTGAATCCTTCCAGTACATCATGATGATTCTCCTTTCTAATGAGCCTGCTGATAAAGCGTTACAATATCGTCTTCCTCGACATACCGCGGATTGTAGCCGATCTGCCCGTCGGTGGCGGCCAGCTCCACCAGGGGCTGCAAGGCGTCCCGCTCCGTCGGCACACCAAAATCCTTCAGGGTCTCGGTCAGGCCAATCGTCGTCAGCAGCGCCTTCACCGCGTCAACGGCGGCTTCGGCGGCCTGGCGCGGCGCCATCGGCCCGACCTCGATTCCCATCGCGTCGGCGATCATCCGGAATCTTTCCATTCGTTCGTCAATCATGTTGAAGGCCATGACATGCGGCAGCATGAGCGCATTGGCCAGGCCGTGCGGGATTCCATAAAGGGCGCCCAGGGCATGGGCCAGGGCATGCACCGCCCCGGTCATGGTGTTTCCGAACCCCATGGCCGCCATTGTGCTGGCAAGCAGCATATTGCCCCGGGCCTCGCTGTTTTGGGGTTCGCGCACCGCGGTCGGCAGATATTGGAAGATCAGGCGGATCGCATGCAGCGAAAGCGCGTCGGCAATCGGTTCCGCGCCGGTGGAGAGCGCTGCTTCGATCGCATGGGTCAGCGCGTCCATTCCGGTAAACGCGGTTATTTTCGGGGGCAATTTGAAGGTAAGTTCCGGATCGAGCATCGCCAGATCGGCATTGCAGTAGGGATGCGTGACCGAAAGCTTCGCCTTTGCCTTCGTGTCGAGGACAACCATCGCGCTGGTGACCTCGCAGCCGGTCCCCGCCGTCGTGGGAAAGGCGATATGGGGCCGAAGCGGCTTCGCCCCCTCCCACAGCCCCGCCTGATCGGCGAGGGGTTGAAAGTCGTCATCGCCGCTGCCGATCATGATGTTCACCGCCTTGGCGGTGTCCATGACGCTGCCGCCGCCCACAGCGATCAGGCAGTCGGCTTTGACGCTGCGGTAAAAGGCCGCCCCGGCGTTAATCACCTCGATCCGGGCATCCTGCAATACTCCGTCAAACACGCCGGCCAGCTCCAGAACGGAATTTTTGACCTCGGCGATGACCATCTCCGCGACGCCGGCATTGACCAGCCCCCGGTCGGTGAAGAGGGCTACTCGCGTTCCGCCGAGCTGCGACATCTCAAAGCCGATCTCCTTGCGGACGCCCGGCGCATAAAGTATCCGCGGCCGGTTTACCCAGGTAAAAAAAGGTTCAAACGCAATGTCCGGATATTTCATCTTTCACCTCCCTAAAATGTGCGGCTATTTCACCGTGGGCCGGGAATGGGCCGAAAGATCTGCTTTTCTGAGGCGGATGCTCCCCGGCGTAATCTCCACCAGTTCGTCTTCGGCGATAAACTCGATGCAGACATCGAGCGACATCTGCCGCGCCGGCCGCAGGATGACCGTCTGGTCGGAAGTCGAAGCCCGCATGTTGGTAAGCTTTTTCTCCTTGACGATGTTGACGTCAATATCCACCGTGCGGTTGCGCTCCCCGACGACCATCCCGGCATAAACCTCCGTGCCGGGGGAAATAATCAGCTCGCCGCGATCGGCCATCGCGTGACAGGCATAGGCGGTCGTTTTCCCCGGGCGGTCGGCAACGAGCGCGCCGGTCAACCGCTGGGGGATGGGCCCGGCCCAGGCCTCGTAGCCTTCCAGCAGCGTGTTCATCACCCCGGAGCCTTTCGTATCGGTCAGAAAATGGCTTCTGAAACCGATCAGCCCGCGCGACGGGACGATGAATTCGAGGTTCACCCGGCCGCTGCCCTTGTTGACGAGACTGACCATCCGCCCCTTGCGCACCGCCAGTTTTTCGGATAACACCCCGATGAACTCCTCGGGAACATCGATAAACACCCTTTCCACCGGCTCGAACTCCTTGCCGCCCTGCATTTTGGTGATGACGCGGGGCTTCGAGACCATGAACTCATACCCTTCCCGGCGCATGGTCTCGATGATGATCGCCATCTGCAATTCTCCCCGCCCGCAAACCTCGAAGGCGTCGGCCCGTTCGGTCGGCTTGATCCGGATTGCCACGTTCCTCAGGGTTTCCCGTTCCAGCCTGTCCTTGATATGGCGGGAGGTAAGGTATTTTCCCTCCCGGCCGGCCATCGGGCCGTTGTTGACAAAAAAGAGCATCGAGACTGTCGGCTCGTCCACGTTGATGCGCGGCAGGGGCTGGGGGTTCTCCAGCGAGGAAATCGTGTCGCCGATGTTCAGATTCTCCACCCCGGCAAAGGCGGCGATATCGCCCGCCTCTATTTTTTCGACGGCCACCTTCTTCATCCCGACGAATGTGTAAAGGGCTGAGAATTTGACGGCTTGCGTTGCGCCATTTTCACCGCAGAGGGTATAGGCCTGGCGGAGTTCCAGCATGCCGTTCATCAGCCTTCCCACGGCCAACTGCCCGACGTAGGAGTCGTAATCCAGATTCGTCACCAGAAACTGCGGAACGGCCGCGTCGTCCGCCTCCGGCCCGGGAATGGATTTCAGAACCGCCTGAAACAGCGGCGTCATGTCGGTAGAATCATCCCCCAATTTGACGTGGGCAACCCCCTTTTTGGCGTTTGTGTAGAGAATCGGAAACTCAATCTGCTTTTCCGTGGCGTCGAGATCGATGAAAAGGTCGTAAACCTCGTTGATCACTTCCTCGATCCGCGCGTCCGGACGGTCTATCTTGTTGATGATCAGAATGATCGGCAGTCCGCGCGCCAGGGCCTTTTTCAGCACAAAGCGGGTTTGGGGAAGCGGCCCCTCGCTCGCGTCCACAAGGAGAATCGCCCCGTCCACCATGTTGAGACTCCGCTCCACCTCGCCGCCGAAATCGGCATGGCCGGGCGTGTCAACAACGTTTATCTTCACATCCTTGTAAAGAATCGCCGTGTTTTTGGCCATGATCGTGATTCCCCGCTCCTTTTCGAGCTCCATGGAATCCATGACGCGTTCCTCAATGACCTGATTCTCCCGAAACGTGCCGGTCTGTCTTAAAAGCCCATCCACCAGCGTTGTCTTGCCGTGGTCAACGTGGGAGATGATGGCGATATTGCGTATTTTTTCTTTTCTCATGTTCTCTCTTTCAATCCTTCCTGTTTATACATTGTCTATTGCCGAGTTGAAGATTGCTTTTCCCCGGGTGCACTGCGCCGGGGTTTTCTCGTCCGGGGCCGTTTTATTTTTGCGCCCTCAGGCGCTGCTGCGGCTGTTTCGCTTCCCGCGACGACCGCAGGCGACTCTGGCGCCTTGTGCAGCGTCTTGTTGTAGTAATCATCCAGAAGCATCGCAATCAGCGGGGAATCTTCCTCCGCGTCGGAAAGGGTTCTGCCTAAAGCAATGAAGCGCCGCATTCTTTCCCGTTCGAGGTTGTCGCGGGAGCGGAGATCAGCTTCGAGGCCGGCGATCACCCGCTGAGCGACAATCTCCGCGACATCATTTTCCTCGGGCAGTTTTCTTTCCTCCATATCGGTGATGTTGAAACTGCGGGCGATGGCCTTCAAGGCAAACTGCTCCATGCCGGCCGCGAGCGTAATTGCGGTGCCGCTTGCCCCCACCCGCCCGGTTCTTCCCGCCCGGTGGATGTAGAGTTCCGGATCCTCCGGCGGTTCATATTGAAAGACATGGGAAAGGTCGGGGATGTCAATGCCCCGGGCGGCCACATCGGTCGCCACCAGGAAGCGCAGATCGCCCTTGCGGAGCCGCTCCATAACCTTTTCCCGGGCGCCCTGGGAAAGATCGGAGCTGAGCTCGTCGGCATCGTAGCCGAAGCGCTTCAACACCACGGTGACAAAGTGGACCGTCGAGCGCATATTGCAAAAGATGATTGCCGAGATCGGATTTTCCATCTCAATGATTCTGATCAGCGCCCGTTCCTTCTGCACTCCCTGAACAATATAGAAAAGGTGTGACGTGTTAGCCACATGGATATGGTCGCGGCTCAGGCTGAGAAAATCCGCCTTGCCGAGAAACTCCTCGGCCAGCCGGATGATAAACGGCGAAAAGGTTGCGGAAAACATGCACCCGTTGAGGGGGTGTTTGGGAAGAAACTGCTGAACCCTTTTCATGTCGGGGTAAAACCCCATCGAAAGCATCCGGTCGGCCTCGTCGAAGACGAAAATACTCAATTTATCAAGCTTCAGAGCGCCTTTGAGGAGATGATCCAGAATGCGCCCCGGCGTTCCGACCACAAGCTGTGCCCCGGCGCGCATGGCCTCAAGTTGGGGTTCGTATTTGACGCCGCCGTAAACGACGACTGTTTTCAAGCCGCTATCTCCCGTCAAAAGCTCCGCCTCGCGGGAAACCTGCAGGGCAAGCTCCCTTGTCGGCACCAGCACCAGCGCCTGGCACGCCTTTTTCCGGGGGTCTATTCTCTCGATAATCGGCAGCAGAAAGGCGCCTGTTTTGCCGCTCCCGGTCTGCGACTGCACCATCAGATTCCGACCGGCCATGATATAGGGAATAGCCTGGGACTGCACCGGCAGCAGTTTCGTCCAGCCGGCCATTGCACACGCCTTTTGGAGGCGAGGGGAAAG